>ERZ1034573.612-NODE-612-length-10722-cov-9.045280_pt1 | contig 10722 bp, 11 predicted proteins | sample MGYA00520641_ERZ1034573 | MGnify/ENA primary metagenome ERZ1034573 (study PRJEB33760, sample SAMEA4777724) | hypersaline lake metagenome | biome: hypersaline environment; feature: brines | place: Spain | collected 2014-08 | depth 0 m ...
CTATAACAGCGGAAACGCGCGTCGGTCACGCGGGGGCACGTAGAAGTTCGCCCGCGACTGCACGTCGATGAAGTTGAGGATGCCGTTGTTCTCGCGGTCGGTGATGGAGTCGCTGTCGTCGCGTACGTACCAACCGTTCATCGCCCGGCGGGTCGCCCGGAAATGCTTGAGCCGCCGCTGGAACGAGAGGAAATGAACGCCGGCCTGGTTCCCGTCGGTCGTGTTGAAGTCCCGGCGGAGGACGATCGGCTCGCCGTCCCGTCGCACCTGTGCGACCTTCTCGTGGTGGCCGACCACGTCGAACTCGCGGGCGTGGTCGCGGACGGCGTCGCTGAAGGGGACGTTGTCGGCGAAGTCGGGGAGATCCGACGGCTCGAACTCCGGTGAGAACATCCGCGCGACCCGGTCGGCGTCGTCGAGTCCCTCCCACCACGTATCGAGGCTCTGTGTCAGATGCGAGATGTGGAGGGTCGTCCCCTCCGCGAGCCGCCCGTCGGGGATGGTGACGAAATCCTCGCTGGCCTGGGTGCCCTGGCGGTCGGAAAAAAAGCCCATGAACGTGGGGTCGTCTTGGGAGAGCGCGCCGGCCGGGATGCCTTCGACATCGGCGTGACGGGCGGGCAACCCCTCGCCGAGAAAGCCCGTTCGGACCTCCACGATCCGAAACACGTCGCCGAGCGGGTGTTCGACCGGCTCGCCGTTCAGCGTTCCGCCCGATCCGAACATGGCGTTCTCGACGGCCGTCAACTGCGAGGGCACGTCGCTTTCGAGGATCAGGACGGCGTCGAACTCGAGGAGGTCCGGGTTGTCGGTCCGGGAGATGACCTGGGGTGTCGAGATGGGAGCGGCGCCCAGTTTGCCGATGCGACGGAAGTAGTCGGTGCCCCAGGCGAGGACGTGAAACAGGCCTTCGGCGCGCCAGTCGTAGGCCGCTTCGACGGTTCGCATCCCGCGTTCGACCGTCCGCGCGGCGCTCGCCGACGGCTCGACGTCGAGGGTCAGAAAGAGGAGCCGGCGATATCGGGCCTGCATGTCGTTGCCCGCATCGTCGGTGCGGAGGTGCTGGTTCTGGGCGAACTGTCGGGTCGGGAGGGCGTCGGCGTGTGGGTTGGGCGGCAGGTCGGTCCCGCTGGTGCTGGCGGACCCCAGGAACTGCGCACACCCCGAAAGCCCGAGCGTCCCGGCAACCGCACCCAGGCGTGCCAGTGCCGATCGTCGGGATGTCATCGTCTTGTGGTGTCGACGGTAGGGAGCGTAATAAGCGTCTCGCCTCCACGGACGGGCGGTATAGACGCTGTGGTGCCCCCGATCCGACCCGAGGCTATTTGACGCTGAGCCTCCCAAGGAAACATACCGAGGCGATCCATGCACCAGAGTTTCGGTGCCACGTACGGCCCACTGCCGCTCAGATTCGCGGTTCCGCTGCTGCTCGTCGGAGCCGGTGTTGCAGCGTTCGTCGTCTACGACATGTACCGAACGTACGCCCCGTCGACCGGGGGTGACGAGAATGGCTGAGGCCGAACCGGGCGAGACGGACGCCGTCACGGCAGCCGGGAACGGGTCCGAGTCCGGCGGCGTCGCACCGTCGGCGCGGGCGCTCGGGTACCTCCGTGGGGCGACGTACGCGTTGGGAACGCTGTTGGTGCTGGCGCTGCTGACGGTGGGTACCGTCGGCATCATCGCGGAGATCAAGGGAACGTGGCACTGGGCCATCCACCTGGAATCGACGGTCAGCTACCTCGGTGTCTTCGTCGCCGGGGTGCTTGCGCTGTTGCTCCCCGCGGCGACGCTACTGGTGATCGCACGGAGGGTCGTCGATGAGTGATCTGCCGGGACCCTCCCGGCTCGTACACGGCCTGACGCTGCTCTCCGGCGGCGCCCTCCTGCTCGTCGTCCTCGGCGCCGCGACGGTGGCGATGCTCGCGGAGTTCGCGAAGACTTGGCAGTGGTACTTCCGGATGGAGCAGGCGATGGAGCTGGCGATGCCGGCGACGCTCGTCCTGCTCGGACTGTTCGTGACCGGGCTGGTCGGGATGGTAGTCCTCGCCGACCGCGACTAACGCAGCCCCGCGACGAGTTCGTCCTCGAACGTGAGCGTTCCGGCGTAGATGTCGGCGACGGCACGGTAGAACCGGCTGTCGGCCTGGTCGCGCAGGTCGTCGGTGAAGGCGTCGACCCAAGTGAGCGTGTGTTCGTCGAGGAAGACACGCTCGAAGCCGACGGCTTCGTCGGCGCCGTGGCGCTGTCGTTCGATCAGGTGGCGGAGGAACGCGAGTTCGACGACGACGAAGTCGTTCTCCTCGGGGTACTCTTCGGGGGGCGCCCAGCCGGCGGCGCCGTAGCTCGCCTCCACCTCGGCGACCCCCTCGCCGAGGTAGTCTGCGTCCTCCCGGTAGTAGGTTTCGTGGGCGACGACCGGCGGCCGCGGCCCGACGAACAGGCGCGTGTACTCCCGTTCGAGTGCGTCCCGAACCTCGGAGGCGTCGGCCGCTCGGCGTTCCTCGACGAACGTGTGGAAGGCGTCGAAGCCGCGGTCGAGCGGTTCGTTCACCTCGCCGTCCGGCGTCCGAACGTCGCCGGAGAGCAGTCGCTCGACGAACTCCTCGTCGGGGACGTCGTGGAGCGCCTCGACGAGGAAGTCCACGAGTTCGAGTCGCGACTCGTAGAGGGCCCGTTCGTCCATCAGCGACCCCCCTCCTCGAAGAGGAGCGCAGCACGACACTGCCCGCAGTAGTCGAAGACGCTGTGTTCGGATTTGGGGGCGACGCCTTCGACCAACTCGCCGACTTCGCCGGCGACGTGCTCCGCGGTCCCCTCACTGGCGAAGGCGTCGCCACACCGAACGCAAGTGCGCATCTCGCCCTCGTACACCGTCTCCCAGCGCTCCCCCTCGCGGTTCTCGGGCAGTTTCGTGAGGTCGAGACCGTCGTGCATGGTGATGGCCGTCTCCGGACACCCCTCCTCGCAGAGCCCGCAGTTGACGCAGTCCTCGTGGTTGAACTGGAGGTCCGCATCGTCGGTGCGACGGATGGCGTCGGTCGGACACAGGGTCGAGCAGGTCGGCGTGAGGTTGCAGGCGTCGGACACCTCCATCCAGCCGAAGTCCTTCAGGCCGCGGATCACCTCCCGGTTCGGCTCGACGTGTTCGAGGAGGACGCGGACGCTCTCCAGCGTCCAGTCGTGGCTGTTGAACGGCGGGTTCGGCTTCTCCGCCCGGACGGTGCCGGTCGCCTCGTGATCGCCCGCGGGCACCGGCGTCGGGTCGAGTTCGGCCACGAACTGGGAGAGGTCTCGGACGAACGCCCGTGGCTCGGCGGGATCGGGCGCGAGGAAGGTGACCCGCTCGCCGAGGCCGAGGCCGAGGTCGCCGGTCGCGCGGTCGAGTCGGCGGACGAGTTCGGCCTTCGGATCGGGGCCGGAGTGGAGGCAGTCGCCGCCGCAGCCGACGATAGCGACGCCGTCGGCGCCCGCGGCGAGGGCGTGCATGACGTGGGCCTCGCCGACGGTGTCGGTGCAGTTGACGGTGACCGGGAGGATCGGCGGGTAGCGGACGCCGTCGTCCTCGCGGGCGCGGCGGCCGTAGCGCCGGAGCGCGTCGGCGGCGCGCTCCGAGCAGACGAAGGCGACGACGGGCGTCTCGATGGCGGCGGCGTCACCACGGAGGCCCCCGAGGAGGCCGCCGTCGTCGTCGGCGCCGGGGTCGAGGAGCGTCTCGACTTCGCGGGCGATGCGCTCGTTCGAGGGGTCGCGAAGCCCAACTGCGCCGGTCGGACAGGAACTCGTACAGGCGCCACAGTCCTGACAGGCGACGGGGTCGAACTCGACTTCGTCGACGTAGGGCCGATCGACCGCGTCGTGGGGGCAGGCGTCGACGCAGGCGGTACACCCCTGTTGACTCGACTCGCCGGCGGCACAGACGTCCATGTCGAGGTCGAGATGTTGTGGCTTGGTGATGCCGTCGAGCAGATCCTCGACGGCGGCGATGGTAGCGCCGTCGACGGGACCGGTGTAGAGACCGATCTGTCCGCCCCGGGCCGTCCCGGTCGCGCCGGGGAAGACCACCTGATCCGCCTCGACCGTCCGGGTGACGCCGTCGAGGTCGATGGCGTCGACGGGACAGCAGTCCGCCCACTCGCCGTCGGGGGCGTCGGGGTCGATGTCGACCGGGCTGCGCGTCACCATGCCGTCCGGGCCCTCGTGGACGCAGTCCATACAGGAGATACAGTCCTCGGTGACGCGGGCGCTGAGTTCGAGTTCGAAGTCGCCGTACTCGCCGACGACGTCGACGACGCGGCCGCGGGCGAGCGTCACGTCGCCGAGGTCGGCGTCCGCGTCGTCGAAGTCCGCGCCGTTGGCGACGAGGGTCACGTCCGCGGTGTCGGCGAGGGCCGCGGCCGTCTCGGCGTCGCCGACGACGGCGACGGCGTCGCCGGCGTCACGGGACACCGTCCGCGAAATCGGTTCGTGGTCGAGGCTCTCCCGGCGGGCGTTCAGCAGCCGGGCGGTCTTCTCGGTCGCCGCCGCGCGGTCGTGGACCCAGGCGGCGCCCTCGCGGTGGTCGACGAAGGCCGTCGCCTCGGGGTGGAGACCCCCGTCGACGGCCGTCTCCCGGATGGCGTCCTGACAGCGGCCCTCGGGCGTCGTCACGAGGAGTTGATCGAGGTCGTACTCCTCGATGAGGTGGGCCATCGCCGGGAGGCCGTCGTCACAGAGATGTGACGAACTGGCGACCACCTCGACGTCCCTAACGCCGTCACGGACGCCCTCGAGGTCGATATCGCACGTATCCGCACAGGAGCATACGAATGCGCCGACGTTCATAGCCCTGTTGAACGGTAGCATTAATATAAGACTTGCTGCGTGCTAGCCGGTTGGGACATCACCCGACTAAGCAGTGAACTAAAAGTATTGAATTTAGGCTAGCCTAAACGCATTAATTTATATAATGGGGATACATGGCGATTAAACATGCGCGTGCGATACGGTGACACGCGTGCTGCGAGGGTTACACAACATGAGCACGGAACCAGTCTCAATCGACCTCGATCGGCGCTCGTTCATGAAGGCGAGCGCGCTTGCGGGTGCCGTCGCTCTCGGCGGCGGCGGCGCAGGGCAAGCGCTCGCTCAGACGGGCGAGGGATCGGCGTCGGCAGCCGACACGGAAGGAGAGTTGACAAAGACCATCTGCAACTACTGTTCCGTCGGGTGTGGCTTCCACGGGGAGCGCGTTGGCGACTCGTTCGTCGGCATGGAGCCGTGGGAGGACCACCCGATCAATCAGGGGTCGCTCTGTTCGAAGGGGGCCGGTATCTACGAGACCGAGCATTCGGAGAAGCGCGTCCGGCACCCGATGGTCCGGGAGAACGGCGCGTGGCACAAGATGTCGTGGGACGACGCCTACGAGCGGTTGGGCACCGACATCAAGGCGCTGTGGCCGGATTCCGACGTATCGCCGGATCAGGCCGTCGACGTCGACGAGGAGGCCAGTCGCGAGAGCGTCATGCTCCTGGGGAGCGCCCACCACTCCAACGAGGAGTCCTACGCCATCAGGAAACTGGCGGCGTTCATGGGCACTAACAACGTCGACCACCAGGCGCGCATCTGTCACTCCACGACGGTCGCCGGCCTCGCGAACACGTGGGGTTATGGCGCGATGACGAACACCCTGCAGGACTACCGTGAGTTCGACCTGCTCGTCGTCATCGGGCAGAACCCGGCGGAGGCCCATCCGATCGCGATGCAGCACATCCTCGAGGGGCAGAAACGCGGCGGGACGATCCTCTGTCTCGATCCGCGGTTCACGAAGACGGCGGCCCACGCGGACGAGTACATGCGGTTCCGGCCCGGAACCGACGTGGCTCTCATGATGGGGATCATCAAGGAGCTTCGTGACGAGTACGGGCTGGCGATGGACCCCGACGCGGACGACACGGGGCAGAACATGCTCACCGACCGCGTGCAGGGGTGGGAAGAGATCGACGCCGACCTCGACGACTACGACAAAGGGACCGTCTCCGAGATCACGTGGCTCTCCGTCGAGGAGATAGAGCAGCTCGCGGAGATGTTCCACGAGCACCGTCCCCACATCCAGATCGAGTGGGCGATGGGTGGCACCCAGCACAACAACGGGACCCAGAACATCCGCTCGTACGCCGCCGCGAGCCTCGGATCGGGGAGCGCAGCCCGGAGCGGCGGTGGCCTCCAAGTCATGCGCGGGCACGCGAACGTCCAAGGGGCGACCGACCTCGCCGTCGCGAGCCACATCCTTCCGGGGTACTACGGGCTGTCGCCCGGTGGCTGGTCGTGGTGGGGCGACATCTGGGACATGAACCCGTACACGAGCGGGTCGACGTCCTTCGGCGACCTCTACGAGAAGTTCGAGCTGATGCCCCCGGAAAAGTACGCGATGGCGAACGACGTGGACCCGAGTCAACTCCCGTCGAGCCACGACGATCCGGGTCACGGGCCGGAGAACCCGGCGCCGAACTCGATGCTGTTCCAGAGCGGGCTGACGGTCGCCCGCTGGTTCGAGGGCGCGCTCGATCAGGAGGACCGGATGCAGGAGACGCCGATCTATCAGCCGGATCAGGTGAAGATCGGCGTCTTCTGGGGTCACTCCTCGAACTCCATCAGCGAGATGGAGCAGATGAAAGAGGGGATGGAGAATCTCGACTTGCTCGTGGTCGTCGACGTGTTCCCGTCGGTCGCGAGCGTCCTCCCGGACTACGAGGAGGGACCGCCGGTTCTGCTGCTGCCGGCCTGTAGCCAGTACGAGCATTACCGGTCGCTGACGAACACGCACCGGTCCATCCAGTGGTCGGAGCCCGTCCGACCGCCGTCGCACAACTCCCGGCCGGACCTGCGAATCATGCAGGAGTTGGCCGACGAACTCGGCTTCGGCGAACACTTCGACTGGGGCACCGGTCCGGAGATTTACAACGGGAAGTCGACCTACGAGAACGTCATCCGGGAGTTCAACCTCGGGACGCACACCATCGGCTACCGACAGACGCCGGAACGCCTCCAGCAGCATCTCGAGTACGACTACGCGTTCTCCCACGAGACGCTCAAGGCCGCGGAGGGTTCACCGGTCGAGGGCGAGTACTGGGGCCTCCCGTGGCCGTGCTGGGGTGAAGGCCACCCCGGCACCCCGATCATCTGGAACGACGACATGGACCCCAATAACGGGGGACAGGACTTCCGGACCCGGTGGGGGACCCGCGCGCCGAGCCCGGAGGAGTGGGCGGAGATGAACACCGACGACGAGTACCCGTTCCAGAACACGGTCGACGCCGTCGGTGACCGCTACGATAGCGTCGAGGACGCCCTCGACATGACGCGGGCCCCGTACAACCCCGACTGGGCGTCGACGGCCGACACGGCGAGCGACGGGATGATCCACGGGATTCCGGAGTATCCGGGCTGGAAGACGGTGCCGCCGGCGAGCCTGGTCGATCCGGACCAGCCCACACAGTCCGACGAACTCACCATCCCGCAGCAGCACGCACTCGACAACCAACGGTCGGTGTACACCGCTGCACAGGCACTCGCGAACCCCGACACGGGGATTCCGGAGTTCGATCGATACCTCTCGGAGACCCAGAACATCGACCCGTCGTTCTACGAGCAGTACGACTACAAGCAGCCCGACGCGCCGACGGGGCGTGGCCGGGCGCGCGCCGTGGTCTGGAACTTCATCGATACGACGCCGGTACACCGCGAACCCTTGGAGAGCCCGCATCCGGAACTCGTCGAGGAGTGGCCGGCCAACGGGCAACAGCGGAACTTCTACCGCCTCGATCAGAACAACGCCGTGGAACAGGAGAAGGCGATGGAGATCATCCACGGCGACGGCGACGGGCCGGCGCTCGACACCATCCTGACGAGTGGTCGACAGGTCGAACACCAGGGTGGTGGCTCGGAGACGCGGAGCAACATCCACAACGCGGACCTCCAGCCCCACATGTACGCCGAGATATCCCCCAACAAGGCGGAGAGCCTCGGCGTGGATGGGGGCGACTTGGTCGTCATCTCCTCCACCGATCGGGGATCGATCCTCGTGAAAGCGCGGGTGACCGACCGCCCGAACGACGACGAGACGTTCCTGCCGTACCACTGGGGCGGCGTCTTCAAAGGACAGAGCCTGGAGGAGAAATACCCCGACGGCATGGCGCCGTACGCCATCGGCGACTCGGTGAACGCCATCACGTCCCGCGGATACGACGTGGAGACGCAGATGCAGGAGACGAAAGTCGGGATGGTGGCGGTCCGCCCGGCGACACAGAGCCTCCTCGAGGAACTCAACATGGACGTCGACCTCGAGTTCCCGCAGGATCGCAACGACATTGGCACACAGAAGGACTTCGACGTCCGCGACCAGAACGCGGTCCAATAGGAGGGGACAATAATGTCAAGCAACAAAGAAATCATGCGTCAGGGCGTGATGAGCACGGGCGAGGACGCCCGCATCTTCCCCGACGTCGAGGCGTGTATCGACTGCGGTGGCTGTGTCGTCGCCTGCAAGCGTACGTGGGACTCCGCGCCGGACGAACAGCGGATCAGCATCTCGACGATGATGGAGGGGCAGGAAGGCGCCGACGGGCTCAACGCCCACAGCGCCCGCGCCCTCGAACAGGGGCAGTCACCCGGCGAGACGGCGGTGCCGATGCAGTGTTACCACTGCGAGAACGCGCCCTGTGTGTCGGTCTGTCCGACGGACTCGCTGGTGAAGAAGGAGGACGGCTTCGTGCAGGTCCGTGACGACCTCTGTGTCGGCTGTCAGTACTGCCTGTCGGCGTGTCCGTTCGGCGCGCCGCAGTTCCCCGAGTCGGACGAGGGGGCGGCACAGCTGTTCGGCTCCGGCGGCACGATGGACAAGTGTACCATGTGCGAGGAGCGTCAAGACGTCGGCAAGGGACCGGCGTGTGCCGAGGAGTGTGCGACCGACGCCATCCTCGTGGGCGACGCCGACGAAATTTCGGCCGAACTGGAGCGTCGCGACAGTGGCACGTTCTTCAACGACGTTGCCATGGAGATCATCTTCGGTGAAGAGGAGGCTCAGGTGTTCTAAATGAGCTATCAAGATGACCTTCCGGAAACGAAGGGGTACAGCAAGGTTTCGGTGGTGATCAGCGCCGTCGCCGGCCTCGCGCTCGCCGTCGTCTCCGTCTGGTGGGCCGCGGGCACGGCCGTCTTCTACGAGGGCCTGTTCCGCGTCTCACCGACGGTGGCGGGCGGCGGCATCGGGACCGACTGGGTCGTCGGCAACACCGTCCCGTGGCTCGACTTCCTCGTGGCGATCATCCACGCGGCCGACGTGCTCATGGGGCTGTTCATCCTCCTGATGGTGTTCATCCACTGGGCGGCGTTCCGCCGCCTCGCGGGACAGATGCAACAGCCCGGGGAGCGAAGCACCGAAGCCGTCGCAACCGACGGGGGTGAGACCGAATGACGAGCCTCGATCACGGCAAGTTCACGCGCGTCACCACGACGTTCCACTCGTTGTTGGGGCTCGACGTGTTCCTGCTGTTTTTCACCGGCTACAGCCTGACGTTCAACGACGAACTCTGGTGGATGCTGTCGCTGATGGGTGGCCCACAGAGCGTCACGGCGCTGCACCGCGCCGCCGGGTTCGGTCTGATCGCGCTCATCGGGTTCTGGGCGACGCTGATGATCACGACCGACACCGGCCGGAGCAACTTCCGAGAGATCATCCCGACCGGCGATGACGTCAAGGCGTTCATCCAAGACGTGCAGTTCGCGCTCGGAAACGCCGACGAGCGCCACCCGAACGCCAAGCAGTTCGCCGGCGGCGATCCGGACGAGATTCCGCTGCTCTCGTACATCGGCAAGGGCGTCGTGTTCATCTTCGCGGCCGAACTGTTCCTGCTGACGATCAGTGGCCTGCTCATCTGGAGCAAGACCGGCCTGATGCAGTACTTCGGCACCAAGACCGCCGCGATGGGCTTCGTCGTCTTCCACGGCCTGCTCGGCGTCATCATGCTGATGGGGGTCATGCTCCACATCTTCGAGCACGGTCTCCATCCGGCATTCTACCCCGTCGAGCCGAAGGCGTACATCCCCCGGGAACTGATCCCGGAGACGCACGCCGACGGCGGTATCGAAGACCTCACCCTCTCCCCGTCGTGGAGTACGGTGACCGCGATCATGGGCATCCTGACCGTCGTGGGCATCACGAGCGTCATGATCGGCTCGGTGTTCGACGAGGGGTATCCGGTCCCGCGTGAGATATCCATCGGCGGCGGCCCGGAGAGCCTGCTGCTCACGATCGGCATCAACGCCGGCATGTTCGTGCTCTTCGTCGGTCTCGTCCTCTCGATGTACGGCAACCTCCTGCGCGTGCGCTGGGAGCGCCAACTCGAGGAGGAGCGGAGCCAACCGACCGCCGCCGCCGACGGCGGCCACCCTGAATCGGACGACGACTGACCGCTCCGGAACCGGTTTTTCCGACCCGCCGTCGGGATCCGCGGCGATGCCCCGGCGGCCGGTCCTCGCTCTCCCGCTCGCCGCCCTCGCGCTCACTGCCGGCAGTCCCTTTCTCGCGCCGAATCCCGAGCGCGACGCCGGCACGTACCGATACGGCGTCGTCCCCGCTAGAACGAGTGGCCTGCAGGGGCAGGACCGTTGACATCCTCCCCGCCCTGAAGGGCGAGGATTCCCCGAAGGGGAGTTCGAGGTTGCACGTTTCCTCGGTGGCGAAGT
>ERZ1034573.613-NODE-613-length-10718-cov-6.041170_pt1 | contig 10718 bp, 7 predicted proteins | sample MGYA00520641_ERZ1034573 | MGnify/ENA primary metagenome ERZ1034573 (study PRJEB33760, sample SAMEA4777724) | hypersaline lake metagenome | biome: hypersaline environment; feature: brines | place: Spain | collected 2014-08 | depth 0 m ...
TAACAACGGTCAGAAACGAGGCAGGACTGCCGTGCCGGAAGACGGCGGTCGGGGGCAGTCTGCCGGGGGGGGTGACGGGGACCGCGAACGCGAGGGGGGCGCGGAGGAAACGGGGAGTGTGGACTCCGAGGACGGCGCACGCGCCGTCGAGAGTTACTACGACCTGCTCGGTGTGTCCGGGGATGCGACGGGCGGGGAGATAGAGCGGGCCTACCGGGAGATGGCGAAGCGCCACCACCCGGACGCGAGTGACCGCCCGGAAGAGGAGGCCGAGCGGCGCTTCCGGCGACTCCTGGCCGCCCGTGACGTACTCACCAGCGCCGAGCACCGTCGAGCCTACGACGAACTCGGCCACGAGGAGTTCTGCCGGCAGTCCGAGCGACTCGGAGAGCCGGTCACCGGCACCGACACGGGCGGCTCGACGGCACCCGAGCCGCGCCCCAAGCCGGAGACAGGGTCCGACCGGAGCGGTCGGGTACAGCGGTCGGCCCGCGGCGAGGCTCACCGGCGGGGGGACCCGCTCGTGACCGACACCGCGACGGCGGCTACACCGACAGCCGACGGGTTACCCGGTGACGACGACAGGTCGCCCGGTAACGGCCACGACGGGTCGCCCGGTGACGACGGCAGGTCGCCCGGTAGCGGGGGCGTCTACCGGCTCGTGACCCGGAACGGCACACCGGCGAGTCGCTCGCTCCAACTGGTTGCGGGCCGGTGGGCCCGGTCCTGGCGCACCCGGATAGTGGTCGGTCTCGGGACTCCGCTGTTGGTCGCGGGCGTACTCACAGTTCTGCCGTCGGTGCTCGACAGATCCGGGGTCGCGGCGTCGACGCCCGCGGCGACACCACGCCTGCTCTACGCCGTCGGGCTCGCCGCCACCGTCGGGTACACCGCGTGCAGTTGTGCCCGTACAGAGGCGCGGCTCCCGCGCGGGCAGTTTCTCGCCGACCGCGACCACGGTCGGTTCACCACGGCAGCGGCTCGGCGCTACCGGCGGCGCGGCGGCCTCACCCTCTGTGTCGTGCTCGGGCTGGTGCTCGCGGCCGGACAGACCGGGGTCGAGCCGTGGCCGGGCGTCACCGACGCAGTACGCGGTGACCTGTCGGAACCTGTCTGGTTCGACACGGCCGACGCCGACTGGGTGACGGCGGTCGACGGGCTCGTGACCGGGCTGTTCGCGCTCGGCGTCGTGAGCGGGACTCTCCTCGTCGCGCTCGGAACCAGCATCGCGCTCTGGCGTGACCGCTACGAACGGGGCGACCGGCTCCACCCGGGGCTCTGGGAGCCGGCTCTCGCTGCTGCGCTCGTGAGCGTGTTGTTCGGTCTGGTGACCCGCGAGCGGGTCGGCAGACTCCGCTTGCTCTCGGCGCTCCCCGACGAGGTGGCGGCGGCGGTGGCCGTCGACGGAACGACAGTCACGGTGTCGACACTCGCCGTCACCGGGATACTGGTTACGCTCGCGGGGGTTCCGCTGCGCTGGCTGCGGGTCAGGCTCCCACCGGGTGACCGACAGCCCGGCGGGACCGAGAGCCCGGAGTCCGAGTGAGTGCCCGACCCCGCCGAACGGGTACGGTCGGGCGGTTACTCGTTCGTGCCGCTGGTGAACACCCGCTCGGGTCGGATCCGGAGCAACACCCGTTCGCTGACAATCTCGCTCGGGTACTCGCCGCCGACGTACCGCTGTGCGAGTTTCTCGATGTGTTCACGGGCACCCTCGGTGGTCATTTCTGCCACCTCGCCGGAGACCGAGAGGTACCGGTACGGGTCCTCGGGGTCGACCATGCTCACGGCGACAGCGGGGTTGCGCTCGACGTTGCGGGCCTTCTGACGGTGGCGCTCGGTGTTCACCAGCACGCGGTTGTCAGCGGCGTCGTAGTCGACCCAGACCGGTGAGGCGTGTGGCATTCCGTTCGGAAACATCGTCACGACGTGTGCAAACGTCGCCTGTTCGAAGAGGTCGTGAAACGCAGGGGGAACGTCCGGCATACAGCCGGTACTCGGCGGTCGGTTGTAACGCTGTGGGTGGTGGACCCGGCCACCGACGCTCCGGGTCGCGGACCCGCGGTCGATATCCGGGTTCCGTCGACGGCAGTCACCTCGACGACGTACCCTGCAGTCTCGACGGTGTCGACGTCGTCGGTGTCAGTAGAACTCCCGAACGAGGTCCATCGCGTCGTCCGGTGCGCCGTCGGGGATGTCGGCCATGCTCCCCTCGATCCCCTCACGTCGCTCGTAGGGGACGCTGTCGGGGTCCTGGTAGATGATACCGGTGTACTCGGTATCGCCCTCCATTATCTTGTCCATGGCGGCGTCGCGGTCCGCGGGGTCGTGGTCGGTCTCGCCCAGGTCGACGATACTACCCCGGAAGTAGTCGTACGTATCGACGTCGTTGAACGTCACGCAAGGGGAGTAGACGTTGACGAACCCGAACCCGTCGTGTTCGATTGCCTTTCGCACCACCTCGGTGTGTCGCCGGGAGTCCGAGGAGAACGTCTGGCCGATAAACGTCGCACCGGCAGACAGCGCGAGCGCGAGCGGGTTGACCGGTGTCTGGTTCGTGCCCTCGGGTGTGGTGGCGGTCTCGAAGTCCTCGCGGGACGTCGGAGAGGCCTGACCTTTTGTCAGCCCGTAGATGCGGTTGTCCATCACGACGTAGGACATATCGACGTTGCGGCGCACGGCGTGCACGAAGTGGCCCGCCCCGATGGAGTAGCCGTCGCCGTCACCGCCGGCGACCATCACCTCCAGGTCGGGGTTCGCGAGTTTCACACCGATACCGACCGGCAGCGCACGTCCGTGCACACCGTGGAGCGCGTACGAGTGCATGTACGTGCCGATCTTTCCCGAGCAGCCGATTCCCGCGACGATAAACGTGTTATCGGGGTGGTTACCCGTCTCCGCGAGTCCCTTCATCATCCCGTTCATCGTCCCGAAGTCACCACAGCCGGGACACCAGGTCGGTTGCTTGTCTGACTTGAAATCGATGAATCGAACGTCTGAGCTCATTGTGTTGCCTCCTGTGGTCGCACCAGGTCCGTTATCGCCGTTGCTAGCTCCTCTGCTTTGAACCGGACGCCGTTGTACTTGTTGATGCGCTCGACCCGCTCGAACACGTCCCGTTCGAGCAGGTCGGCGAACTGCCCCTGTGCGTTGCACTCCACGACAATTGTCAGCTCTGCCCGGTCGACCGCCTCGGAGAGCTCCGGCCGGGGGAACAGGTACGGCACCGACAGAAAGCGAACGTCGACCCCGTCGCCGGCCAGTAGCTCCATCGCCTCGCGGATCGCTCCCTCGTTTGACCCCCAGGAGACCAGCAGCGTGTCCGCGTCGGGATCACCGAACTCGCGGGCCGCCCACGCCTCGCGTTCAATCGCCGTCTCGACCTTCTGTCTGCGCTTGTCGACCTGGTCGACACGCACCTCGGTGTCCTCGGTACGCCGGCCGAGCGAGTCGTGTTCCAGCCCGGTCGTCATGTGAGCGCCGCCGTCGGTGCCCGGAAGCGTCCGCGGGCTGATACCGTCGGTCGTCGGAACGTGGGGCTGAAACCGGTCCTGTTCGTCGACCCACGCACTCATCTCGTCGTCGTCGACGAGTTTCCCGCGGTCGATCTCGACCTCGTCCATATCGAACGTGTCGGGGGTGAACGTCTGCTCGGTCACCGCGAGCGAGAGATCCGCCACCAGAAACACCGGCATCTGGTACCGCTCGGCGAGATTGAACGCCTCTACGGTCTTCCAGAAACACTCCGCGACGGTCGTCGGCGCGACGATGAGACGGTCGATCTCGCCGTGGCCCCCGTACAGCAACATGTTCAGATCCCCCTGTTCTTGCTTTGTCGGCATCCCGGTCGACGGGCCGGCCCGCATCACGTCACAGATAACGAGCGGTGTCTCCGTCGTCGCGACGAGCCCGAACGTCTCGGTCATGAGGTCGATCCCCGGTCCGGAGGTGGCGGTCATCGCCCGCGCACCGGCACGTGCCGCCCCCAAGGCGAGGTTGATAGCCGCGAGTTCGTCCTCGGCCTGGACGACCTTGCCGCCGTACTCGTCGATACGACCGGTCAGGTACTCCATCACGTCGGTCGCCGGCGTGATCGGGTAGCCCGCGTAGAACCGACAGCCGGCCGCGATTGCGCCCATCCCGATCGCCTCGTCACCGTTCAACAGAACGTAGTCCGCGTCGGTCGTCTCGATGTCGTAGCCGTAATCGTGGTCGTACTGCTCGGCGGCGTACTCCGCGCCGAGACGGGCCGCCTGCTGGTTGTTCTCGACGATGGCGGTACCCTTGTCCCCGAACCGCTTGTCCAGCGAGGAGTCGAGAAACTCGATCGGGAACGCCGCCACCTCGCAGGCGGCCCCGAGCGCGACCACGTTGCGCATAATCGCACCGCCGGCCTCCTCGGCAAGTCGCTTCAGCGGGACGTCGAGCCCGGTCATGTTCCCGGGCACCTCGACGTCCTGCATCGACGTGCGCTCCCCGTCGTAGATGATGACACTCCCGTCGTGGAGTTCCTCGATGTTCTCGTCGATTGTCCGCTCTGTCAGCGCGATCAGAACGTCGAGCCGGTCGACGACACTCTCTACACGGTCGACAGATGTCCGTACCTTGTAGGCGGTGTACCCGCCCCGAATCCGCGATGCGAAGTCCTTCGACGTGTAGACGTGACGACCGGCACGGGACAGTGCCTGCGCGAAGATCTTGCCGGTCGAGTCGATCCCGTCACCGGCCTCCCCGCCGATTGCCCAGTTCAAATCCTCGTGCATACTACTCCGAACTACCCTTGGAGAGAGCAAAAGACTTCTGACACCGCCGGCCTTGCGGCAGTCGGTTACGCCGACAGGGGTCCTCTGTCGCGCCGACAGGGGCCCTCTGTCGTGCCGACAGGAGTATCTCGTCCGGCGATAGTAGCCGGTCGGGTGTCGAGTCCGGCCGCTCAGCTCCGCCCGTCGAGGGTCTCCCGGGCGGCGCTAAAGTGCTCGGGGTTGACGAGCACCTCGTCGGCGCGCTCGGTTGCCTCGCTGGGGTCGACGGTGTCGGCCACCTCGCGGATCGCCCGCATCGACGCCTCGCGCACGAGCGCCTCTAGTTCCGCCCCCGAGTACCCCGGTGTGTCGGCTGCGACGGCCGTCAGGTCGACCCCGTCGGCGAGTGGCGTCCCGCGGGTGTGAACCTCCAGAATCTTCCGTCGGGCGGCCTCGTCGGGGTTTGGCACCTCGATGTGCTGTTCGAACCGACCGGGTCGGAGCAACGCCGGGTCGATCCCCTCCTTGCGATTGGTGGCAGCCAGCACGACCAGGTTCGGGTGGTCGGCCGCCCGGTCCAGCTCTGTCAGCAACTGAGAGACCACACGCTCTGTCACCTCGTTACCGTCACCCCGGCTGCTGGCGATTGCGTCGACCTCGTCCATGAACACGATCGCCGGGGCGGTCTGTCGTGCCCGCTCGAAGAGGTCGCGGATGGCCTGCTCGCTCTCCCCGACGTACCGGTCGAGCACCTCGGGCCCGGCGACCCGGACGAAGTTGACACCGCTCTCGCCGGCCACCGCCTCCGCGAGCAGTGTCTTGCCGGTTCCCGGTGGGCCGTGGAGTAACACACCCGACGGGGGGTCGGTCGCCGCCGCCTCGAACAGCGGCTCGTAGGCGAGTGGCCACTCGACCGCCTCCCGGAGACGGCGTTTGGTCTCGGACAGTCCACCGACGTCGTCGAACCCGGTGTCCGGTGACTCGGCGACGTACTCGCGGGCACCCGAGGGCTCGATGCCCGTCAGCGCCCTCTGAAAGTCCTCGTGGGCGACCATCACCGTCTCGGTATCGTCGCCGTCTGCCTCCGCAGGATGCTCACGACGCCGGAGCGCGGCCATCCCGGCCTCCCGTGCCAGCGACGAGATATCGGCCCCGACGAACCCGTGCAGTCGCTCGGCCAGGGTGTCCAGGTCCACGTCGTCGTCGAGTGGCATGTCGCGGGTGTGGACGTCGAGGATCTCGCGGCGCCCTGCCTCCGAGGGGACACCGATCTCGATCTCCCGGTCGAACCGACCACCCCGCCGGATCGCCGGGTCGATACTGTCGACACGGTTCGTCGCACCGATGACGACCACCTCCTCGTCGGAGTCCAACCCGTCCAGTAGCGTCAGCAACTGGGCGACGACACGGTTCTCCATGTCGCCGCCGTCGTCACGCTCACCGGCGATAGAGTCGAGTTCGTCGAGAAAGATTATCGCCGGCGCGTTCTCCGCGGCCCGCTCGAAGGCCGTCCGGAGCCGTTCGGCCGACTCGCCCTTGTACTTCGAGATGATCTCCGGCCCGTGGATGGCGTCGAAGTGGGCGTCGACCTCGTTCGCGACTGCCCGTGCGATGAGTGTCTTGCCGGTGCCCGGCGGCCCGTGGAGCAACACCCCCTTTGGCGGCTCGATACCCAGCCGGGTGAAAAGCTCCGGCTCCGACAGCGGGAGCTCTATCATCTCCCGGACCAACTCAAGCTCCTCGTCCAGCCCGCCGATATCCTCGTAGGTCGTCCCCGTGGTCGACCCGGCCTCCTCGACGCCGTCGTCGGTGCGCTCGTCTGTCCGCTCGGAGACCGATGCCTGCTCCGGGTCGATCTGGAGACGCGTCGTGTCGGTTATCCGGACCGAACCGGTCGGAGCCGTCTCGGTGACGATGTACGGCCCGTACCCGTCGATACGGAGCTTTTTGCCCTCCCGGACGAGTCTATCGACCAGTTTGCGCCGGATGACACCCTCTGCGGGTGACACACTGGTGTGTTCACGCGCAGGCTGGAGACGCACCTCGACAGCGTCGCTGACACTCGCCTTCTGGACGGTGACACTGTCACCGATGTTCGCACCGATGCTCGCGCGGGTGTCACCGTCGATGCGGACGACGTCACCGTCGTCGTCACCGGGCCAGACCTTGGCGACGGTCAGCCGCTCGCCCTCGATGATAATCGGGTCGCCGCTGAGCACGCCCAGACTACTCTGGATACGTGCCGGGAGCCGGGCGATACCGCGGCCGGCATCGCGCTTGCGGGCCCCCTCGACTCTGACCGTCCGCCCCTTGCTCATGAAACTGTGTAAGCACGGATTCGTCTTAACTCTTGCAGACCGTGACCACAACACCACCGGGTCGTGTGGCTGCTGTCGGGAGAGGGTTACCCTGTCTCGACCGCGTCACGGAGAAACGACGACCAGTACAGCACACCCCCGACGACCACCGCGATGACGGCGGCGAGCACGAGCGGGGTGTACCCCGTCGGGTCCGGTGCGAGTGTCAGCCCGAAAGCGAGACCCACGAACAGACCCACCAGGAGACACAGCACTGCCCGTGTCGAACGCCGAACCATACCAGTGTATCACCCGGGGGACGTATGTAGACTGTGTCTCCAACGGCTCGTCACAGTCTCGTGGTGAGCGAGTTCCACCGGAAACGAGGGGGCTGGGGGTCGGTCACAGACCCGTGGACGGTACGGGTGAACTGTAGTCGTGAGAACAGTTCCCGTGGAATCTGACCGCCGGTCCCGGTTCGGAGTCGCTGCCTGCCGACAGCTCGGACAGGGGTTATCGTGGCCGACAGACGAACTCGGGCCTTCGGTGTCGTCGTGTCGGCCACGGCTCCCCGCTCGAGACGACACTCCTCCCGCCGGGCTCGTCTGGGACCCACAGACGGTCTCCATTCCCGCTCGTGCTGGCTAACCACGTACTCGGGTGCGCGGCTTCGAGTAGGTACGGGTGTCGGGGGGTCGCACGGCTGGTCCCGGTGTGTCAGTCGGCAACAGCCTCGCCGGAGGTCGAGACGGCAGTGGGGTCCTGTACCCAGAGGTCACCGAACAGCTCGTCCTGTCGGAGCCGGACCTCGCCGCGGTGGGCAAGAAACAACAGGCCGAGAAACGTCTCGACACGCGAGCCTGCGACCGTCTCGACCTCCCGGAACAGCACCTCCGCCCGGCCCTGCTCGTACTGCTCTCGCAGCGCGGCGGCGACGTCCTCGACGAGCAGCTCCATGTCCTCACCGTGGGTGCGCTCGGTCACGTCGGCCGCGGTCGGTTCGTCGTCCATTCGGAACTCGTCGGTCGTGTGGTAGTCGAGCTCCTGTGGCCCCTGTCTGCCCCGGTCGGTGTCACTGGTGTCGTACTCGCGGGACTTCTTCCACCAGCTCCCCCGTTCTGCCTCCCGCAGGTCCCGGACGAGTTCGTCCAGGGTCTGTGGCATCCCACGGGCCCGTTTTCGCTCCAGTCGTCGGTCTATCTCGTGTTCGAGCGCCGCAAACGGGTCACCGGGGCTGTCCGCGACCGGCTCACCACCCGAGAGTGCCCGCTCCCAGGGCTCTGGCTCTGGCTCTGGCTCCGGTTCGTCGTCGGTCAGCATCGTGTCGCCTTTCATCCGGAGCAACACACTCGCGTAGAACAGTGCCCGACCCCCGGCCCGGATGTCGGCCTCGTCCAGCCGGGAGAGAAACTTGTCGGTCACCGCCACGATGTCGATGTCCCACGGGTCGATCTCGCCGTCCTCGGCGAGCTGGACAAGCACCTCGACGGGCTCGACCTCCGTGTCTGCATCGCCTGTCACGGCCGTCTGTTCGCTGTCGGCCGGCTGTTCACCCTCGGCCGTCTGTTCACCCTCGGTCCCCTCCGGCCCCGGCTGTTGGTCTGGCTCCTCGTCGCTCCCGAGGCCCGAGTCGCCGAACGGACCGGTGTCGGACGACTCGGACGGTGGTGTTCGCTCCTCGTGACCGGTGATGTCAAGCGGGATGTCTTCCTCACTCACGGACGGTCACCTCTGGGGCCCGGAACCGCTTGTCGGTATCGACCGGGACGGGACCATCCCGGGTGACAGTGACCGATGGGAGGCCGGTGTCGACCGGGCTGTGGCGCTGTCGAGTGACAGTGGCCGGGCTGTGGCTGTGCCGGAGGGCTCCGGTCCGGCCGGCAGGGGGGCTCGTACTGTCGGACGTAACTTCCGAAAGATATCTCCCACCCCGGGTGACGAAATTCGTCAGGGGCGTACCTCCGACAGTGTCAGTCATCGGCGGCCACCTCCGCGTCGCCGGAGAGGTCGATCCCGGTCACGGCAGAGACGTTGTCGTCTTGCATCATGACGCCGATGGCCCGCTCGGCCCGGTCGAGCATCGCCGACCGGTGCGAGACAACGACAAACTGCGCCTCCTCGGAGAGCTCGTCGACCAGTTCACCCACCAAGTCGGCGTTTGCGGCGTCCAGAAAGGCGTCCACCTCGTCGAGAGCGTAGAACGGCGCGGGGTTGTGCTGCTGGATGGCGAAGATAAACGCGAGTGCCGTCAGCGACTTCTCCCCGCCGCTCATCGCGTCGAGCCGCTGTATCGGTTTGTCCCCGGGCTGTGCCTTCATCGTCAGCCCGCCGTCGAACGGGTCGTCCTCGTTGTCGAGGTGGAGCCGACCGGTCCCGTTCGAGAGCCGCTCGAACACCGACTGGAACTGCTCGTCGATCGCCTCGTAGGCGTCCATGAACGTCGTCCGTTTGCGGGCCTCGTATGTCTCGATGCGCTCGCGAATGCCGTCTGCCTCCTCGACGAGGGTCTCGCGTTGCTCCCGCAGCTCCGACAGCTCCGACTCCACTCGGTCGTACTCCTCGATTGCGAGCATATTCACCGGCTCCAGGGTCGACATCTCACCCTCCAGGCGGTCGAGCTCCCGCTCGACTGTCTCGTGGTCCGGGATCTCCGCGGGGTCGTACTCGCCGACCTCGGATTCGAGCTCTGCGATCTCCCACTCCAGGCGGTCCCGCTCGTCTCTGCGGTCGGCGAGCTCACTCTCGACCTGTTTGACCTGTTCGCGGGCCTCGTTGCGCCGCTCCTGTGCCTCGCGAACGTCCCCGCGCAGCGCGTCGCGCGTCTCCTTTAGCTCGACCAGCTCAGACTCTAGCTCCGCGACGGCCGCCTCCTTCGCCTCCAGGTCCGCCTCCCGGTCGGCGATGTCGGTCTCGAACTCCTCGATGCGGCGCTCGGCGTCGCGTTTCGTCTCCTCGGCCGCCTGAATCTCGTCGTCGAGCTCCTCGATTGCCTCCTGGGCGTACTCGCGTTCGAGCTCCAGCTCGCGTATCTCGCCGTCGAGGTCGTTTCTCCGGTCCTCGAGGTCGTCGAGCTCCTCGCGCAACCTCTCGGCGGTGGCGGTCAGCTCCGGGAGCGCCGAGTCCTCGACCTCGGCCTCCAGGTCGTCGATCTCGGCCTCGATACCGGCTATCGTCTCGTTTTTCTCGGCGATCGCCGTCTCCAGCTCGTCCATCTCCGCAGCGACGGCCTCCCGGTCCTCGGCGATCTCCGCGAGGTCGCTCTGGAGTTGGTCGATGCGTGCCTCCGTCTCCTCGATGTCGTCCTCCCGGGCCTCGATGTCGGCGGTGATCTGACGGACCTGCTCGGCGGTGTCGGTCTCCTTGTCTCGGGCGTCTTCGAGCCGCTCTTCTACATCCCGTAGCTCCTCACGCACCGACTGACGCCGGTCCTCGAGCTCCTCGATGCGGGCCGCGACCCGGTCGAGCTGTCCCTCGCTACCCGCAAACGAGTACCGGGAGCCACTCGTCGAGCCGCCGGTCATCGCACCGGACTGCTCGACGAGGTCACCGTCGAGCGTGACCAGCCGGAACTCGCCCATCAGCTCCCGGGCGGTCTCGATGTTCTCGACGACGAGGGTGTCCCCGAGCACGTACGAGAAAACCCCCGCGTACTCCTGCTCGAAGTCGACGAGATCGTATG
>ERZ1034573.614-NODE-614-length-10717-cov-5.128025_pt1 | contig 10717 bp, 6 predicted proteins | sample MGYA00520641_ERZ1034573 | MGnify/ENA primary metagenome ERZ1034573 (study PRJEB33760, sample SAMEA4777724) | hypersaline lake metagenome | biome: hypersaline environment; feature: brines | place: Spain | collected 2014-08 | depth 0 m ...
TTGAATCTTTGCGATCGCTCAGCACCACTCGCCGGCTACCTATGTCGTTGCTACTGAACGCTATACAGCAGACGGCTGGTTACACGCTGGATGTTCTTCTACGCCGCCAGTTCGTTGATCATTTCGACCTCGATCCCCGATGAGACCTCACTAGCTTCCCGAAAACGCTCGTCTGCCACATAACCGGGAGTTAACGGATGATGGAGATCGACCATCTTTTTCCATCCCTCGTCGTTCTTGACAAAAATCGGAGCCTGGACATCGCCAACCTCGTTCATCTCGACGGTTTCATCAGTAAGGATTGTAATGCGGGACTTGTCGGCCTGACGCCGCAGGTCCTCGACAAGTCGCTTTCTGGAGCGCTTCAGACGCTCCTCGCGCAAGGAAGGCAGATCGCCGTCCAACACGTACTGGAGTAGGCTACTCCCTACAAACCGATCCAGATGCGGATGCACTAGTCGATTACGGAAACTCCGGAGGCAGCTGTAGCAACTGGCGTCGCAGTTATCCGAACAGTTTTCGAGCTTCTCCAGGGCCTTTCGGAACAGATCCTTCCCAAGACGTCCTGCCTGCCGGGAAAAACCAGCGCCTCCGGAGAGACTGTCGTACATGTAGATCTCGGCTTCCAAGCCCTTCTCCCCAGCGTGCGTCATCGCCGGGCGAAACTCAGCCTCAACTTCACCACGCTCAATCTCTAGCAGTTCCGCTGCGGCAAGCGTGAGTGCCTCGGAGATGGTTCTGAGCGCAACGCCGGTTTCGAGCGCTCCTGGGTTGAGCCGCACCGGATCATCCAACTCAAAGGACACCAGCAGTACATCCGTGATGAAGTCTGTGCCCAAAACGAGTTCCCTTGTGGTATGTCGGTTTTCGCAGACCTGGTCCTTATCGGGGTAGGGCTTGTCATGGCTCGAGTGCACATCTCCGCCAAGCGCAGTAGGCTCGATCCGACCACAACTCACGCAATAGTTGTATCCTCTTCCTTGCGGTCCTCGGTTGGTTACCAGGAGATACTGACGCGTAGCGTGGTGACGGAGTCTAGAAGTTACCTCTGTCCACTCCTCCTCATCAGTCGGTGATGGAGTTGAAAGCTTAGCCCGTGTCGCGTACGTGCGGGCCGCGAAGCGATCCGAGGAGGTTTCCACATCCTCATCAACGGGGTGCGCAAACCCAGGTGGCCGCATCCAGCGCTGGAAGGGACCATAATGATCGCTGTTACAGGCAGGACACGTGCCAATCTTGTCCTTTTCGACCCCTTCCTCACCCTCGTCGTACGTATCGGCATAACCACACACCTCACACTCCGCGTAGAGTCGAGTTTTCGACCACGCCTCGAAGCGGTCTCGTTCCATCCGGGAGTAGATGGCGCCTGAGACGTACCGTTTACCGTCGATGACCACTTCGCGGCCTGGAGCATACTGCGACAGTGCGACCGTCAGTGACTGTGAAGGGGTATACTTGAACTTAGTCCGGTACCCCGAACTCGTCTCATTGAAGACGTGGAACGTCGCCACATCGGTCGGAAACGCGTAGCGGGGGAGCTGCCCCTTATACAAGAGTCGGTCCAGAAGTCGGTGCTTCGCTCCGGTCACATCGGTGACATCCTTCTCTTCGAGCGATGCCTCTACCGGCGTGTTCTCCAGGCTTTCGCTCTGCTCTTCGTCAACTTCTTGATTCTCAGCTTCCGCTTCGCTCGTGCTTTCTTCACTCATGGCAGACGGGTCTTTTCTTTGGATTTGGTAGTGATGTAGAAATTCAAGCGATGTGACCTGGTCTCAGGAATGGCTTAGCCGGCGTTGATAGCCTCGTCAATGCCTTGCAGGGTCTCTTCAGCCAGGCGGTCTAGAAGAGATTCGCGATCAGACTCTTCAATTTCGGTTGGCAACCAGTCGTCGACCTCGTCTCTCAGCTCGCTCTGGTTCTCGTGTAGCCACGACTCGAAGTCGTCTCGATTAAGAGGACTGTCCGGCTGCTTGAATGCTTTCACGCTCCCAAGAACCTCGAACAAGTTGTTGGGCTGATCCTCGTCTGGGATGGCGGGGAGCCGGTCGCGGTGGTACCGCTGAAGCAGGTATGCCCGGACATGACGCCTGGCGATGTCTTTATTGTCCAGCGTCACGGCCGGGTCGCTGACGTCGCCCCGAATCATGTCATCGGGATTGCGAAAGAAGTGGTTATCATGGCTGTCGGAGTTGCCGTAGGCAATGACCGTTGCGAGGGCATCCCCACGGCGCCCTGCTCGTCCTGCACGCTGCTGGTAGTTTGCGCGACTCGGCGGAATGTTGCGTAGGGCTACGCCGGAGAGGGATCCGATATCAATTCCTACCTCCATCGTCGTCGTACAGGATAGCACGTCGATCGCGGCTTGCTTTCCTTCAGCCCCGCCGCCCCCAAAATCCAGTTCATCGTCTTCAACAGACCCGATGTCAATGTCCTGGAAGAGCAACTCGAACTCTTCTGCTCTGGAGAAGACATCATCGTACTCCGTGCTGTTGATTTGGGCCGTGTGCTCAGCCGCGATTAGCGAAACGGGCGTCTCGTCGTTCTCAACGGCGCGCACGGTATCCTGCCGGTAGTATCGCTTACGGGAGGAGAAGACCTCATCCTTGTCAGGGTCGATTTCCCGCACACTTCCCTTACGTCCGCAGCGCGTGCAGTGCCCAAGCTCAGGGAATGGGCGCTGCGTCGTCCGGCAGGCATCGCAGTAGGCCCAGTTCCCACTAATTTCGAGAGAGAGGTTCTGTGCTTTGAGCCGATACTTATCATCAGGTGTCGGTCCACAGAACCACTTGGTCAGCTTGCCCAACCACTCTCCCTTGAATGCTTTTCGCGCCTCCTTGGAGGCTAGAACATCCTGGTTGACTCGGCGAAAATTCCCGGTATGAGAGTTGACTGACCGTCCCCACCAGCTATCATCCATGTCGCCGAACCATATTCCTGGACCACTTGCCCAGGCACTGAGCCACTCGTGGACAAGAGCTGCCTTCTGTCCTGGCGTCGTCGCGACCCCGTCGATATCTGGCAGTTCCCCGCGGATTTTCTTGCTGTAGCGGTCAGTCTCCACAATCGAGCCCAATGCAAGAGCTTCAAGGCCATAATACCTGCGAGTTAACGCCTTCACCAGGCTCCTGAGAAGAGATTCTGGAATACTGGCGCTGCGGATATCGTCTATGAGGAACGGCAACTCGGTTTCATCTTCCAGGATTCCTTCTTGCACCGCCTGGTCGACTTTTTCGGCGACGCTGAACGTCTCGCTCTCCTTCAGTGACGGCCGGAGACGGACCCCCAGCTTACTGGCGCCAATAAGGACAGCCAAGTAAGCATCCTCAAGCGTTAGTCGGTAGGCTTGAGATGACTGGAGTAGATCTTGGTAGCCACGCACAATTAGCGGGCGCAAGACGTCCTGGGTAGAGTTATCTTGGATGAGACTAGCCAAACGAGCAGCTTTCTGACGCGAGTCAGAGAAGATCAGTGACTTACGTCCGCGAAGTGGCGCAAACTGGCTCTTTTTCTTCTTATTGGGAGGCTGAACTTCAATCTGCCTGGTGACCAGAGCCTGGAACGGAGGATCACCTTTCGTCCGGTGATCTTGCACCGACGAACGGAAATTGCTTTGTATATCTCCACAAGACGGGCAGGGATGAAATTGTCCAGGTTGCACCCCCTGGAAGAGTCTGTTTGCGTCTTGATCTCCATCAACCTCTCTGTCTGAGGGTATCCACACGATCCTGCACCGGTCTCCATCATTTAAAGGATTGAGGCGACCAGTTACCGGGTCGAGGTATGTCGTTTCGACCTCTTCGTAATCCCGTGGCTCGGACAGCAGAACATCCAGCGGTTTCTGCTCGGTGAACATGTCTCCTGCCGTCCGAAACCGCGTACCCGGCTCCGCCCAGAGGTATTTTGGATTATCAAGGTTGTCGGTGTAGGCGCGGAAAAAGGCCGTTCCGCAGTTCCGGCAGGTGTACAGTTCGAAGATGCGAGATCCACACTCACAGGTTTCTCGGGGTTGACCGTAGATTTTGCCTGTGTTGCCTTCTCCACGGGTGTCTTCCGGGAGGGCCGTACACTCTTTGTCCGGGCACACCCAGAGGCCAGGCAGTCCCCGGAAGAAACTGTGGATCCGACTGGGGAGCAGGCCCGACTGTCCTCCAGACACCCGTGCGACACTTCCCATCGTCATCAGGGCCGTTAATGCCTCCTCTCCCGTTTCTCGATCGGCGTCAGGGAAAAGATCCTCGGCCAACTCCTCAGGCGGGGTCGCGTCCGTCATGGTGCTATTGACCAGCCGGCCCATGGGTGGATAGTCCTTCAGCGCCTCAAAGAGACTTGTCTGCACATCATCGCCGTTGACGCCCCGGTAGTCGAGAAACGGGCGTACGGCTTCAAGTCGCTCCTCCTCGGACTCAGCTTTGTGGAAGTCCTTGACGCTCACATCGAGGAGGACTTGCACATCGGCGCTCCTACCTGCGTCCGCTGGGGACCGCTCTTTCAGATCCCCATCGATGACGTGGATTTGCCCCTTGCCCTTTCCCGTAAGGTTGGCCCCGAACTCCGCCGCTCGGCCCCGATCCTGAAAGCTTGCACTCGTGCAGATGACCTGTAGCCGATCTTCCGGAATATCGAGGCGCTTGCGTAGCCGACGAAGCAGAAGCGCCACCTCGGCTCCGGAGGCCCCGCGGTAGAGGTGTGCCTCGTCGACAACCAGTAGAAGCTTTTCGTCGGGGTTCTCAGCGAGCCAGCGACTTGTCTTATCGAAGATCGGTCGCTCGATCGGACGCATCATCATGTACTCCAACATGGAGTAGTTCGTGACAAGTACGTCCGGCGGCGCCTCGAGCACCTCATGCCGCGTGAGGAGCTCAGCATCTTCTTCCAGCGTGATGCATCGCTGAAATTCGTCCTTCTCGTTCGTCCAGTGCTTTCCATCCTGGCCGTACCAGGCGCGAAGTTTGGGCTTTGCAGGCCATTTCCCATCCTCTTTGAGCGCCTCGATGAGCTGTACTGCGTTCTCATGCCCTTCGTCGGCCAGCTCTTGAAGTCGGATGTAGAACTTCTTGATCGGCTTTAAGCGCCGCTGATCCTTCTTCTTGGTCCGCACTCCAGGATAAAGCGTCCGGCTTGTGTACCGGGCGAACCGGGCCGGCCGCCCGCTCCAGTCCATGAAGCGGCCTCGGATACGGTCATCGCCAAACATCTTGCGAAGCCGTCCCAGTTGGTCGTTAACCAACGCGTTCATCGGGTAGAGCAGGATTGCCCGGACCGCATCATGCCCTTGAAAGCTGGACCGATGGCAAGCCTCCTTGACCAGCTTTCCTAAGATTGGAAGTAGGAAGCACTCTGTTTTCCCAGAGCCCGTCCCCGTCATCACGAGCATGCTTTCCTCATCGACGAGCCCTCGTCTGATTGCTTTTTCCTGGTGGACATATGGCGGGTCGTAGATCAGACGATCCTCTCCAGGAGTGGATACCGATCCGAACACCTCAGTGACCGCTGGATCCAGCCCGATCTCCTCGAACGACGTGCCGGTCTCGTACTGTGGTGTTGTTTCGATGTAGGGCTTCTGGTAGATCACCCCTGGCGAATCAAGCAGCTCGCGTCGCTGCTCGATCAGGTGTGGCTCACTGATGTGGTAGGTCGCTTCGATGTAATCCCGAAGCGCCTCGTGGAGCTTCTCACTTGTCTCGGTCGGGGTCAGCGCTTCACTCAGCATAGGTTGTGTATAGGCTCGAAGTGTTGTTTAGAGAATGGAGTCTGCTACGTGCTGGAATGTGTTTCACCTGCCGGACTGTGCTTCCATCCAGAGATATCGCTCCAGGAGATCTCTTTCACTGGATGCTTTGCCCTCGAACCAGTAGGAGCACAGTGCGCCCTTCTCTCCCGGCTTCGGCTCGGACACAACGAGAAACTGGCGCTCGGCCCAACTGGGAAGTGGGGAGAACACATCAATGACTGTTCTCTCGTCCTCAGAACGGACCCGGTAGACTTGCGGGGCGCCTTGATGGGCATCGATTGCTGATTGAAGTCGCCACGCCTCATCCCGAGGCGTCTCGCTGTGAGGTAGGCGCGGAAAATCCATGAGACGGCGTACCGCCCCTTCTCTAATCTGGACGTAGCACCAGAAGTCAGCCCCAAATCGCCGGGCGCGACGCGCCACGTAGCGGCCATCATCATGCATCTTCGGCTTACGCCACCGCCCCTTGTAGAATCGAGGCGACTTGCTGGCATCGAGAATCTTTATGCCTGCAACCTCGGTGTTTACCTCACCGGCTTGGTCGAGCTCTTCGTTGAAGTCAGCGATGTAGTCCGACGGTGACGGCTCGAAATTGGGGGACCGAAGCCATTCTTCCCTAGTGACTTCAGTGAGTCCTCGACTTGCAAGAATCTGTCTTGCGTCTTCTGGGTCCTCATGGAAGAACCGCACGGCACCGCGCTGTTCAATCCGGTCCCGATAGGATTCAGAAAGGATGCTTTGCCCGTCGGACGGTATACCGAGAAGCACATGTCGATCATCCCTTCTAACGACGAAGGATGGCGGCGTCGCATGCAGCATGCGGTTTGAGCGGCCGTTTTCTTCAACCGGCAAATCCAGCAGGTCGCCGACGAGGATCAATTGCTGGATCGTGTCTTCGATCTTTTCAGCAGCATCGTCGTCCACCATCCCCTCAAGAACTCCTTGCACCTCTTCTCGGAGCGTGCGTGGAGGACACGGACACAGGAAGCCAGCTGCGCGGCGAATGGATGCCGCGAGTACCTCTGGGGCTGTAATGCTCGCTCGCTCACCAGCGTCAATGGGTACCTCTAACGCCTGAACTGCTGTCTGCTGGGCTTCACAGCGATCTATCGTGGTGATGCTCGTCATTGTTAAGGCGTCGATTTTTAACCTTGTCGTATCGCTACTCGGGCTTGCGATGTCTGCAGAGCCAGTCAGGCCTCCACCGGTTCAGCCGTAAGATCCGTATCAGCCGTCGAGACGCGTCGAGCGAGAACGACAGCCCGCGCCGTTCGCGCCAGGTCCGGATTATCCACCAACTGCTTGATACTCTCATCAAACGTCTCCCACCCGGCCGCGGCACTCGCATCCCCCATGACTCGGATCGAAAAGCGGGCCAGCCCGCTGCGGGACAACCCTCCGAGATCCTGAACTCGTGCCCCAGCACCAATATTCTTGATTCTTCGACGCTGCGGGAGCCATCTATTGTCTCTGATCCAGTCCTTCATTTCTTCCATTCCAGGAGTCGCACCTGACTCATCAATGGCCTCCTTGACCGTGTTTGCTCGGCCTGGCACTTTGTCAATCATCGCTTCTAAGTCCTTTCGATTTCCCTCAGTGGGATCAGCGAGCCACCTCTTTTCTTTTTCCATCCACTCTGCACCGCAGAGCGCACGCACTATCATTTCTTGCAGTCGGTCGAGAACGATCTTCTGCAGTTCAATGCTGTCGTTATCCCGAGCGCCGGCATTTTTCCAGAGGCACAGCGCATGTATGACCTGCTTGATCTCTTCAGGGATGCTGTCAATTCCTTCGCACCTCCACTTCACTTCCGCCTCACCTGGTGACACGATTCGAGTTGCCGTGTACTCACCGGCTTCTGCACGCCACAGTCCGCCGGAGGGGTCGGTCTCGAAGATCTGTTCAGGCCCTGACACGTCGAGGCGTGTGGAATTTAGTGGCTGTCCCGGAGCGTACCGACATATTTGCGTCTGCGGGCCTCCGTCCGTGTCGTCGAGGAGTTGGATCTTTCGTTCGCCCTCCTGCTCGATCAGCTTCCACCGGAGCAGGGTATGCCGTCGTTCGAAGGGGATCGTCTTGGAGCCAATGATGCCTCCATCGATCGTGACGTCGGCCTCGTACGCTTCCTCGAAGTGTTCGACAAGGTCAGCATTGCGTAAGCAGTGTTCTTGGACAAAGTCTTCCCAATCATCTTTCGTGATCGGCAGGCGCATCACGGCCGTCGTAGTTGCGAGAGGTTTGGTACCGTCCTGCGCATACAGTTCGAGGGAGACCTCCACTTCGCGCCCTCTCGGACCCTGGGCGGACAACTCAACCTCAGTTTCCCACAGTTCTTCCATGCTGGTTGACGGAGAAGCAACAACAACGTGCAGCGGCCAGATCTTGGCGTTCTCGCCTCGGTTCCGCTCAGGGCGACGTATCTTGATTCGCAGTTGCTCCTCCCGCTGGTCGGCGCTCGTCTCAGCCGAGATAGTCAACGTGTGGGGTCCCACGCGCAACCCGGGGACTTTCACGAATACCGGCCCTTCCTCCGGCGCGGCTACTGTAGACGTTGCCTCCCCTCCATTCAAGCTGACCTCGTACCGGGTCACAGCAAGGTTGCTGTAGATGCCCAGCATGGGCGTGTCGGTAGTAAGCCAGGTGGCCTCCTCTTGCCCGTCGAACGACGCAGGTACGACCCCGGCAGGCCACACGTCAACCTCCCCCTTGACGTCGAGGCCTACTTCCTGAAGTGCCTCTTCCTCCCAAACACTCAGTGGATTTCCCACGTCGATGCGGCGACACGTAATTTCATCGGCCCGGATATGGATAGGAGTTCCGAGATCTACGTCAGCCAGTTCGCTTTCGCGTCCAGCGAGAACATAGGAGCTACCTGGGCGGACACGCCGGGACCGAATATTTTGTGCAGTCCCATCTTCGCGAATCTTAAATAGCCAAGGACCGCGGCCTGTATCGAAGAGGTGCTCGTTGAGCACCGTGGCCACGTTTTCGGCGGCGTCTTCGTCTGGAACATTTTCAAACTTTAGAATCTTTGAGTTCGGGAGCGCCCATGTCTTCAGCCGCACCTCAGTTGGTCCGGCAGTCAGTGTTCGTGGCGGTAGGCGATGACGTTGTGCCCCTTCTATCTTAGCGTCAGCTCCCGTTAGCGTCGATTCAAACGTTTCATCTTCCTCGAGCAACGGTTCAAGGCTCGGGATCTCAAGACTGATTCTGTATTCGTCTTCTCCCACAGGCCTTACAGAGAGTGCAGCACGCAAAGCCCGAACCGCATCTTCTGTAGTGTCGGCACGGCGACTTGCTGTCCTGCCTTCTCGGGCCGACCGGCTGGCCTCTCCCAACTGGGTGCGCTGCTCTTCCTCAAGCTCATTGACAATCCGCCGGAGGGCCGACTTCTCAATCAGAGCCTGGCCAACTTCGTACCCTGACGAGAGAAGGGCCCTCGCAATATGACCGACCAAGCGCTCCTGCTGAGCAAACTGGACGAACCGCCCGCTAACGTGGCTCCGAGACTGTGCATTGATACGTATCTGCCGCCCGAGGCGATCTGCGTCTTGCCCGTCTTCGCTTCGCAGCGTGTCGCGAACTGCGTGAAGCACGTTGATAAGGTGATCGCGCAGATCATCCGCCAGGATTGCATTGACCACCGGCCACGCGATGAAAGAGTTCTGCTCTGCCCACACCCCGCTAGGCTCTATGCCTTCGTATTCGTCGCTGAACTGCTCAAACTTTTCTCTCAGCCAGTTGCGATCGCCGTACTTCCACCACCCAGGTGTTTCCTCGCGAAACGTTTTCCAATACTCCTGCCCCGAGAAGCCGTACCCAATTTCCGTCGCGTGGACGATCCAGGGGAGCCATCCGTTCTTCTTCGGGAAGTTGCCTGGAATGCTGTCCCGAACAGTCTTCGTTAGCTGCTGGCGCTCCTCTGGTCCCAACCCGTGCTCCAGCGCAAAAACTGGATTTTCCTCCGGACGCTGATCTCGCAGAGTAGCGAACTGCTGATCTAGGTAATCGTGAAAGACCTCAATACTAAACATCACGAGATCAACTTTTTAGTCGGTTATATTTCACTCTCAGAGCCCAAAATTTGATGGCAAACTCGACTTGGCTGAACTATATCGTTGTTTCTGCGCGAGGCCCTGGTCATTCGCTCTCTTCTCTTCTAGCAGCGGGTGCACCTCTTTCTATGCTGCCATATAGCAAAAATGAACAATCCTTGGATCGGAAGCAAATTTTTCGATGTCGGCCAGTGTCTTTTTAGGTTAGAGCTGGCAGTTCGATTAAGTGCGAACCTCACGGCCTATGTCTTCGACCTTTGGACCTCCACCGCCCAGCCGAGTTCAACTTCACGAACTCCTTTCGCGTCGGCCCGGCGCCTCATCGGCGCTCTGTGTGCCGACCAGCACGAGGGGTGGTCGACCGGGCGCCACTACCTGACCATGGACGAGTTTTTCGAGGGGAAGAGTCGACTGGACACGGAGTCGGTCTCTTTGGATGCCTCGACGACTTCGAAGCAACAACCAGCGGCTGTTGCCGCTTAATATGACGATCTGGCAGAACACCAATTATACAAAAATCGGGACTTGATCTATGAGCCCGATGAACCCGAGGAGGACCTCACCTACGCCCGCGAGGAGATGCAATCCAGCAGCGACCTGGTTCTGCTCGTCGTTTTGCCGGAGGTCGACTACAAGCGGGACGCGGCCGAGACCATGCGGCACGGGCTGTCCAACCTGCTGGTCTCGAAAGACATCGTCGTGGCCACACCCGAAGAAGAGATTGAGGCCCGCCGCGAGTCAACCTGTCACATTATTGCCCGAGCGTTGAACGAAGGGACCACGGTCTATTCGAAAGACCAGGATCATGTGCCAGCGACTCCGGCCCGGTGAAAACCGACTGCGGTCCGCCAACGGTCGTCCGCCGTCTTGTGAAATCTACTCGTTTTCCGATGTGCTTTCCGGCGCCCCGTCACCGGACGGACGCGGGGAC
>ERZ1034573.617-NODE-617-length-10666-cov-16.121195_pt1 | contig 10666 bp, 8 predicted proteins | sample MGYA00520641_ERZ1034573 | MGnify/ENA primary metagenome ERZ1034573 (study PRJEB33760, sample SAMEA4777724) | hypersaline lake metagenome | biome: hypersaline environment; feature: brines | place: Spain | collected 2014-08 | depth 0 m ...
GACGACGCCGACCGCCCGGACGGGCGCGCCGTCGCTCGCGAGCGCCATCGGGTACGCCCGGAGCTCGAACCGCTCGCCCACGCGGTCCAGGTTGGTGAGGTTCTCGAAGATCAGCCGGTCGTCGCCGAGCAGCGTGTGGTGGATGCGGAAGCCGGTGGGTTCGTCGTCGCCGGCGTCGTCGGTCGGCGTCGGATCGGGGTTGAGCGCGTCGACTGCGACGTCGAACCCCCGGTCGGCACACGCCTCCGCGGCCGCAGGCGAGAGGTACGGGTGGTCGAGGTACGCCTCGGTACCCCAGAAGTCGTCCCACCCGGTCCGGAACGCCACGAGGTCCGCGTCCGTGTCGCCGTCGGGAACGCGGCTCGCGGGGACGGGCGCCCGCGCGCCGAGGTCGGTGCAGTCGGCGACCACCGCGCGGCGGACGAACCGGTCGACCGGATACGTCTCGAGGGTCCGGCCGTCGGGTTCGGTGTGTGCGGGCGCGTCGACGTGGGTGCCGGTGTGGCTCCCGCACCGCACGGCGTCGACGTGGAAGCCGTCGGCGTCGTGGGTCGCGTGTGGATCCACCTCGACCGTGGGGTCACCAGGGTAGGTCTGCATCCCGGTCTCGACCGGGTGGCTCAGGTCGACCTGCATACCTCGCGTGGCGGAGCGGGAGGGCATAACTGTGGCCCCCGGCCGGGTCGTGAGTCGGCCAACGGGCGCCACGACGGGCGTCAGTCGGCCGCGACGGCGTCGGTCACCGTCCGCATCCGGCGCACGTCGAGGGTGACCGTGCTCGCAGCGGGGTCGACCGCTTCGACGGTCCCCGAGACCCGCAGATCCACCGTCGGGGTCGGCCCGATGGTGATGCGATCGCCCGGGGAGAACTGGTCCGCCAGCCCGGTGAGCGTGGCCGTCGCACGGCACTCGGTCGGGCTGTGGACGGTTTCGAGATCGATCGCCTCGACGGTGAGTCCGTCGACCGCCCGCCCGTCTCGCTCGACCGGCACGTCAGCGGGATCGTCCAGCCGCTCGCTGTCCAGCGCCCGGTAGGCCGCCGCGGTGGGCTTGTACCCACCACCCGGCCCCGGGACGCCCTCGACTAAGCGAAGCGCGCTCAGACTCTGCATGCGGTTCCGGATGGTTCCGGGGTTCCGGTCGACGGCGTCGGCGATCTCCGTGCCGCCGACGAGACGGGTCTCGCCGCCGACCAGTTCGACGAGCGCCCCCAGCAGCCGTTTCTGCTCCGGGCCCAGTTGTGGGATCTCCATACCGTTCGTTCCCGCACAGTATTTTATAAATTTTGTCTACTCCGGCCTAATAGAATCCACACGTCCTAATATTCATTCTATAGCCAAACGCTACTGTGGTTTTTCCGTCCGGAATTCGAAACCGACGGTAGAGCAGAGTGCTCTGGGCTCCCGGCTGCGCTCCCCGACTCACGGGTCCGGATCGACTCCCCGCGTTCGATATACCGGTATGTGGTTCATTCGGGGGTCGTCGGCCCGATCGGCCGGGCTCCGGCCGTCCGCGCGGCCGGGCCGACGACCCCCGAAAACGGGAAATTAATCCGGACTCGGGACGGACACGGGGACGTCGACAGTATGGACGGAGAGACTGACGCGTCGGGGACGCCGGAGGAGTCGTCGGGGCCGGAGCGGGGCGCCAGCGGATTCGACGGCCGGCTCCTCTCGGACCTCGCGGTCAACGTGATCCCGATCGGTATCATCGTGGCACTCACCGGGGTGATGGTGGCGTTCTCCCCGGGTGGGGCCGGCGAGTCGGTCCTCCTGTTCCACGGCGCGTTGATCGGCGGGGTCGTGGTCGTCAGCGTCGTGGCCGGGTGGGCGGTGGGACGGCTCGGGTCGCCGCTCGAAGGGAGCGCGGGGAGACGCTACGACACGGAGTCCGACGAGTGAGCGGTCTCTGTCGGATCGAGCGGAAAGAACGGTGAGGAGTGCTCCGTCAGGGATTCGAACCCAACTCCTTGCCGTGAGAGGACAGAACCTGCCTCGCGGGAGCTCCGGTCGTACTCGCTTTTTGTCTCTCGCCTGAACCGGTCGGGTTCCCCGTCGTTCTGTGCTGTGAGCTTCTGGAGATCGACGACAGGGGTTATCCGATGTCCACCCGTTCGACGGCCGTTTTTCGGTGTTCCGTCGCTGGGACGACGTCGGTATCGTCGCACGCTGCCAGGCCGTGGGTCGGCATGTCGTTGTAGATCGTTTCGTATGCGTCGTCGCTCACGAGGTAGGTTTCGTGCCAGATCCCGACTGCGGCGTCGTCGCCGGTGCCGTCCCGGTAGTACTCTTGCCACGCCGAGTAATGCGATCGATCGCTATCCCGGGCGTATTCCCGGAGTGACTCGACTGAATCCCAATACTGGACGAACCCGACGTTTCGGACCCCGGGTCCGAGGACAGTTCGGCTTCCGAGTAGCCCGGAGTCGGAGTCGCCGACCAGCTCCCGAACCATCCGCGGCGCAACGAACAGGATCGGTAACCACCGGTGGAGTTTCCAGAACGTGTTGATCCGCATCCCGACGTGGAACACGACGAACTCCTCGCCGCGCTCGGCGGTGACTCTCCTTTCGGATCTCGGGTCAGAGCGTGACATCACCCGTGTCTTTGATCGACGGTTCCTTGCGGGTTACCCCAAGAGCGTGGGGCTCGCTGACCCGGGGATCTAGATTCGGACCCCAACCGGCGAGACGAGTGCACCACCGGGAATCGTTCGCCATCCCAAGAGGTTGGGCAAACGCTGAGTGGTGTGTGTGGAGACGGGTACGTATGGAGCTCAAAGCGAAGCTGCCGGTGACCCTGCCAACGGAGAACACGAGTCTCACGCGAGGGCTACTGCTGTTTGCGGTGATACCGACGATCCTGGGGGCAGCGCATCACGTCGACCACATCATCCGCGGCAACCACGTCGGGTGGCCGATCACCTCGCACGTGAACGCGTTCACGTTCAGCCTGGCGATCTACCCGTTGCTCGGGCTCAGTCTGTACCTCACACTGACCCGTCGTGTCGAGGCGAAATACTGGGCCGGATTCTTTGCGTTCAGCGCCGGGATGCTCGCGTACTTCCACATCAGCCCGTGGGCGATCGAACCCCCGCGTGATGTGATGGTCCCGTATGCGAATCCACTGTTCGGGTACCTCGCGTTCGGGATCGTGCTCGCCCTCATCGCTTCGGTCGTCGTCGGCTCGCTGTACGCTGCTGTGCTGTGGTACCAACGTCGTGAGTCGTACTGATTCGACGGCGGTTGTCGCGGTCGTGCGGTGGCAGGATGATCGATATTTGCCGCTGTAGTTCACACGAACGACCGACAAAGGTACCACTGTGGCGACTCGTCGCTCACTCGAAGCATGATCCGTGCCCGCTTCCGAGTGGGGCTCCCGGACAACATCTGGCCGTCCGAGATCTCCACGTCGTTTCCCGATGCGACGCTGCGACTCCTCACCGGCGTGCCGAAAGGCGACCGGGCGCTCGAACTCGGGGAAGCCCGCGCTACAAACCCGTCCGTGGTCTCCGGGGCGATCCGACGCCATCCCGACATCGACGACTACGATGAACTGTACCTGGACGACACGCGCGTGATCGGGCGGTACGAAGCCACCGAAAAGAGCCTGTACGAGTTTCTCTGGGACTCCTCGCTCCCCCCGGAATTCCCGATTATCGTCGAAGACGGCGAGATGGAGTTTGGTGTGACTGCCACCCAGCCACAGTTCGAAGCCTTCGGGTCAGCACTCGACGAGATGGAGACCCAATACGAGTTGCTCTCGCTCGTCCACACCGACGACAGAGACCAGTTGCTGACCGATCGGCAACGCGAGTGCCTGACCGTTGCTCACAACCACGGGTACTTCGATGTCCCGCGGGACGCAACCCTCGCTGCGGTGGCCGATACGCTCGGTGTGGATCCATCGAGCGCGAGCGAAACGATCCGCCGGGCGACACGCCGCGTAATAGCGGATTTCGTCCTCACCGACAACCGGTGACTGTGTCTCTTCTCGGCCGTCCGTGGTGTGGGATCTCACGGACCCGTGTCTGCAGTGTCTGTTCGGGTCTCAAGCGGGTTCTTTTGCCCCCGGCGTGCAAGTGGGAGCGACGTTGCCGTGGTTCGGTGTGTTGCGCCGTCCGGCGTTTTGTTCCGGTGTGGGTAATGCCGCCGGCGTGTGCGCTGTGTCGGCGGGGGGTGCTGATGAGCGGGTACAGACCAGGAAATCGAGCACGCACAGACGTGGCTAACGACCGGTGTCCACCGGGTCCCGCCTCACGCACCACGATATCGTCCGGCATACCGTCGGCGATTTGATACTCCGCGCCCAACGCCGGGCTTCATCGCAAAAATCTGTGCGATACTACTATATCCTGTAGCTTATCAGTATCCCAGTATGACTGAGTCGACGGATATTTTGGTTCTTCTAGTCGCTGATGACTCCGCTTTCGCCGATCGGACGGCCGATACGCTCTCAGAACACGACGCACAGTTCGTCGTTGAGACGGCGCCGAGCGCCAGCGAGGGACTACTCCGGCTTTCCACAGGTGGGTACGACTGCGTCGTGAGCGACCACGGGATTCCCGAGCAGGACGGTATTGAGTTCCTCGAAACGGTGCGCGAGGAGCGTCCCGACCTGCCGTTTATCCTTTACACCGCCGAGGGGACCGAAGCGGTTGCCAGCGACGCGATCGCTGCCGGTGCGACGGACTACCTGCGGAAGGAATCCGGACCCGGCCAGTACGAACTCCTGGCAAACCGAATTCGCAACGCCGTCGAGGCCCGTCGGGAGGCCGAGCGGGCCGACAGACAGGAACAGTTGATGCGACTGACGGAGTTCGCAGGCGACACCGGCGGGTTCGAACTGGACGGAGAGCACAACACGGTCCTGCTGACCGCCGGCACCCGGCGGATCATCGGCCGTCCGGACGCATTCGAAATCACTCTCGAGGAGGCGCTCGAACTGTTTCACCCGGACGACCGCGAGGACATTCGGCGAACACTCGACAGAGCCTTCGAAACAGGCGAGCGACTACGTGGTAGGTGGCGACTCCAGCCAGACGACGGCGACGAACGCCTCCTAGACATCACCACCACTCCAGTCGTCGAAGACGGCGAGGTAACGAAGCTCCGCGGCGCCGGTCACGACGTCACCGACCGCAAGGAGCGCCAACGGAGACTCGCGCAGGTAGAGACGTTGTTCCAGCACGCACAGGATCCGCTGTTTCTGGTCGACGTCGGCAAGGAGTTCACTATCGAACGGGTGAACGCGGCGTGGGCGGAGGCGATCGGCGCGTCAAACGAACAGGTTCACAACCAGACGCCGCGGGATGTCCTCGGCGAGCAGTCGGGCGGCGTCTCAGAAGCGAAATTTCGCGAGTGCGTTCAGCGTCAAGAACCACTCGAGTACGAGGAAACCGTACGGTTCGACGGGGAGTCGACCGATCGGGCGACCAGAATCGCGCCGGTCGTGATCGATGGAGCCGTCGAGTATATCGCCGGCTCGACGCGGGACGTCACTAACCGGAAGGAACGCCAGCAGGAACTCCGTCGAAACGAACGTGCGATGGACGAAGCCCCCGTCGGGATAACACTCAGCGATCCATCCCGGGAGGACAATCCGCTCGTTTACGTTAACGAGCGATTCGAGGAGATGACCGGGTACGGCGAGGACGAAACCATCGGTCGAAACTGTCGGTGGCTCCAAGGAGACGACACACGACAAGATGCCGTCACACGGATGCGTGAGGCGATCGACGCAGAGGAGCCGGTCGCTGTCGAGCTACGGAACTACCGTAAGGACGGCACCGAGTTCTGGAACCGGGTTTCGATCACACCGGTTTACGACGACCAGGGATCGGTCATCAACTTCGTTGGGTTCCAACAGGACATCACCGATCGCAAAGAACGCGAGCAGGAACTGGCGCAGATCAACGACCTGATGGCGAACATGGAGGTGTTGGCTGACGTCGGCGCGTGGGAGTACAGTTCGGAGACTGACACTCTCGGAGTAACGGACGGAACACGCCGGTTCTACGGACTCGATCCGGACGAAGATCTCACGCTCGAAGCGGCGCTTGACCCTGTCCACCCCGACGACCGGGCCCTGTTTGCGGACCGACTCACGAACTGTGTTCAGAAGGGCACACCTTACGAGATCGACATTCGTTTCACCACACCGGACGGACAGCAGCGATGGCTCACTGTCAAAGCCGAACGCATCTTGGAAAGTGATGCCGGTAGTGTGGTTCGTGGCTACATGCGGGACAGCACCGAACAACAGGCGTACGAACGGGATCTAAAGCGGTACTGGACCGTCTTCGACGAACTCCCGGACTCCGTCGATCGAACTGACGTGGATACGAACCTCGAACCGGAGTACACGCTGCAACCTGCGGAAACGACTCGAAAGCGACTCGAATGGCTCCTCGACACGTATCAACCCATCATAGAGGTTCTCAACCGCGCTGCGACGCGGGAAGAGGCCGAACAAACGGTCTGTGACTTTCTGACTGCCACCCGCGCATACGACGTCGCATGGACCGTAAAGTACACGCCGGATACGTCCGTGCTCGATCCACACGTTCGAAGCGATCCTGAAGGGAACAGTAGTGACGGGTGGGAGTTTCCGCCGATGGATTCTGTGGGGCAACAGAGCCTCCCACGAAGTGCCGCTGAGACCGGAGGGGTGCGGTTCGTTACCGATAGCGACCCCGATCCGGACTGCGAAACGTGGCGAGAACACGTTGTTGAGCACGGGTTTTCAGGGAGTGCGATCGTCCCGCTGACGTACAAAGACAATACGTACGGGCTGATCGGGCTCTATACGACTCGCGCGTCACCGTTCGGAAACCGCGAACAGACACTGCTGCAGACAGTCGGTGACCGATTAGGTCGGTTGTTTCACGAGTTCTTCGTCGAGAAGCAACTCTACACCGACACGATCTCCGAACTCACTCTTCGGAGCGAAGATTCACAGTCGTTTTTCGTCCGTGCATCGGAGGCTCTCGGCTGTACTATCGAGGTTCTCGAATCGGTTCCGACGGCTGAACACACACTCACCCACTACGTGTCGATCCGCGGTGCCCCGGTGGGTGAGTTCGTCGAACTGGCTGCGGACGGGGACGCCGTCAGGGAGGTGCGACCGATCCGACACAGGGAGGACCCACCCGGCGGAGAGGTCGAACTGAAGCTATCCCGCCAGTCGCTGGCGTCCACGCTCGTCGGCTTGGGAGCAGTGGTCACGACGGACGAGGTTACTGACGGTCGGGCCAGGATCGTCTGTGAGGTACCTGCCGGCGAGGATATCAACTCGCTGGTTGCCCGGGCCACCGACTCGTTCCCGGAGACCTCGCTGGTATCAAAAACTGAATACGAACGGTCAGCGGACTCGGTCCGGCAGACAACGACCGATCTACTGGCAGACCGCTTTCGGAATGAACTCACGGACCGCCAGCGACAGGTCCTCCGGGCCTGCTTGCATGGTGGCTACTTCGAGTCCCCCCGGAGGAGCACAGCGACGGAGATTGCGGATGCCCTCTCGCTGACCCAACCGACGGTCTCACGCCACCTCCGGAACGCCCAACGGAAACTCTTCGAGGATATGTTCGAACGGGTGTAGGAGCGATCCGGGATCGTCGGTGGCAGGATCCGCCGGTTCTCGGTTCTGATACTCATACAGCTATCTAGCGTGAGCACTTATTGGGGTATCTCGTACAGCGTAAACCATGTTGGATCCGATAAAACTCGACCGGGTCGACCTGCGCCCGAAACTGATCCTCGCGTTCGTGATCATTGCCGCGCTGGTCGCCGTGACCGGTGCGATCGGATACACCTCGGTCGCCACTGTCGACGAAGAGGCACACGTCATCGCGGAGGACGGGCTGAAGATGGACGCGGCCGCAGAGATGATCATTGCCATCGAACAGCAGCAGGGGTCGATACAGGCTGCCCAACTCGGCGAGGAAAACGCACAGCAACAGTTCGAGGAGGCCACTCAACGGTTCGACGAGGAGACACGGGACCTCGAAGGGACGGAGTTGAGCCCACAGCAAGAAGAGCAGTTTGCGACGCTCAAATCCCAACACGAGGAGTACAACGCGCTCGGAACCGAGTTTTTCGACGCGAGAACGGCCGGCAAGACGGCTCTCGCCGAGCAGAAAGCCGACGAGATGGAGTCCCTTCGTCTCCGAATGGAAGAGAACGCACACGCCATCGAGCAATCGGCACAAGCTGACCTCGAATCCCAAGTCGGGATCGCCGATAGCACGACACGGACCGCACAACTGGAGATCCTCGGACTCACCATCGGTGCGTTTGCCTTGGCAATCGTCGTCGGCCTGTTCGTCGCCAGCCGCATCACCACCCCGATCAAACAACTCGCCGCGGCCGCACAGGCCATGAGCGAGGGCGACCTCACCGTCGAAGTCGAAGATCACCTCGAAGACGACGAACTCGGCCGCATGAGCGAATCGTTCCAGCAAATGCAGGCTGATCTCCGCAGCGTCTTCGAGGAAGTCGACACCTTCAGTACCGACCTCGCCACCGGCGACGACGCCCTCGCGACCCGCGACCGCCAGACCGACTTCCCCGGCACCTACGGCGACATCATGACCAACCTCGACGACGGTGCCGCTGAGATGGTCGGGAGCTTCGAAGAGATCCGCACGGCCAGCCAGAACCTCAAAGACGGGAGTCTGGATCAGGACACCGACACCGACCGCGCCGGCACCTACGGCGAGATTCTCACCGCCTTCGACGACGGTATGGAGGCACTCTCGGGGAGTTTCGACGAAATCGCCGTCGCGAGTGAGGACCTGAAAGACGGACGGCTCGACCGGGACCTCGACACCGAGTACCCCGGCACCTACGGCAGTGTCTTACGCAACCTGGAGGGCGGGATCGAACAGCTGAGCACGAGTATCGCGTCAGTGCAGCAGATCGCAGACGATGTTGCACGGTCGAGCGAGCAAACCACCGCCAGCGTCGAAGAGACTAAGACCGCGAGCGACCAGATTGCCACCTCCGTCGGGGAGATCTCAGCCGGTGCGGAGGACCAAAGCGAGAGCCTCCAGGAAGTCAGCAGTGAGATGAACAATATGTCTGCCACGGTCGAAGAGATAGCCTCCTCGGCCGAAGAAGTCGCCGCGACCGCTTCAACAGCCGTCGAGCGCGGCGAAACGGGCCGCGAGTCCGCGGCTGACGCGTCCGAGGAACTCACCTCGATCAAAGCACAGGCCAGCGAGGCCGCCGAGCAGGTCCAGCAGCTCGATGCGAAGATGAACGAAATCGGTGAGATCGTGGAGATGATCACCGACATCGCCGAGCAGACGAATATGCTCGCGTTGAACGCGTCCATCGAGGCAGCACGAGCCGGCGAAGCCGGCGAGGGATTCGGTGTCGTGGCGAACGAGATCAAAGGGCTCGCCGGGGAAGCCGCCGACGCGACCACGACCATCGAGGCGAGAATCGAAGATGTCCAGGAGACGACCGGCTCGACGGTCGATGAAATAGACGACATGCGCGCGACTGTGGAATCCGGGGCCGAAACGATCGAAGATGCAGTCGAGATGTTCGACGATATCGCCAACGCAGTCCAGGAGGCCGAAAGCGGCATCCAAGAGATCAGCGACGCCACCGACGACCAAGCCGCTTCCTCGGAGGAAGTCGTGTCGATGGTGGATGAGGTGACCCGTGTGAGTCAACAGGCCGCCAACGAAGCGAGCAACGTGTCTGCCGCGACTGAAGAGCAGGCCGCCTCACTGTCAGAGGCGGCGAGCGCCTTACAGGAGATGGCAAGCCTCGCGGACGAACTGAGCGATCAGACGGCAGTATTCGAAGCCGGAACGACCGACGGTCACTCACAGACAGCCACCACAGGCAATTCGCTAGCAACAGCGGTGAGCGACGGGGGCAAACGCTCGTGAACACGATCGAGAGGCCCACTCGTACCGACGAGTGAAGCCCACCCTCCGAACACCGACACACGGATGCTCGAATCCGTCCCCGGTGGGCGACAGTACTGCGTCACCGTCGGTGGAGTGACCGGGATCGTGAGAGCGGTCGTGGTGACACCGAGGCGGATCGTCGGGACAGGTGCGGAGACGCTCGGCGAGCAGGTCATCGGTGTCGGCGACGAGTCAGATTAACGGGTCGGTTGGCTCGTCGGTCGGGTGTGCGAACTCGAGACCCGGGGACGGACGGTGTGCACGACCAGATCTCGACGGGTACTGGGTGAACTGCCCCGGAGTCAAGTGGTTCGAGAGAGCTTCGCGCCCTCGCGCTACCGGGAACTTGTCCGACGGTCGATGGCCACGCAAGAGATATTCGCGGTCGATCCGGTGTCATCGTTCAGCGGTTTCTCGGACGTTCTGAAACGACAGAGACACCCTCAACTGGGTTCGTTGCCGGAGTAGAGTCCTTCGTTGCCTGCCCCCTCGACGGTGACCCGGTTGCTCGTTCGCCCGATTTCGGAAACCGCCGGACAGCGGCGGAATTCACTGCTTGAACCGCCGTGGCCCCGGTCTCACTCGGATCGAGGTCAGGGTGGATACGATTTTCGAGTCGGATTGGCACAGACCGTCGGTGGATACACTCCTGGTTCACTGGGCAAAACCACCGGACGGCGGGAGGAAAGGAGTGCTCCGTCAGGGATTCGAACCCTGGTCCTTGCCGTGAGAGGGCAAG
>ERZ1034573.618-NODE-618-length-10666-cov-11.275280_pt1 | contig 10666 bp, 11 predicted proteins | sample MGYA00520641_ERZ1034573 | MGnify/ENA primary metagenome ERZ1034573 (study PRJEB33760, sample SAMEA4777724) | hypersaline lake metagenome | biome: hypersaline environment; feature: brines | place: Spain | collected 2014-08 | depth 0 m ...
GTGGGACGCCGTTGGATCGTCCGCAGCGGCCGGACAGACACCGCCGGCGAGGCGGTCGTCGATCTCACCGGTTCGATCCATCGCCTGTTTTGCAAACGCCATCGGATCAAGCCCGGTGCTGTCGGCGAAGGCCTCTCGGCCCGTTTCGCCGGCCACGACGACCACGACGCCACCATCGACGGCGATACCGGCCGTCGACAGTGGGTGGTCTGTATCCACGACGGTATCGGCGACGTAGATCGCCACATCATCGAGTCGGTCGCCGGCGAGAAACGCGGTGAGATCGTCCATATCCGCCGTGGTGACGCCACGCATTTAGCAATGACCCTTGCCGACGGTGGTTGAAACAGTTCTATTCGATTACAATCAGCAAGCGCTGTGTGCGATGGATCGCGTGTGATCAGTAGATCAGCTCTCAACAGTGCTTGTGTTATATAAGATCGGGGATCGCGGGCGTCACAACAAGGATGGCAAATACGGTGAGCACTAACCCCAGTACCAACAGAAACACGCCCCGAGCAACGCTTCGCAACGCGGTGTTGTCGGAGTCGTCATTCATCACCGTGAGGTGAGATTCGGTAGCTGTCATGACCGCATCCGCATCTGTGCGTGCATCATCCGGCACTGGGGCTGGTTTCCCAACAACGGTGGCGGTCTCGCCGACGGCGAGTGTTCCTTCCCGCAACTCGATCGCGTTCGTGCTATCGCCGATTCCTGAGAGATCTGCGGCAGGTTCCAACGCAATCCGCTCATCATCGGTTTGTGCGATGATTTCCTCGTTGCTGGTGAGCCGGTTGGTCGTCATATCCAGCGACAAACTATCCGCGTCAGGCCCAACGCGGATTTCGGCGGTGCCGTCAGAAATGAGAAATGACCGATGCTTACTACCAGAGTCGATAGAGCTGTCACCGGCATCCTGTACAACCGTACTGATCGTATACGCATAGGCGACACACGTTTTGTTTCGTAGCGGTGAGATGAGTGTGTCATCTGGTCGGAGTGGACGAACACGGCCCCGGATCTGGGCCATGTCACCGGCTGCGATCGCTTCAGCGATTGAGACTGAATCCGTCGAGACGATCATCCACCAATCGGTCACAGAGTTGGCCCCACTGGTCATCGCAGTCACACCGATCCATGCGATCACACTACCAAGCAACAAGCGGGGTAAAACCCCGTCAACAGTCAACATAGGCTCTCCAGAGACGGGTATACTCCCAACAAAACAAGGCGTTGCGAGTAGCAACTCAGTCATCTGGACTGTCACAGCCAGCGGCTCAACTGTCGCCATCGAGCGATTCGGCGATCGATTGCAAGGAGTCCCGTGGTTCGTGTTTGACCGTGTAGACGGCACGGTCACCCGGCGCGCGCAGCCCGTATCGCTCGCCGTCAACGACCACATCGCAGATGACGCTGTCGCCGATCTCGCGGTCGAGGCCTCGGAGCCACGCGCCGAGTCGGTTGGTGCCCTCGCCGGTCGACCGGGCCTGTTTGCGGGTGTCATAGGCACCATACAACAGTCGTCCGCTGTCGTCGCCCGCAACGGTCGCAAAGTATTCCGCACCGTCGATCACGATCGTGATGCGGTCGTCGACAGCGACCGTCTCGGCGACAGCCGTCGGGAACTCAAGACAAGGGGTACGACTGCCGCCGCGGCGGACGATCGTCGCCCGAGAGGAGTCGATCGCATCGCTGTCGCTCGGAAGCCGCGTTGACATAGGCGGTGTGCTTACGCGTCCGCCTCTTCCTCGTCGCTGTCGGCGTCGGCCGCCTCGTCGGCGGCCGCATCGTCAGCAGCCTCCGCATCGGCGTCTTCGGCGGCTGCATCGTCGGCAGCTTCGTCCGTTTCGTCGTCCGGTTCCGGCTCCTCAAGGCCAAGGGCGACGCGAACGTTGCCGTCGCTGTCGACGATCGTCGCGTTGACCTGTGCGGTCTCCTCGGAGACCTGGCGGCCGCGAACGGTGATGCGTTTGCGCTCGCCGTCATGGGTCGGATTGAAGCCGACGCCGCCCTCAAGCAGGCGTTCACGGATCTGTGCGCCCGGAACATCCTCCCGCATCGGGCGGCCTGTCTCGTCGGAGCCGCCGGTCAATTTGAGCGTGTACGAATCAAGACCGACGGCACCGCCGTCGACCTCTTCGCCGAGCTCTCGCCCGAGGAATCGATTGGCGTCCTGTCCGTCGACCTCATGTTGATACGTCTGTCCGTCGGTCGGGTCAGCGACGGCGACTTGGAACTCTGCCATACCACTGTCTGTTCGGTCGCCGATAAAAAGCACGTCGAAACCGCCCTCACAGCCACCGGCGGTTAGTAATCGTTATACACCGGACGTACGTTGCCAGAGATATGCAACGACGCGCTGTGGCCGTGTACGTCGCGTTGTTCGTCCTCATTGGCGTTGCGTCGTACACGCTGATGGTAACCGCCGAACAACCACAAGTAGCGGTCGAGAATCCGAATTTCCAGCTTTCATCGGGTGATGGATTCACCGTCGACGGCCAGTCCTACACCGCAGCGACGGTCGAAGAGGTCACCGAGGAGGGCGGCCACGGGAGTACAAGCACCCACAGAGAGGCAACGCTTGAATGGACGGTGGCGAATGTCGAAAACACCGACGACTGGGCAGTCGGCGATACGATCACCGTCGACGGCCAGGAGTGGAACGTCGTCAGTACCTCAGCCTCGTCGGTGACCGTCGAGGAGGTCATCGACCGCGGAGCGATTCTCGAAGCCGATCCGGCGGCTGACAACACGACATACTCGGGTGACAACGGCGAGTTCGTCCTTGTCGACGACGAGCGCGTCCCTGTCTCGGAGTACTTCGATCCCGCGACGGTGACGTTCACCGAGGGTGAAACGGTGCCGTACGATGGCCAACAGGCCACACTTGACTCGGTCACCAACGAGAGTGTTACCGTGTCGTGGACGGCTGATGAGTCCAACAGTCAGACGCTGAAAACCGGCGATACGATCACACTGGCTGACAACACCACCTACACCGCCTACTTCACCGGGCCGAACACGGTTGAGTTGACCGACAGCGCCGAGGCCTATCAAGCAGCCGTCAGCGAACAGGAGACGTTCTCCCAACGCGTCAGTGGGCTGCGGTGGGTCACGTTCACCGCCGGCTTCATCGCGATGCTGTTGATCGCCTTCGCCTTCCTCCCCTCCCGATACTGACCACACAACGTTCCAAGCGGCTCCTTTCGGATCGATATCCATCGACGGCGGGTGCCGGTTATTTTGCTAGTCACGCGCTGTCACGATCCCATCATGACGATCTGTATGCAGGAACTATTTATTCCGGCTTCGGTAACGGAAGCATATGGAACCGGGCGAGTACGTTGTTGATACCGAGGACGACGAACCTGATCTCGCGGTCGTTGTCTTGCAGCGAGACGCACCGATCAGTGAAGTCACCGTGTCGGATCCCGATTCGGATCGAACGGTCGCCGCTGATAACCCGGAGTACGAGGCCTCCGAGCCCGCTGTCAGCGTCGCCTTTGTCGAATCCGGGCTCAACCGACAGTGGCCTGACTGGACGGACGCTCCACCCGCAGCACTCTACGAGGGAGCAACCGACCACAACGTGAAGCTCTATACGTTCCCCGAGGGCAGACTCCGGACGCTGACCGGCCAGCAGGCGGCGATCATGCTCGCCGAGGAGACAGTTGATCTCACCGCCCTCCAAACACGGCTTGAGGACGCCGGCTGGACGGTCGATCCCGACGATCACCTGATCACCGTCGAGAAACGCGACGAACAGTACCGGATCTACAAAACAGGCGACGTTGACGGAACGGGCACGCTCCGAACCCCGCTGACAAACCTCGTCGAGGAGTACAGCGAGTAGCCGCCTCGCTGCTGGCGTTTCCAGCGCCACCGCCGTTCTGCGGTGTCGATAGGTTCAAGAGACTGGCCGCATCTTTTTCAGCAACTCAATGGAAATCCCTGAGCAACTCGCCTGTCTGTACACCGCAGAGCTCACCGAGACCGAGGACAGCTACACGTTCACCGTGCCAGCCACGGAGGTCGAAGAGGGATCAGTCACGCCGGGTGAGACGATTCGTGTTGCCGTACTGGCCGACAACGATGTTGGCGATGGCAGCGACAGTCCCGACGATACCACCGAGGAAACAGCCTCGACAGCGCGGTCTGAGACATCGACAGCGTCGCAGCCGGAGCCACCGGTGAGCGAGGGTGAGACGCGAGTCGTCGAGATTCAAGATGTCGGCGATCAAGGCGACGGGATCACTCGCGTTGAACGTGGGTTCGTGGTGATCATCCCTGAAACCGATGAAGGCGAGACCGTCGAGATCCGGATCGAAACGGTGCGACCGAACGTTGCCTTCGGCACTGTTATCGATCGACTCGATCACGCCGAGTAGGCACGTCGATTTACATACGTTGTGATAACAGGTCAAACAACCGCTATCGAGGCTTTTTGAGTAAGCGACTGTGTCGGGGGCGGTCGCTGAACAGCTAAAAGTATCTGACGGTCAAAGAGAGCCTAGGCCGGAATTTGAACCAGAGGAAGACTCGCGTCGCTCGTCTTCCAGGGATTCAAATTCCACGTGTAGCTTTCGCTCCTCACGTTCGTTCGTCGCAGAAAGCCTAGGCCGGAATTTGAATCCGGGGTCTCGTCCTTACCAAGGACGCGCTTTACCGCTAAGCTACCCAGGCACGCACTCAGTCGTAGTCCGGGTTTGTCTTTAGGCGTTTCGATTCGGCGGTGCCGCCACGCGGTTTGTGGCCGGTCAGCGATCCCCGACCGCCGACGCGGCTGGGTCGTCACCGCCGGCGGTAAGCTCAGTCAGTCGCCGACGAACCGGCTCGGTGACAACGTTCGCCGCTGGGGGCAACGTCTCGTAGTTGCGAGCGGCGTCGGCCGCAAACTCAAGTAACGCCTCGGTAGGATCGGTACCGGTAGCGGTGACACCGGCCCGAACCGCCAAGGTGAAGATGTCGGCTTCGAGGTTGCGATCAAGCGTAGGGGCATCAGCGTCGGGCTCGCGGCGGCGAGTCTGATCTCGACCAAACGCCCGGATCGTTTCGACAGCGGCATCGGAGACCTCGGTTCGGGCCAACAGGTGGAACCCCCGAGAAACGAGGATGTCAGCCGCCAGAATCTCTAAATCGGCATCGATCTCGCCTGCTTCGGCGGTTGTCCATGGCTCTTCGTGAGCCAACGACCGCGTCAGTCGGAGCCCTTCGTAGATGAGCTGGACACCGACACTTCGGTCGACGACGGCCTCCGACGCGAGCGACGGCTTCCGTCCGAGCGCGCTCTCATACACCAAAACACCGGGGGCCATCGACCCCTGTTCAAGTCGATCAAGCAGGACGGCCCGTAGCCGTGGTGGCTCGATATCCTCAACGGTTTCGCGGGCCGCAGTCCGCGCCCGCACGGCAGCATCCATTGCAGCATAGTAGACAAGCGACAGTCAAAGACCTTTGGAACCACCCGCTCACCGACGACGGACGGCTGCACCCAGCGAGTCGATAGCGGCTCGGCAGAGCTAGCCAACGCGGGAGGTCGCCATCGTCGGTGAGGAGTGTTGCACAGACAGCTGACAGAAACAACGCGTCTTCGGCTTATGAGCCATCCACACGTTGGAAAGACAGTATGTTTTTAACATTGTAATACGATGATTGATTTATAAACAAACGTATCGCCTATGTCACGTGATCAACTCTCGGATGACGGAACACCCGCGGTCGACACGGATGCCCTCGGCGCGTGGGTCGCTGAAACCGCGAGAAAAAAAGGCGTCTCCGAGCGGGAGCTCCTTGATGAGATTCTCTCGTCATACTGGGTGCTTGAGGAGCTTTCCGATGTCGTGCTCAACGGCGACCCGACCGCCGAAGGCAGTGACCATCCGTCGAGCCAACATGACGCCCCACCGGAACCGACAGCCCGGACGGCGGCCGCGGATCGACAGACACAGCCAGCCGACCGGCGGGAACAACCGACCGACAACGTGAGCCGGTCGCCGGATAGCGACACACCGGCCGAATCACAGCAGGTAACCGAACCGGAGTCGACGATCGAAGCGAAATCAGATGAAGACTTGGAGCTGTCGGGCATCGAGCAGGAGCTCGAAAAACTCCGGACGGTCATCAACGAGTTGGCGACCGAGCAGTCGCTGCCAACGCCGGAATCAACGACGCCCGACACCAATCAGGATGAGTCTGCCGCACCGTCACCATCCGAGAGCGACGACGAATCCGATGGGTTCGAGGAGTTTACCGCGGCAAAAACGGAGTCGTGGTCGGACAGCCGCGGCGTTGTCGCCGAGTTAGACGATGAGCTCATCGAGATCAGAAGCCGGCTCTCGGAGCTTGAAGCCGAGCTCACCGACCGACTTGCCGAGGAGTCCGATGAACGGGCAGAGCTCGAAGCGTGGATCGAAACCGAGTTCGACAACGTCGAAGACGTGCTCCAACACCTCCTATCGACGACCGACAACCTCGAATACCGGCTTGGATCGGCGATCGACTCCCAGCGCGAGGCACTCGAACCGCTGCAGGCCGCCAACGCCGAACGGGAACAGTTGCGGACGCTGAAAAACGAGGCGATCGAAAAGGGCGTCGACGCCGCCGACTGCGACGACTGCGGCGAGACAGTCGATCTTGGGCTGCTCCCGGATCCATACTGTCCGAACTGCGACCAGCAGTTCACCGGCGTCACCGCGAGCAGTTGGTGGCCCTTCGATACGGCGACGCTACGAACAGCAACCGCACGGCGATCGCAGACAGAGAACGTCTGGGGAAGCCCACAAGACCAAGGCTCACACACGGCTGACCGACGATCGAACCAGAACGACCACCCGTCGGCACCACATACCGACCAACAGGAACGGCCGGAGATCGACGGTCAACAACGAACCGATGGTGGGTTCGATTGGGTTGATGACTGAACATCCAGACCCCGTGTTGGCGGCAACACACAGCAGCAACACACAAGCTTCGATATCACCGATGGCTACCAGCGACTCACACCGCAGCCGCGAGACGGATACCAGCGTCGGGCAGGTCTTGGCTGCGGCGACATCGGCAGCCGACGAGGATGCCACAGCGGCACCCACACAGTCAGCAAACCGACTATGGGACAATTTTACTGATGACAGCGACACCGAGGAGGAGACAGCGTCGACCACGACCGATGCCAGTACCGCAACACCGTCGCCGACACAGCAGTCCCCAGAGCCGAATCAATCGTTCGACGGCGTCTTAGACACACTATCTTCGTTTGGGCAGTCAACCTCGCCGACGCAGGTGCTCGTGTTGAGTCCGACGACTCACGGCGTCACCAACGATATCTTCACGCAGATCTGTGTGGCTGAGGGGACGGCGACCCAGAATGTCGTCTTCGCAACGGCGACACGGTCGACCAGCGACCGACTGCCGATGGCCAGAAAATTCCAAGCGTGGGTCGATGGACACACAACGCTGATCGAGGTTGGCCAACCGCGGTCAGAGCCGGAGTCAACCCGCAGTACGAATACGCTCGGGCGAAACGTTGACTCACACAAGGAGGTGCCAAACCCGCAGAATCTGGCGAAGCTCGGCGTCGTCATCAGCCATGAGTTCAGCCGGATCGACAACCAGTATCCGACGGTGTTGGGGTTCCATACCCTGTCGTCGATGGTGCAACATCTCGGTGCGGGAACGGTGGTGCCGTTTTTGTATACGCTCTGTTCAAAGCTCGATGAGTCAGGCGTGATGGGCTACTGCCATCTCGATCCGGGCCGACACAGCGAGGACGATGTCGAGACGATCAAATCGGTGTTCGATGTGTCGGTGCGGATTCAACCCGATGGTAGCGTCGATATCGAGTGATAGGTTGTCGTACGTAACGCTGTTATCATCTACCGACGACCTGATTGGCTGCAGACACACGCGTACTGAGCGGTGTCGGCATGCAGAGCACCACAGCTTAGCGGGTGAATAAAATAGTATGATGCCGCGACGCGCCGATTAGGCAGTGCCGGTGCCGATGAGGATCCCGTCGATAAGGTCGATGCTACCGAGGCCGCCGCCCTCGAACGGGTTTCCACCCGAGGCTGACACGTTGCCCTCGACGCCGTTTTCAAATTCTGTCGTTGAACTGAAATTGATGTCAACGGTTACGGAGCCACCGGCAGGAACAGTCACTCTGTTGGCGGGATCCTGCGTGGTATCAGACGCGCTGTCGACACTGGATGGTGAAATCTGGGTATCACCGCTACCAGCCTCAAAGCTGATTGTATCGACGACGCTCTGTGCTGTCGGCCCATCGGCTGTCCCGACATCGGTTCCGAACCCGGCAGTGCTGTCGTCTACTTGGAAGACAATGCCAACATCTTCGTCGGTTGAGCCGGTATTGTTGATCTCAAGCACGCCGTCTTTCCGGCCGCTGGCTGTACGGCTGAACGCCAGTTCAACACTTAGATCATTGTCTGTGGTACTGCCACCCGCCGTAGCAAGCGGGAAGTCATTGTTGAAATTGGTGGTGTCGACCCCACTGTAGTCAATCTCGTTGTTTCCGCTCGCGTTAACGATATCAGCGCCTGAGGAGTTTTGCACGCCATCATCACCATCGAACACACCGTTTGCTTCCAGAGCTGCTTGGGCGAAGACCTGGAAGTCAGTGTTGCTTACATCCGTCGTATTCGCTAACGCCGCGCCTGTCACTGATGCTGCTCCACTTAGCGTGGCCGCTGTTCCAAGACCGAGAACGAAGTTTCGTCGATTCATTGTACCTCTGAAGGTGAGATTCTTTCTAAACTACTTAATGTTTTCCAAATAGGTTCCGGCCTATTAGCTGACCAGTCGACACCTTTAGTTGAGAAATACTCATATTAGCTGGTAGATACACATCCGTACGTCGGTAATAGGTAATCAGGGACAGTAGTAGTCAGCTAAACACACGGCCTGATCCGTAATATCAATAAATAAAAATGAACCGTAGCGCGGTCGTAAACAACGGGCTTACAGTACTTCTGTCGACGATTATCGTCTTTGTTGTGCTATCACAGGTCTTCGGCTTTCCGTCGCCGATTGCGTTCGTTGCGACCGATAGCATGGAGCCGGCGATGAATCCCGGAGAGGGGTTTGTCGGTATTCCCGCGCCGCTCGCTGGAGAGATATCGGAGGGGGATGTAGTCACATATAGGGCACAGACGATACAGGATGGTGGCTTGACGACCCACCGCATCGAGGATCGCCGTGAGAATGGCTATATCACGAAAGGTGATGCGAATGCGGTCACAGATCAAGCGAACGGGGAGCCGATTGTTACCGACGCACAGATTGAGTTGGTTGCACTCCAACTTGACGGTCAAGTCGTCACCATCCCCGGTGTTGGATCTGCTGCACAGGCCAGTTCAGCACTACTGTCGAACGTTGCCACGGTAATTGGACTCGGCGGAACACCCTCAGCCAACGTGGGGCTGACAATCGGGCTTGTTGGCATTCTTGTCGTGGGTGTTGGACTTGCCGTTGATTGGATCGCTGGTGGCAACTCCAGAACACCCTCACGCCAGACAAACCGGCGAGAAACGATTGACAGCCGGCTTATCTTAGTAGTGATTTTACTTGCGCTCTCGCTACCGGTAACGGCAGTGATGGCTATCCCCAGTGGTAGTGAGGAACTCACCGTCCTTAGCACTGCGTTTGAACCAAGCGGCGGCCCGCTACAGATAGAGGCAGGTGGACGCTCACAGATTCAATCCACCATTGAAAACAGTCAACCGTTCCCGATAGTAGTTATTCTACAGCCCCAAACAGACGGGATTCGGTACTCTCAACAGATGTTGCGGGTTCCACCTGGGGAAACCGCTGAAACACAAGTCACCATTTCGGCACCGGAGGAGGTTGGATCACATGTCCGTGTTCGATCTGAGCATCATTATATCCATGTGCTTCCGGCTACCGGTATACGGGCATTACACGACGTTCACCCATTCGTAGCAGTAGCAAGCGTAAACAGTGTGATACTGATCCCGGTCGCGGTGCTGTTTTATTTGTTTTTTGGCTTCCGTCAGATTACAATTCGGGACACGGCTCGGTGAGTGAGTAAGACTGTTGACCACACAACATGTCGCAGATCAGGACGTTTCACCGTCGCCGACCGCGCTCTCACCGACGGCATCGTGGCCCTCGATCAGTTCCTGTCCACCCATGTATGGTCGCAACGGCTCCGGCACTGTCACGGTGCCATCCTCGTTTTGATAATACTCCAAGATCGCCACCATCACCCGCGGCACCGCCAGCCCCGAGCCGTTGAGCGTGTGCAGATACGCCGCCGATTCGTGTTGCTCGGGTCGGTACCGAATCCCCGCCCGCCGGGCCTGAAACGCCCGGAAGTTTGAAACTGAGGAGACCTCCAGCCACCGCCCACCCACAGCAGGGCCGTCCGCCATATCGTCGCCAGGGGCCCAGACCTCGATGTCGTACTTTTTGGCCTGTGTGAAGCCGAGGTCGCCGGTACACATCTCCAAAACCCGGTACGGAAGCCCGAGTTCCTGAAGCACGGATTCGGCCTCGCTAACAAGGCCTTCGAACCGCTCGTCGCTGTTCTCCGGGCGAACAAAGTTCACCAACTCAACCTTGTTGAACTGGTGGACACGGACGATCCCCCGCGTTTCGGTGCCGTGTTCGCCGGCCTCCTGTCGGAAGTTCG
>ERZ1034573.619-NODE-619-length-10657-cov-5.877570_pt1 | contig 10657 bp, 8 predicted proteins | sample MGYA00520641_ERZ1034573 | MGnify/ENA primary metagenome ERZ1034573 (study PRJEB33760, sample SAMEA4777724) | hypersaline lake metagenome | biome: hypersaline environment; feature: brines | place: Spain | collected 2014-08 | depth 0 m ...
GAAACCCGGCGAGGGTGGACACCTGCCCGGAGAGAAGGTGAACGAGATGATCGCTCACGTCCGGTACGCGACACCCGGGGTTGGGCTCATCTCGCCCCCGCCCCAGCACGACATCTACTCTATCGAGGACCTGAAACAGCTCATCGGTGACCTGCGCGCCGCGAACCCCGAGGCGGCGGTGAACGTGAAGCTGGTCGCCGAGGCGGGCGTGGGTATCATCGCCGCCGGCGTCGCAAAGGCAAACGCCGACACCGTCCACATCTCGGGGCACTCCGGTGGCACGGGTGCGTCGCCAAAGACCAGTATCAAGAACGCGGGTGTGCCGTGGGAGCTCGGGGTGGCGGAGGCAAACCAACTGCTCTGCCGGACCGGCCTGCGCGACCGGATTCGGGTGACCACAGACGGCGGGCTGAAGACTGGTCGTGATGTCGCCGTCGCGGCGCTCCTGGGCGCGGAGGGGTACGTGTTCGGCACCGCCTCGATGGTCACCTCGGGCTGTGTGATGGCCCGGCAGTGTCACGAGAACACCTGCCCGGTCGGTGTCGCCACGCAGGACGAGAGCCTCCGCGAGCGGTTCGCCGGTCAGCCACAGCACGTCATCAACTACATGAGCTTCGTCGCAGAAGAGCTGCGCGAGCTCATGGCGGCGCTCGGTTTCCGCTCGGTCGACGAGATGGTCGGTCGTGTCGACCTGCTCCGCCAGCGAACCGACGTCGAGCACGAGACCGCCCGGAAACTGGACCTCGCCTCGTTGCTCGCCGAGCCGGACCGTCCTGCGGGGGTCGACCGGTACAGAACCCGCGAGCAGTCTGCCGACCCGGTCGGGCGGCTCGGCCGGGAGCTCCTCGAGCGTGCCCAACCGGCTATCGAACGTGGCGAACCGGTCACCGTCGACATGGAGATAACGAACGTCGACCGGACGGTCGGTGCGACCCTCTCGAACCGTCTCTCCCGGGAACACGGCATCGACGGCCTGCCCGCCGACACCGTCACCGCCCGCTTCTCGGGGACGGCTGGCCAGAGCTTCGGTGCGTTTCTCCAGAGCGGTGTCACGATGGAGCTCGCGGGCAGCGCGAACGACTACCTCGGAAAGGGGCTCTCGGGTGGCAAACTCGTCGTACGGACGCCCCCCGACGCCGGTTACAGCGCCGAGGAGAACATCGTGGCCGGCAACGTCGCGCTGTACGGCGCTACACAGGGTGAGTGCTACGTCAACGGCGCGGCCGGTGAGCGGTTCGCGGTGCGCAACTCCGGGGTGAGAGGCGTCGTCGAGTCCGTCGGCGACCACGGCTGTGAGTACATGACCGGCGGCGCGATCGCCGTGCTCGGGGCGGTCGGGCGGAACTTCGCCGCGGGGATGTCCGGCGGTGTCGCCTACGTCTACGACCCCGACAACAGCCTCACAGAGCGTGCGAACACCGGGATGGTGACCGTCTCCGACGAACTCGACGAGCGCGACCGCGCGATGTTGACCCGTCTCGTCGAGAACCACGCCGTCTACACCGGCTCGGAGCGGGCGGCGGAGCTACTGGCCGACTGGGAGTCCGAGCGCACACGCTTCTCGCGGGTGATGCCCGACGCCTACGCCGAGGTAATCGCCGAGCACTCCCGTGTCGACCTCCGAACGGAGTTGCCCGACCCCGCGACACGCGAGACCGACGACCGGTTCCTACCCGTCCAGACCGGCGCCGACTGAACCGTCGGTGGCCGACTCACCCCGACCGTTCCCGGACCGGGAGACCCGGTCGGCTCCATCGGACCACTCGAACACCGACAATTCACTTACCCCCGGGAACAAGAGCCGTGTAACCACACCGAGACCAGTATGAACAGGAAGCGCGCTCGCCGGTACGGGCTGTTCGCCGTTGCGGTGGCCGTCGGTATCCTCGTTCTGTACCTGGTTGTCTCACACGCCGGGCTCCTCCCGGTGTCGACCGGGTCCTACGAGCAGCGTACGCTGACGGTGACCGACTGTGCCGGCGACGAGCGGGCGACGGTCACTGCCGACGTCGCGGCCTCGTCGGCACAGCAGTACGTCGGCCTCTCGCGAACCGACTCGCTCGCCCCCGACGAAGGGATGCTGTTCCCCTACGACGAGGTGGCCTTCCGGGCGTTCGAGATGCGTAACATGGCGTTCGGACTCGACATCGTCTACATCGGGAGCAACGGGGAGATAACAGAGATAACCACGATGGACGCCCCCGGCGGCCCGCTCGAGTACTACCTGACCTACGACTCGACGACGGGAGTCGGCCAGTACGTTCTGGAGGTGGTGTCGGGGTGGAGCGAGGCAAACGGTGTCTCCTCGGGCGACTGTGTGACCGGTCTCCCCTGAGGGCTCTGGTCCCGTCGGACTCACCCGCGGCACCGACCCCGTCCGTGCCCCTGCCGTCCCAGGCCCGCCGAACGCTGTCGAGAATGCCGCGAAACCCGTCGACGCCGAGGTAGGTTGCCCCCTGCCGTCGGAGGCGAGAAACGCCGTCGACGGGAGCCCACGCACGTCGTATCGCTCGCACGGGGGCGACGGTCGGTATCCACACGGGCACGAGCCCGTTGGCGACTGTAGCGACACGCGGTTCGGTGCAACTCCTCTGGTGCATCAGTCGGCAGTTCCGAGAGAGTCACGAGCGCGAGCAACACCGGTCGTCCGGTCCGACCCGGCGCGGTCGAGCGCCGGCCCACCCCGTCCACTCGACATCTGTCGGCGTGCTGTCGTCGGTCACACCGCGCGGGGAGGCAAAAAACCCAGTCCGTGCCGCGAGCCACCGGAGTCGCGCTCAGAGAACGTCGGCCGCGGTCCGGACGCGGACACCTGCCGGCTGCTTGACGAACTCGCCGGTGGCGGCACCGACCAACTGGCCGACGCTGCGCTGGGCGGCAACGTCGAGCAGCCGCTGTGTGACTGTCCCGTCCAGGACGACCCACTCCGGGGCGGGGTCGCTGTCGGCGACCGTGTAGGACGCCGCGTCGGCATCGCCCTCCGTGATGATCGACAGCTCGTCGTCGAGCAGTCTGACCCGTTTGGTCCCGTTCTCGATGACTGCCTCGACGTGGCCACCCAGTGTCTCCGGCTCGCGCTCGGCCGACTCGTCAGTCGTGGGGCCAGGCCGGGCGCTCGCCGTGTGGTCCCCCGTTGTGTCACCGGTGGTCGCGACACCACCGTCGGTCCCGGCCGCCGGGTCCGTCTCGACGGTGGCAGATGTGGCTGGTGCCGACTCAGACTTTCCCGACTCCGCGGGGGCGACTGTCCCACCCTGTGTCGGGGCGAACGCCTCCCGTGCCGTTGTTCTCTGGGTGACCTGCTCGACGTCTATCTTTTTTTCCAGTGCGGTCATCGCCTCGGTGTGGCTGAGGTCCTCGACGGACTGACCGTCGGGTGCGAACGACACGTAGTCGACAGCGCCGACCTGCTGAAGCTCCTCGAGGATGAGGTCGCCACCCCGGTCGCCGTCTAGAAAGGCCGTTGTCGTTCGGTCACGGGTCAGGCGTGCCACCGCGTCGGGGATATCGGTCCCCTCGACGGCGATGGCGTTTTTGATACCGTATCCGAGCAACTGTCGCACGTCTGCCCGTCCCTCGACGACGATGATGGCGTCACTGGACTCGACCCGTGGACCCGCCGGCTGGTCGGCGTACTCGGTGATCTCCGCCGTGCGGGCCTGCTTACGGACCGTCTCGACGAGCGCCTCGTCGGTGATTGCCGTGGCCTCGAAGGCCCGTAACAGCTCTGTCGCGCGGTCGACCACCTGGCGGCGTTTCGCCGCCCGGACGTCCTCTATCTCGGTAACCCGACAGTCCGCCCGACAGGGGCCGACCCGGTCGATCGTCTCGAACGAGGCCGCGAGCACCGCCGTCTCGACACGGTCCATCGCGGACGCGACAGTGAACGTTCCGATCGACTGCCCGTCGGCCGAGTCGATATCGACGTCGATGCGACCGACCCGTTCGGACTCCTGGAGCGTACGGAGGTCGAGCTCCTCGCCCAACAGCCCCTCGGTCTGCCCGAACACCGCACCGACGACGTCACTTCGCTCGACCACCCCGCTCGTCTGTATCTGCGCGTGGATGAGGTACTTCTCTGAATGTTGCATTGCTGATCTGCCCTGTAACGGGCGGTAGTTGTGATGATGCCATGAAACGAGTCATGGACAGTTTGTCTACGCCTGCTGTTATAAAATACCTGCCGTCTCGCCGGTCCCGAGCGGCCCGGGGGTCGACTACAGGCCCGATCCGGTTGGCGAAATGACTAACTGCGCCCCGGGCGAAGAACGTATCAGATGAGACGAACGGGTCTGCTTGACGGGCTACTCGCAAGTGGACCGGACGAGCAGACGGTCACGCACCTGGCCCAGACGGCCGCCGGCAGTGTCGACTCGGACGAGGCGGTGGTCTTCCGGCTCCCGGGCACCGGCAGACTCGTCCACCAGACCAGTGACGACGAGACGGTGGTCGAAACAGAGGGCTCACTCGCGCTCGTCACCGACCACCGGGTCCTGCTCGTGGCGGGAAGTCGCGACGACACGCACACACTCGAGCTTCCCCACACCGACACCAGGACGGTCACAGTCGACGGCGGCCTGTTCGGGACGACACTCACCGTCACGTGCTGGAACAGCGGAACCTACCGGTTCGAGATGGCAGGCAGCGACCCCTCCGACGCCGTCGCCTACATCGAGACGGCGGCCGACTGCTGGGGCTACGTCGAAACCCTCCTTGCGGAACTCGACGGGCAGATTGCGGCTATCCGGAGCCACATCGAGGCCGGCGAACACCAGCAGGCCACCGGGCTGTTCACGACTGCGACGGAGACGGTTACGGAGCTCGACGAGCGGGTCGAGGCGGCCGGTCTGACGGCGGCACTCGGCGACCGAATCGGAGCCGTCAGGCGGCGACTCCACCGGGCCCGGGTCGACTCACGGGTGAGCCGTGCTCGCTCACTGCTCGACGCGGCAGCGTCGATGTCCCGTGACGACACCGACTACGTCGGTGCCTACGAGCGATACACCGAGGCCCGCTCCCGGCTCGAGACCGCCGACTCGGTCGCACGGGCCCACGACCTGGATACCGCCGAGGTGGCCGCCGCTCGTGCACAGGTCGACCGGCGGCTCGACCGGCTCGCAGCGCTTCCCGTCGAGCGTGCGGAGCACGCGACGGCGCGTGCCCTCGTCACCGACGACTGTGAGACCCGCGTGCAGCTACTGGCCGATGCGCTCGCCCGGTACCGCGACGCCCTCGCGCTCGGCTGGGGAACCGATATCGAGACACCGGCGGACACCGACGAACTCCGGTTCCGGATCGCCCTGCTCGCAAACGGGCTGGTCGACGCCCGGTATGCGTACGCGGCTCGTCTCGAGTCGGCCGGTGACGAGCACGCGACCGACGGCGAGGAGGCGGCCGCCAGGGCACAGTACCGGGCGGCCCGTGCCCAGCTCGCGGCCGGGGCCGACCTCGCTCGTGAGTTTCGCACACCCGACCCCGACCCGGTCGAGCGCAAGCGCTCCGAGGTCGCGTGGAAGCTCGACGTGCTCACCGGCCGAGACACCACATCAGCCACCGAGTAGCCGTGGGAGGGCGTTCACCGAGTCGAGAACCGTGCTCGCGCCGGCCCGCTCGAACGTTTTCCGGCCCGTCTCGCCGGTGAGCCCCCCGGTGAGCACCCCGACACCGCGGTAGGTTCGGTTGTCGTCTGCATCCGCATCGACCGCGGTTCGCACGTCGTCGAGGGTGTCACCGACGAAGACGAGACTGTCGGCCCCGAGTCGGTCGGCGAGTGTCACGAGCCCCGCCGGGTCGGGTTTCCCGGCCTCGGGGTCGTCCATCGTGATGCGGTGTTCCCGGGGGATGTCGAGCCCGACGCGGTCGAGCGCGATGTCGGCCTCGGCGGCCGGTCGACCGGTGAGCACCCCCAGGGGCAGGTCGAGTGCGTCGCGTGTCGCCTCGTCGATGAGCGTGTGCTCGTCGTGGATGAACCCCGGGGCGTCGAACGACGGCTCCTCGCCCTCGAGCTCGTGGTACAGCTCACTCCCCAGGTACAGTTGCTGGAAGACGGCTCGGTTGCGGTCCGAGGACCAGGTGGTGAACACCCGCTCGCGTGCCGCCGGTGACAGTTCGTTCGTGACCACGGACCGGGCGGCCGACAGGCCGCCGCCGGTCTGTGCGACGGCATCGGTGAACGAGCCGACCGACCGGTCCATCCCCTCGGACCGCGCCAGCACGTACAGCGTTGCGGCGTCTGTCAGCTCCCAGTCGTTGTTGAACCCACCGGCCTGCTTGAACTGCTGGACGGCCGCGCGGTCGATAGTCTCCCCGTGGACCCGCCGGACAGTCTCGACAACTGCCCGCCGGTACGATGACGAGACATCGACGAGCACGCCGTCGATGTCCAGAACAGCTGCGTCTGCGTTCATTACGCGGTAACAGGCACCCGATATTCAAGCGGGTTGCGAATCGGGCGACCGCGAGCCAAATACATTTAGCTGTTACAGCCATCCCGCCAGATATGTACACACGACGGACCGCGCTCGGAACGGTAGGAGCCTGTGTGGCGGCGCTGGCTGGCTGTTCGCGTCTCGACGAGACACTCGACGAGGCGCTCGACCGGGAGGCCGAGCCGGCGGCCGTCGAGGCGTCCGCGGCGGCGGCGACCGGACTCGAGCAGACGGCTCTAACAGACCAGGTGTACGAGCAGACCGTCGACATCGCCGACGAGAGCTGGGAGCTCCGGCTCCAGAACTGGCTCACACAGTACACGACGGAAGCTACCGAGACCAGCGCGGCCGGGTTCTCGCTCCTGACGACACCGACGGTGAGCGTCGCCGGCCAGGCTGTGAACCCGTTTCGACAGTTCGACCGCGAACGGCTCCTGCAGGCGATGGTCGAGCGTGCCGACGCTGTTCCCGTAGAGAGCATCGAGACGGTCGGCAGACGGACCGTGACCGTGCTCGACGAGTCGGTTCCCGTCGAGGCGTTTCACGCCGATGGTGAACAGGAGTCGGTCCAGTTCCGTCTGCACCTCGGAGACCGCACCCACGACGGTGACATACTGGTGTTTCTCGGCGTCCACCCCGCAGTTGTCGAGATGACCGAGACCATCGACACCCTCGCAGAGGGGATCGCCCACCCGGTCGAACGGCCGTGAGAGGGAGCTGTCGGCCACAGCCGACAGCACGGTGTTAGCCGGCGGCACTAGATCCCCGGAGCGCGGACCGGACCTCCGGCAACCGCTCCGGGTCGACCACGACACCGACAGAGTCACGGGCCTCGACGCGCTCGCGGTCGCTGTCGACGACGGCGACGTCGTGTCCCTCGTCGTGGAGTGTGCTCGCGGTCTGTCGTCCGACGCGGCCGTATCCGACGATTATACATCTCATACGGGCCACTACGACAGCCGGCATGAAAGTCTCCGGGCCGAACGGGCCGGCGGTTGCTCTCGGGTACGTTGTCACCGGTAGCCCGATACAGACAGGACAACGGCGGGCTACTGCTCGTCGACCGGCAGCTCGGGTTCGTAGTCGGCCGCCTCGATGGCGGCGTCGAGCACCGTGTCGACACCCTCACCGGTGGCGACACTCATCGTGTACGCCCCGTCGACCCTCGACCGCGTCTCCTCGTCCATCCGGTCGAGCATGTTGTACACGGTGAGAATCGGGGTGTCGAACCGGTCACGGATATCCGCCAGGAGCCGTTCTTGCAGGTCGAGCGGATAGCCACACGTTCCGGTCGGGTCGAGCACGACGAGCACGGTGTCGGCAGCGTGTGTGAGTGCGCTGACTGCCTGTGACTCGACCGGGTTGCGCTCGGCCGGTGGCCGGTCGAGCAGCCCCGGCGTATCGACGAACTGGTAGTTGATGTGGCGATACTCGACGTGACCGACGTGGACCTGGGTGGTGGTGAACGGGTACGACGCCGCCTCGTTGTCGGCCCGGGTGATGCTGTTGACAAACGAAGACTTGCCGACGTTCGGGTAACCCGCGACGACGACCGTCGGTCTGTCCGGCCGGATATCCGGCAGCGACCGAAGCGAGTTGCGGGCGTTCATCAGCGCCTCGAGGTCGTCGCCGACCTCTTCGACCACGTCGGCGAGACGGGCGAAGGCCTGCTTGCGGTGCTTGCGCGTGGTCTCCAGGCTGGTCCCCCGGAGACGGGACTCGTACTCGGTGCGGATATCAGTTGCCTTGTGGGAGGCCCAGCCGACCTCGTTGAGGTGTCCGCGCAGCGCGTCGACGCCGACGATGGCGTCTGCGAGGTCGTGGTAGAACGGGTGGACCGTGTCGAGGTCCGGCCACCCGGTGACCACGTTCTCGAGATTGTCGGAGATGATGTTCGCCGCCGTCTGCAGCATCGAGCTCTGGGCGTCGAGCCCGGACTTGGCACGGCCGGCCCGGGACGCCCGCGAGAACGCCTTGTCCACCAACTCGTCGTCGAGGGGCGGGGTCGGGAGACTCTCGAATGGATGACTCATTACACAGTTTAGGCTACGGGCACTCAAAAAGGCCCTGTGATACACGAGCGGCCACGAACCCGCCGGCTGTCGGACCCGAGGCCGGTACCCTCACCCCGGTAGCGTCGCCCGGACGCCGAACCGTCTGCTGTCTGCGCTCTCGTGACCCGTCGGTAGAGAGACGAGGGCCAGCTCTGTCCGGAGGACGTACCGCTGCGTGTCCTGGTACGGGGTGACCCCGCCGTGTGGCAGTCCGGACGACAATCGGCGTCTACATCTCGTAGAGACGTCTCGCCGCGGTCTCCCCCGCGAGCAACCGCTGTGTCGACGGGGGCATCGCACAGCATAACAGGGGGATAGTAGTATACCGCACCCGGGGGCCGACGTGCGGGTGTCTCGGTGTGGTGGCTCGGTGTGAGTGACTCGTCACACGGGGCTCGGTGGGGGTAACGTCTCGTCATCGCCACCACCGGTGACTCGCCGGCCCAGCAGTAAAACTCCCACGCCGCCCGTCGACAGGGCACGGCCGGCCAACCCGTCCCCGAGCTCTGCTCTCTGGTGTGTCGGCGGGCAGAGAACGGGTCCTTTGCTCAACACCACTCGTGGTCGACCACCGAACACCCCTCGTCGAGTGTCAACACGAGCGTCTCGTCGTCGAACCCGATTCGGACACTCACGCGTCTTGGGTCTTCCTGAACCAGCATATCCTCGCAGGTTATCCCGCGCTCGGCGGTCATCGCGTCGGTTGCCTCCAACTGCTGGTACCCCCGTTTCCGGAACGCCGCTGCGACGACCGGGTAGGTCCCGACGTACGTACGGACCGGAACGCCGAACTGGTTCCAACAGCGCTCACACGCAAACTGCACGAAAATCTGGCCCTCGAGCTGGTGTTCGTACTCGCTCTCTGTGTCGGGTGTATCGGGCACGTAGTCCGTCGAGACACGCCCCCAACACTCCATACAGATTCCTCGTCTGGCGAGACGAACGTTCTCCAGGAGGCGGGTGTACGCGACCCGCATCGCCTCGCGCGCCGACCGTCCCGACCGCACACCCGGCGGGAACCTGTAATCGTCCATCCCGCCGTGCTCCGGGCAGTACATGAGCACGCCGGCACCGAGTGTCCCCGACTCGAACCGGACCTCTAGGGCCCGGTCACAGCGGTGACAGGTGAACTCGGTCGTCGCACGCTCCGGCGTCAGGTCGGTGTCATCGTACTGTCCGGCACGGATGGCGGCGACGAGCATCAGCGCCGGCCACCGGGCAACGTAGCTGTCCCCCCGTTTGGTCACGAACCGGCCGGTGAGTTTGCCGAGATGGTAGTTGAACCGGCCGCTGTCGGTCACGCCGACCCGCTCGCGGAGCGCGGCAAAGCCAAGACCCTCACCGATACCCTGGTCGCTCGCCACCGCGGCGAGTTCCAGGAGAATCTCGAGTCTGGTCTCGTCACCCAGACTCGAGAACACCTCGTCGAGTGAGTCCACCTGTGTCGCCTCTCCTGTCGAGGCACGGCTATCCTCGGACATGTCAACCTATCTCACGCCGAGAAACAATAGTGTGTCGCGTGTCGCCCGGTGGTCCAGTTCCGTAGTCGGGTCGCAGCCGTCGTCTCGTACTGCTCAGTGGGGCTGTTTACCGGTGTGACCGCACAGAGAGTCGTGCGGTCGATACCGGAGTGGCTCGAAGTAGTCAGTGTCAGGGCAGACCCCGCTCCAGCAGTGACCGGACGGAGCGTTCCAGGGCTCCGGCTTCCGGTCCCCGGGCGGTCCACCCGAGTTCGAGCTGTAGCCCCGCGCCGTCGTCGGCGAGCCAGTTCACGAAGTTCTCCGGGTGTGTCCCCGCGTACTGGCGGTCACGTGCGACGGAGACGGGCACGGTGAGCGCCGTGTCGAGCCGTCTCGCCACCCGTTTTTCCGGTCGTCGTCGAGTCTCCCACCCACGAGCACCTCGTCGTCGGCCAGACCGTGGATGCTGACGACGGTCCGGAACCCGCGGTCGGCGATCCGGTCGAGCAACGGGTACTCTGCGGGCGTGATCGCCGTCGAGGGCGGATGCCAGGTGTCGAACGCGCTGCCGTCGGACTCGTGGCCGAGGGTGGCCCAGCAGGCGGCCGTCTCGTGTCCGGTCGCGAGTTCGAGCCCGAGTTCGGCGGTTCCGGGCTCGACCTCGCCGCCGTGGCCCGCACAGAACAGAAGCCCGGCGGTCTCGCCGTCGTCGTAC
>ERZ1034573.621-NODE-621-length-10643-cov-14.418965_pt1 | contig 10643 bp, 8 predicted proteins | sample MGYA00520641_ERZ1034573 | MGnify/ENA primary metagenome ERZ1034573 (study PRJEB33760, sample SAMEA4777724) | hypersaline lake metagenome | biome: hypersaline environment; feature: brines | place: Spain | collected 2014-08 | depth 0 m ...
CGGCGTCGCACAGCGAAATGGTGCTCATCAGGTTCAGCTCCACCGCGTCGCGGTAGTCCTCCGGGTCCATCTCCGTCGCCATGCCCGAGGGCGGGCCCCCGGCGTTGGTAACGAGCACGTGGAGCCCCCCAAACGTGTCCACCGTCTGGGCAATGGCCGCGTCTACCTGTTCGGCGTGGGTGACGTCGCAGACGAGCGGAAGCACCTCGGCACCGGTCTCCGCCCGGAGGTCTTCCGCCGCATTCGCAATGCGGTCGCCGTTTCGCGAACAGAGGGCCACGCGGCAGCCTTCCTGCGCCAGTGCGCGGGCGGCGGCCCGGCCCAGTCCTTTGCTGGCGCCGGCGACAAAAGCTGTTCGGTCCGTCAGTCCAAAATCCATGGGGTGCTGGAGGTATTGCGTGAGAAGGGATCGGTGTGCAGAGGAAAAGACACCGCGCGGCTACGTCCCGACGGCTGTCGGGATGCCCGGCGTCACGGGACACGTGTCGGATCGGCCACAAACGCGGTGACGAGATCGGCGAGCGCCTCCGGGGCGTCGGCGTGGACCCAGTGCCCGGCGTCCTCGAGGGTCACGAGATCTGCGGCGGGAAATCGCTCGCGAATGCCATCCAGGTCCTCATCGGCGATGTAGTCGGACTGCCCGCCCCGCACAAAGAGCGCAGGGCCCTCGAACGTAGGCCCCGTGGGCAGGGCCGCCGTCAGGGCGTCGTAGTGCGCCCGAATGGCGTCCAGGTTCATGCGCCAGGTGTAGGTGTCGCCGTCGTAGTCGAGGTTTTTGAGGAGAAACTGCCGGATGGGCCAGGACGGCACATCGTCCGCCAGCGCGGCGTCGATTGCGTCGCGGCTGTCGTACGCTGGGGGGTCGACGCGAGCGAGGGCGTCCAGCAGTGCGGTGTGCGCGGGCGGATAGGCGCGGGGCGCCATGTCCACGACAATAAGGCGGTCTACGCGGTCGGGGAACGAAAGGGCCGTCTGCATGGCGGCCTTGCCGCCCATGGAGTGGCCCAGAAGGTGCGCGGGGGCGAGGTCGTGTCGGTCAATGAACGTCCGCAGGTCCGCGGCCAGGGTGGGGTAGTCGATTCGGTCGGCGTGCGGGGAGCGGCCGTGGTTGCGCTGGTCGACCGCGTACACCTGCGCCGCCTGTTGGAACGCCGTCCGGCTGAGGGTGTGCCAGTTTCCGTGCGCGCCCAAGAGGCCGTGCAGGATGATCAGCGGGGGACCTGAGTCGCCGTACTGGTTGTAAAAAAGCTCCATACGGATTATGGACTGAGAGTGAGCGCGCAGGCCCTCCGGTGCAACGGAGCGGACGTGCTACTCGCTGCCCACCGGTATGCTGCCTGCCAGTGTGGTAGGTCAGTGTGGTGGCCAGTAGCAACAAAACACATTCTCCTGGACGAACACAACCTAATTTCTTGCAAGTTCGCCGCCTGCTTCCCGCGTTGCTTCTTCTCCTGCTCGGTCCGCCCCCCTGTGCGGGGCAGCCCGTAGGACGGGACGCGTCGGCGAGCACCTCCCCTCCTCGCAACAGCGCCCCGTCCGCACGCACCGCCCGTCCCGCAAATGCGCTGGGCCTGTGGCTGGGCGGCTCCGTTGCGACGGGCGGCCCCATCGGCAACATTTCGCGGGCGCGCTTCGGCCTTCTCGGCGTCCGGTACGAGCGGTTGTTGGTGCCCGCCCCTTCCGCCGACGCCCGCAGCAGCCCGTCCCTCACGTACACGGCCGACCTGTTCCCGCTCCTCCTGCTGTCGATTCCCCAACGGGCGATCTCGTCTCCGCCGCCCCGCCGCCCTGACCCCACGCAAGACCTGCACACGTACGGGATCGGAGTGAGCCCTGCGGGCCTGCGGCTTACGTTTCGGGCGGCACAGCGGGTACGCCCGTTCGTCCTGGGAAGCACGGGACTGGCGTATTTTGCGCAGGCCGTGCCTGGGCCCTGGGGCAAGCATCTCAACTTTATGTTTGATGTTGGAGCGGGCGTGCGGGTCGCCCTCACACCGCACCTTCTCTTCACCGCAGGCTACCGCTACCACCACTTGTCGAATGGCTTCCGTGGACGAATTAACCCTGGCATTGATGGCAATCTCATTTCCGTCGGTGTTGTCCTGTCTCGTTAGCTGCGCACGCCCTGGAGGATGGGGACGGGCTGCTGTGCTCTCTGCGGTGCTGTGCCTCTCGGCGGCAGCTCCGTTGAACGCCCAGGCCCCGTTGAACACCCAAGCCCCGTCCGACTCTCTGCGTCCCGTGCAGGCGGAGGATCTGTACCGGATGCAAGCCGTGGGGGCAGTTCGAATTTCTCCACACGGTCGATCGGTCGCGTATACAGTGCGTCATGTGTCCGCCGAGGCCCGCGGCACGGCGGCCGACGCGCCATACGGCTCGCGGCTCTACGTGGCCCCCCTGGCGAGCGCCCGCTCCCCGCGCCTGCTCGTCGAGTCGAGCCGCCCGCTCCACCAGCTGGCCTGGCACCCTAACGGCACCCGTCTCGCCTACGTGCGCCCTGTCGAGGGCACCCCGCAGGTGTTCGTCCTCCCCCTCAATGGCGGCGTGCCCTACCAGCTTACCAACGCGCCGCACGGTGCCCACCGGCCGCAGTGGAGCCCCAATGGGGAGCGGCTGCTCTTCGCGAGCTCGCTTCCAGAGGCGGCCGTCCCTGCCCCGCCCGGCCGTCCCGCTCCCAGCGAGCGTCCCGGGCGCGCGCCGGGCGACCTGGTGCGCACAGCCTCTACCGATACTCTTCTCGTGCTTCGGCACGCCCGCACGCTGGAGCCGCTCGACACCCTGACGCTCGGCCCGCGGTCACAGATTCGCCTTCCCGACGATACCGCTCGCACCTTGCGAACTCCCAGCGGGCCGTCCGTCCCCGATAGCTTGGCCCGCCTCCCAGTGGAGCGTCTCGCCCAACTGGCCCCAGACAGCCTGCGCGGCGTCCTGAACCGCTTGCGCCTGCGCCCCGACACCACCGCCGTCTCGGTGCCGCCCGATACAGCCGCTGCGCCCGGGGGCACGCTGGTGCAGATGCGGCGCTGGATGGCTCAGAATCGAGGCCGGCGCACCGCCCTCGTGAGCAGCCGTCTCGAGCTGCATGGCGAGCATCGGCTTCGTCCTACCCCCCGGTACCGCCATCACTTCGTCGTGGATGTGCCCGCGGGCCTTCGGTCGGGCCGGCCGCCTCGGCCGGAAGCGCGCCCCGTGACGCGTGGATACCGGTCGTACGGGCGGGCCGACTGGCTGCCGGGAAGCGGTCAGATCGTGGTAAGCGGACTGCCGCCGTCCCGCCGCCCCCCTGACCGCGTCCGGCAGCGCAGCTTGTACGTGGTGGACCTGCGCCGCGGCGAGACCCGGCGGCTCCTCCACGTAGACCACCACGCCCTGACCGATCCACGCGTAACCGCCGACGGCACCACGATCGCGTTCCGGGCGCGCGCGCTCTCGGACACCACCACCACGCAGGCAGAGCTCGGGCTTTTCGCCCTTGACGGCCGCTCACAGCCACGATTCATCACGAGCACATTCGACCGGAATGTGGGCCGATTCCAGTGGTCGCCCGGGGGATGGTACCTCTACGCGACCGCCCGGGACCGCGGGGGCCGCGCGCTCTACCGCTTTACGCCCTTCGCCCGGGACACAAGCGCGCAGGCCAGCCCGCCAACCCTGGCGCCCGACCGCTCAACCTCGCGGGACACTTTCCAGCTCGACTCCACGATGGTGGTGCCCGCCGAGCATGAGCAGATGACGGCGGAAACGCGGTCCGTACACGCCTTCGATGTGACCGACGCCACGGCCGTCTACGCCGCCACCGGCCCAGCCACCCCTTCGGCCCTCTACGCCAATACCGTAAGCTTTGGCAACGAGCGTCCTCTCGCAACGCCCAACGCCGACTGGCTTTCGGCCCGGCGGATCGTCCCCCGGACGCGCACCACCCTCCGCCGTGGGCGCTTCAACATCACAAGCGGAGTGACGCGGCCCCGCGCCACGGACGGTCCGTCGCCACGCCCTCTCCTCGTTCAAGTGCGGGGCGGCCCCTCGGCCCTGAGCCGCGCTCAAACCCCCCAAACCTGGTTCGAGCGCCAGTACCTCGCGGGACGCGGCCTGGCCCTTTTGGACGTGTGGCCGCGGGGCGCCACCGGCTTCGGCGCCGCCTTCCAGCGCGCCAACGACCAAAACTGGGGGCCAGGCCCTGCCCGAGACGTGCTCGCCGTCACCGATTCCGTGGCGGCTCGGCCCTGGGCCGACTCCTCACGCATTGCCCTGGGCGGTGCCGGATACGGGGCCACCGTGGCCACCTGGCTGCTCGGGCATACGGACCAGTACGCCGCCTCCGTCGCCCTGAACGGGATCTACGACCTCTCGGCCCTGCTAGATGGTGGGAGCGCGTGGCGCGTCGTGCCGCGGGAGTTTGGGGGGGGCCCCTGGAATGGAGGACCGCCGCCTCGCCGCTCGGGATTCTCTGTGGGCCTCCATCCTCCGGTGGACACGGCTAGGTCTTCTCAGGCGGCCCTGCGCCATAGCTCCCCACTGGCACACGCCGACCAGATGGATACGCCCGTGCTCCTACTGCACGGCGGGATGGACCGGCGCGTGGGGCCGACGCAGAGCGAACGCCTCTACAAGCGCCTCAAGATTCTGGGGCGCCCTGCGGAGTACGTACGCTACCCAGGTGTGGGCCATGACGTAGCCGCTTCCGCCACGCCCCGCCAGCGGCTCGACCGGCTGGTGCGCACCTACGAGTTTCTCGCGCGCTTCTTACACCTTCCGTCCCCGAAGGCTCGGTAGTCGCTTTCGACTGCGGCAGGCCCATCGGGAGCCCGCCGGGCGCACACGTGGCCCGGAACCCCCATCCAGGCCCGCCGTGACTGCCGGTGAATTTTGCCCTCGTTGTTAGCCCCTTGCTCGCATGCTCCACACGCTGGCCGCCCGCCTCCGTGCCGAATGGGCCCGTCTTCGCCGCGGCGCCAGTGCGGTGGACCCGCAGGCCGCCGTCGTTCTCACCGTGGCGGCCCTGGTTGTCGTCCTGCAGTTTGTCCTCGGCGACCGGGCGTTTTTTCAGCGCCACCTGGCGCCCCTGTTGCCCTCCGACTGGCACACATGGCGCGGCCTTCTTCGCTGGGGGTGGTGGTTCGGGACGCAGGGCTTGTTCGGGTTCGTGGTGCCGGTGGCCGTCCTGTGGGCGTTCTTTACCGACAGTGCCACGGACATGGGCCTTGGCCTGGGAGACTGGCGGTTCGCAACGGTCGTTGCGCTATTGTACCTACCCCTGGTGGCGGCGGGAACCTGGGTCCTTTCCGACGGAACGGCGTTTCAGCGCCAGTACCCACACTACTCTCCGGCGGCCTCACACTGGGACGTTTTTCTGGCGTACGAGGCCCTCTTCCTATTCTACTGGATCGGATGGGAGTACCTGTGGCGAGGATTTGTCCTGTTCGGCACCGCCCCGGCCCTAGGACGACACGCCATCTTCGTGCAGGCCCTGCCCTTTGCGGCCCTGCACGTGTCGAAGCCGTGGCCCGAGGCGTTCCTCTCCATCGTGGGGGGGCTCGCCCTCGGGGCACTCGTGTGGCGCTGCCGCTCCTTCTGGATCGCCGTGCCCATCCACGCGGCGCAGATGATGCTGCTCGACTTCTGGTGCACCCTGCGCATCCGCACCGGCGTGTCGGGGATCGGCCCGGATGCGCTCGCCGAGATGGCGGCTCGGCTTGGGGGCTGAGCCCACGCCCTTCCGCCTCACGCCCCCCTCCGCCTCACAGAAACAGCTCCACGGTGCCGGTGCTCATCACCGTGCGCACGTAGGGCTCCAGCGTGGCCGTGTAGCCGAGGCGCAGGTCCAGGTCGCCAATCGACTGCCGCACCCCAACGCCTCCGCTGGGCCGGAGGCCACTCGTGCCCCCAACCCCAATGCGATCGAGCCCCGCTCGGACTGTCAGAATTTCGACGGCCCGGAAGGAGGCCCCCACGCGTGCCTGCAGGTCGTGCCGCCGGACCGACTCCGTGCGCGTTTGCCGTTGCGGCCCGCTGGAGGTCACGAAGACGTCTGGCACGCGCCGTTCGCGTGTGGTGTAGCGGGACTCCACCTCGCCCAGGAGACGAAGCCGCTCGTTCAGCAGCGTATAGCTCGCGCCCAGGCGCACCCGCACCGGAAACCGATCCGTGTAAGTTCCCCCTCCTGCGGACGAGGTGTCCCACTCGTAGCGGGCCAGCAGGTCGTTAACAGCCGCCGCCACGTACAGCCGGTCGGTCGCCCGCACGCCCACCCCGAGGTCGAGGCCGAAGCCGCGCACGGGATCCACGTCGGGCACAAGGTCGGACTGGTACACCGTGAGGGACGTGCCCACGGAAACCCGCCCGGCAAACCGGTTGCCAAACGCAAGGGACAGCGCAAATTCATCGGTCGAGATCGTTTCGGTACGGGCGCCATCGCTGTTGCGGGCGTCGATGTTGTTGACCCCCGCGTGGATGAGGCTCAGCCCGACGCCAGCCGTGGGCCCGAGCGGGGCTGCAAACTCCAAAAACTGCAGTTCTCGGTCGAACGACAGCAGGGCGGCCGACGCCGAGATGCGCTGTCTCGAGGTGGCGGGCAGGAGGGCGGGGTTGTAGTGGGGGCTCACGTCGGCGGAGGCGTCAGCGACGAGGGCGTTGCCGAGCGCCATGCCGCGCGCGCCGAACCCCAGCCGTGAGAACGCGCCCGCCGCGGGATCTTGTGCACCAGCCACGGAGGCGCCAAGCCCCACCAACACGACGAGCAGTGCCCCCAGGCGGGACGGGCGTCCGAGTTGTACGCAGAAGGGCAGAGCACGCATCACGCAGCGAGCAGCAGTGAGAAGAAAACGCGGGGCCGCGGGCAAAGGCCCGTCAATTCGAGAGAAGGATTTTGCCGCGTACCGTTTCTCCCGCCATCTCCACCGTGTACAGGTACGGCCCCGTTGGCAGGCGCAGGCCCGACGCGTCGGTTCCATCCCACACCATCTCCTGCCGGCCCGCAGGCTCGTCGTCCCGAAGGGTGCGCACACGGTTCATGCCAAAGTCGTAGATGTTCACTTCGACGGTCTGGGACTGCGGCACGTCGTAGACAATGCGCACCACGCCGTCCCGCGACGGGACGAACGGATTGGGATAGGCGTACGTCTTCACATCGGGCACCTGCTCGGTGGGCGTTTCCGGGCTGACCGGAACCTCGGTTCGGAACAGCTGCCACTGGGGCGGGGGGGCATCCGCATTCTCGGGCAGCAGGCGCGGCTCCTGCGCCCGATCGAGACGAAGGAGCCCTTCAGTGGTGCCTACCCAGAGCGCCGCGGGCGTCACCTCCACGGCCCGGGCCGTCAGCCCCCCCGGCAACACCTCGTCGTCCTCGTCCAGCGCCACGGTTTCGACCGTGCGCCAGGTGCGGCCCTGATCGCCGGACACGAAGAGGCCCGATTCGGCGGCGGCATAGACGCGGGTCTGGCGGGCGGCCACGTCGTTCACCTGCTCGCCGATGAGGGCCTGCCGGAAGGTGTCCCCTCCGTCGGGCGTTACCGTGAGGCCGCTCCGCTGAAGCGGACCGTCTGTGTTGGCTCGTAGGGTGGCGGCCCAGACAGGATTGCGGCCGTCGGGGCGGGGCTGCTCAGCCAGCGCAAGAACGATTTGCCCGGTCAAGAGTCCGGGCGTGCCATCCGGCCGAAAGAGACGCCAGGCGCGATCCCCGCCGGGTCCCACGTCGGCCGGGGTGGAGCGGTTGAGGCCCGCAACCGTGCCGGCCCACACCGTGCCCGTCTCGTCCACCAGCACGCTCAGTGCCCGATGGTTCCGAAATCCGCGGCCGTCGTCCTGGGGTGCGGCGACGAGGAAGTCGTACGTCTGCGCGGGCTCGATGCGGGCGCTCGTGTCCGGCGGAAGCACCACGCGCGCCCAGGTGTCCCCCCGGTCCGTCGACCGCCGCAGTCCGGCCCGGTCGCTCGCCACCCAGACCGTGTCTTTGCCCCCGAGGGCCACGTCGCGGGGCGGACTGCCGGACTCTTGCGTCACGGGCACGGCCGGCAGCGTGGAGGCGCCGTAGCGAATCGTCGTATCGGACGGCTCATCGAGGGGGGCGGGGCGCCCCACAAACGACTCCCCCCCGTCCGTCGACACCAGGAAGCCTCCGGCCCCGGCTGTCCCCTCCCCCGTTCCAAACGCCAGCCCGGCCCACACCGCAGCGCGGCCGGGCGCTCCCCCACGGGCCGCGAGCGACAGGACAATGTTGTCGCCATTCAGCAGGCGCTGCTCCACCGCCGGGCCCTGCGCCGCGAACAGCGGGTCGCCCCCCTCTCGGCCATTCTCTCCTACATAAACGGTGAGGAGCGGCCCAATCCAGAGGGAATCTCTGGCCGCTGCCAGCGACTGCACGGTGTTGCTCGACAGCCCCGACGCCGGCCGCAGGTTTTGAAGGGGCTGGGGCACTTGGCCGTGCGCGCCGCCCGCTGCAAGTCCCAGGACGACGATCAAGGACACAAAAAGCTGCCGCATCGGCACTCCAAGACAGATCATTGGGAACGCGAAGGGCCCACCGCTGTGCCCGCCGTGTCTGCCGCGACGACCCGAAACTGCCCCGTCACCCGATTGCTCGCGAGGCTGTCGTCATCGATCGCAAAGACGCGGACGGTGTAGACCTCGTCGGCGAGGGGGAGGCCCAGGACTAGCGTATCGCTGTATACTGGGCGGCGCCCCGCCCGTAGCTCTCCCGAAATCGTGCCCCGCGGATTCGACGACGGCTCCACGGTAAACACGACGCGGGCCACGGAGCCGTCTGGGTCTCGTGCGCGCACCGAGTCGAGGAGGACGGGGACCACCGCCGAGGAGTCTTGCACCTGATCCGGCGGAAGGTCCGCCACAACGATGCGGCGGGGCGCCACCTGCAGGCCCGCCACTGTGGGCGGCTGCAGGGTCCGATCGGGCGCCGGGACTGTATCGCACCCTAGTCCTCCCACCAGGCTGCCTCCCAGGAGCGCCCCTCCAAGCAACACACCTCTCAGCAGGCGACCGAGTGTAAACGAGAGTGAGAACTGCATGTGCGTTCGGATCGGTCCAACAGAAGCATGCGCCCTTCGCCTCTTTGCCATTCCCCTCCTTTGTCGTCTCCCCTACAACGTGCTCAGGGGCTGCAGGCTGAAGCAAAAAATAAAGATGGCAATGGCCGCGTAGCCCAGCAGTCGGCGCGTGGGCGTCAGGGATTGGGGACGCATCACCGGCGGATGCCGGACCTGGACCAGGAAGATAATCAGGAGGCTCCAGATCAGCCAGCCGGTCCAGCCAAAGTCAAGCCCGAAGGCCACCGCGCCCGCCACTCCCGCCAACAGCCCCGCCAGTCCCAGGAGCGTGCGGCGCGAAGTGGCCCCGAAGAGTTTGTAGAGATATCCGTAGTAAATGGCCGCCAGCACGAGCCAGGACGCCCGGCCCAGCCAGGGCCCCATGTCGTAGAGCGCCGTTCGCGTTTCCGCCATAAACCCGACGCCGCCCGTCAGGAGCAACACGAACACAAAGGCCTGCGCAACACGGCGATGCCAGCGGTCGCCCAGCAGCGCATAGAGCACGTGTCCCCCGTCGAGCTGGCCCACTGGAAGCAGGTTCAGCGCCGTAAAGAAGAGCCCCAGCCACCCGGCAAAGAGGACCGGGTAGTGGTACATCTCGTACAGCGGCGGCACGTTCGCAAAAAACTGCGACAGGAACCAGTAGAGCGGCGTGCTTCCCACAACCAGGATGAACCGACCGTCTTCCGGAACCGGCGGCGTCTCCGGAAAGGTGCCGTACTGCCGGATGTGGGCCTTCAGGGCCTCGTGGGCCGGCAGGTCGAGCAAGTATTCGGGCGGCGGCAGGGTCGCAAAGCCGTAGAGGAGCGCGCCCAGTGCCACCACGAACCCCGCCAGGGGCCCGGCCACCCCGATGTCGAAGAGCGCACGCGTGCTCGGGATGCGCTGCCGAATGCTGATGACCGCCCCAAAGTTGCCAATCCCGTTGAACGGAAACGGAATGTAGTACGGGAGCGACGTGCGCACGCCGTGGTACCGGGCGGCAAAGTAGTGCCCGAACTCATGCACCGTCAGGAAGGCGAGCAGCGGGATGGCGTAGCGCAACCCGTCGAGCAGCCACGCCCGGTTCACGCTCCCCAGGAGCAGCGAGACTGTCTCGTCGTGGGTGGCGTAGTAGCCCGGCCGGTAGGCCCACCAGTCGGCGCCCACGTACACGGTGGAGACAACCGTGAGGGCAAACAGAAGCAGGTGGAGCCAGTAGCGATCGGTCGGGGTTGAGCGCGCGGACGTCGGTCCGTCGGTGGGGGCAGCCGGCCCCGCCTCAACGGACGGGCGATCGGTGGAGGACGAATTGGGGTCCACAGGCGGAAGGAAGCGTCGGTAGCAAGCGCGGTGCAGGCCCGGGGCGGCGGCCAGCTAGCGAAGTGCGGCGAGCCCCGTCTCGATACGATCCAGGGCCGTTTCGAGATCCTCCATCGACGAGGCGTACGAGAGGCGCAGGCCTTTTGGCTCCCCAAACGCAGGCCCGGGCACGAGGGCCACGTCGTGCTCTTCCAAGAGGTAGAAGCACAGGTCGTCCCCGTCTTCGAGGATGGATCCGTCGGGCGCTTCCAGGCCGAAGAAGTGTGAAAGGTCCGGGTACACGTAGAACGCCCCCTCGGGGGT
>ERZ1034573.622-NODE-622-length-10639-cov-6.008314_pt1 | contig 10639 bp, 9 predicted proteins | sample MGYA00520641_ERZ1034573 | MGnify/ENA primary metagenome ERZ1034573 (study PRJEB33760, sample SAMEA4777724) | hypersaline lake metagenome | biome: hypersaline environment; feature: brines | place: Spain | collected 2014-08 | depth 0 m ...
GTCACCGAGTGTCGGACTGTGTTCCATGAGAATCTACCTGCGCGAGATGTGTAGCGAGCTACGGGCGGGCAGGGTTTAATCCTGTGGAGACGAGGTCCAGGTTGTCACCGTCCGTGGAGATACGGCTCCCGTGGTCGCCAGTTCGGTCTCCGCGAACGGTGGTGTCGGGGCAGGTCACCCGCCGCGTTCCCGGTACCAGACCCGCTCACCGACCGGTGACTCCCCGTCGTCGATGTCCAATCGGCCGACGAACAGGTCACGAACGGCGAGTGTCACGGTGAGTTCGACCTGCCCCCCGTCGTCGGCCCTGACGGTGACGACACAGTGTCCGTCCCGGGTCCCGACCGACTCGATGACCCCCGTCGACCAGCGCTCGATGTCGTGGGTCGGTTTCCGGGAGTGAATCCGGTCGTGGTCCATACGTTCGGCTGGGCGGCCGCTGGTGTCTACCTTTCGTTCCCGCGGTTGTACTCGGGTTCGCGCCGGCCGGACTCGGCTGTCGACCCCGTGTCACGCCCCGCCCGTGTGCGGTCGGTGTTCAGACCGTCGATGACCCGGCCGATACGCTCCGAGTCGGTGGTGTCCTCGATATCCTCCATCTCGAGGAGAGCGTCGAGTCGCCGTTCCAACTCCACCTCGTCGATCTCGCCGCGGGCGTACCGGTCACGGAGTTTCTCGACGGGGTCTCCGGTGGTGTCCTGGAGGGTTTGGTTCGTCTCGGCTTCGATCTGGGCCTCGATGAGCGCCTGCATCTCGGTGTCGCCCTGCGAGGAACTGGGCGAGCCAAACAGTATCGCCGACGCTGGCGTGAGCAGGAGCCAGCCGACGACGAACACGGCGGCTGCTGCCGGGAGCCCGACGAGGATGGCGGTGAGAACGCCGAGCGGGAGTGTGACAACGGCAAACAGCGGAGTTAGCCTCCTCAGCGGGCTGTCGGGAGACACGTCTCACACGTAACGACAACGTAATAAAAACGTTGTCCCCATCGACGCTGTGTCTGACAGCCTGCCGTTCCTGGGTCGAGATGCGCCCGTCAGACGCCGGTACCGTGGTCGACCCGTCCGGTGACTGTCTGTCGAACGGGAGCCGGAAAGCAACCTTCATTACGCTCCTCACGGATTCATCAACGTACATGGCCGTACTCTGGCTGGACGATATCGGCTCCGAGGACCTCGAAACAGTCGGCGGAAAGGCGGCGTCGCTGGGCGAGTTGCACGGTGCCGACCTCCCCGTTCCGCCGGCGTTCGTCGTGACGGCGGGCACGTACCGCCGGTTCATCGAGGAGAGCGGCATCGAGACGGAACTGTTCGAGGCCATCGACGTCGATGCCGAGGACTCTCACGCGCTGGCAGAGGCCGCCGAGCGGGCGCAGGAACTCGTCTGCGAGACGCCGCTACCCGAGTCGCTCCGCGAGGAGATTCTCGGCGCCTACAGCGACTTCGGCGGGGAGACGTCGGTCGCGGTGCGCTCCTCGGCGACCGCCGAGGACCTTCCGGGGGCGTCGTTTGCGGGACAGCAGGAGACGTACCTGAACGTCACCCGCGACCGACTGCTGGGGGCTGTTCGTGACTGCTGGGCCTCACTGTTCACCCAGCGGGCACTTTACTACCGCCAGCAACAGGGGTTCGACCACACCGCGGTCGATATCGCGGTTGTCGTCCAGCGGATGGTCGACGCCGAGAAAAGCGGCGTCATGTTCACCAGCCACCCCTCGACCGGCGAACCGGTCGTCACGATCGAGGCGGCCTGGGGGCTCGGCGAGGCGGTCGTCTCGGGTGCCGTGACGCCCGACAACTACGTTATCGAGCGCGAGACCGGTGACCTCCGCGAGGAGACCGTCGCCGACAAGAAGGTGATGCACGTGCGCGACCCCGAGACCGGGCAGACCGTCGAGCGGCCGGTTCCAGATGACAGACGGGCCGAGCGCGTGCTCGACGCCGAGGACCTGGCCGAACTGGTGGCCCTCGGCGAGGCGATAGAGGCGTACTACGACCGGCCACAGGACGTCGAGTGGGCCATCGACGACGGTATCTACCTGCTCCAGTCCCGTCCGATAACCACCATCGACGGGTCGGGTGACACACCGGCCCCCGGGGACAGTCCGGCGGCCGAGACAGACATCGCCGACGGGCTCTCCGCCGCGAGCGCTGCGACCAGCGACGGAACAACAGGACGCACCGACGGGGCCGGCGGACGGACCGACCTGTTGCTCTCCGGGATCGGCGCGAGCCCCGGGGAGGCGTCCGGCGGGGTCAGTATCGTCGAGAGACTCGACGAACTCGACAAGGTCGGCGAGGGTGACATAATCGTCGCCGAGATGACGACCCCCGACATGGTGCCCGCGATGCAGCGGGCCGCGGGTATCATCACCGACGAGGGGGGGATGACTTCACACGCCGCAATCGTCTCGCGTGAACTCGGTGTGCCGGCGGTCGTGGGCGTCGAGACGGCGACGACCCGGCTCCGCGACGGCCAAGTCGTGACCGTCGACGGTGACAAGGGCAGTATCACCGAAGGTGACGGCACCGCCGAGGCCGACCAGGACCCCGTCGAGGCAATCCGGCCCGACACACCGGTCAAACCGATGACCGCCACCGAGGTGAAGGTCAACGTCTCCATCCCGGAAGCCGCCGAACGGGCAGCGGCGACCGGTGCCGACGGCGTCGGCCTGTTGCGCATCGAGCACATGGTGCTCTCGCTGGGAAAGACACCCGACCGCTACATCGAGGACAACGGGGTCGACGCCTACATCGACCAGATCGTCGACGGTATCCAGTCTGTCGCCGACGAGTTCTACCCCCGCCCGGTCCGTGCCCGGACCCTCGACGCACCCACAGACGAGTTCAGACAGCTAGAGGGCGGTGCCGACGAGCCGACCGAACACAACCCGATGCTTGGCTACCGAGGCATCCGTCGCAGTCTCGACCGGCCCGACGTGTTTCGTCACGAACTCGAGGCCTTTCGCCGACTCTACGACATGGGGTACGACAACGTCGAGTTCATGTTCCCGCTCGTGACCGACGCCGACGACGTCCGCCGGGCACGGGAGCTGATAGCCGAGGCGGGTATCGACGCGGACCGCCGCAACTGGGGTGTGATGATCGAGACGCCGGCCTCGGCGCTCTCTATCGAGGGGATGATAGCGGAGGGGATCAACTTTGCGAGCTTCGGCACGAACGACCTCGTCCAGTACACCCTCGCGGTCGACCGGAACAACAACCGCGTTGCCGACCGCTACGACGCGATGCACCCCGCGGTGCTCGACCTGATGAACCGGACAATCCAGGTCTGTCGCGAGCACGACGTCGGCACGAGTATCTGCGGCCAAGCCGGCTCCGACCCGGAGATGGTTACCCACCTCGTCGAGGAGGGGATAACCTCTATCAGTGCCAATATCGACGCCGTTCGGGACGTCCAACACGAGGTCAAGCGGGTCGAACAGCGGCTGTTGTTGAACTCCGTGCGGTAGGAGGGTTTCGCTCTCGAAATCACTAAACGTCGCCACACCGTCTCCCTGTGTATGCAGCAGGTCGAGCGCGCCGAACCGCAGGATTTCGACCGGGTGCTCACGTCGATGTGCACGGAGCCACACCCCAGAGCACGAGCGGCCGCGGAGCGGTTTCTCGCAACCAACCCCGGCGACCCGGGAACCTACGAGACGGTCACCGAGATGGAGACGGAGGCGGTCGACCTGCTCGGGGCGGTCGCCGGCCACCCGGACCCGGCCGGTTACATCACCAGCGGCGGCACCGAGGCCAACATCCAGGCGGTGCGTATCGCTCGGAACCGGGCCGAGACGAACAACCCGAACGTGGTCGCACCGCGGAGTGCACACTTCAGTTTCCGGAAAGCGGCCGAACTGCTCGACGTCGAACTCCGGACCGCTCCGGTCGTCGAGCACCGCGCCGACCTGGCCGGGGTGGCCGAACTCGTCGACGGGGACACCGTCGCGGTCGTCGGTGTCGCCGGGTCGACCGAGTACGGAACCGTCGACCCGATACCGGCGATGGCAGCTCTCGCGGCCGACGCGGGTGCGCTCTGTCACGTCGACGCCGCCTGGGGTGGGTTCTACCTCCGGTTTAGCGACCACGACTGGGGGTTCGACCACGCCGACATCGACACGATGACCATCGACCCGCACAAGGGTGGTCAGGCGGCTATCCCGGCCGGCGGGTTGCTCGTCCGTGACGAGACTCTGCTCGGCGAACTCGCGGTCGACACCCCGTACCTGGAGTCGACGTCACAGGCCACACTCACCGGGACACGCAGTGGTGCCGGCGTGGCGAGTGCGCTGGCCGCGATGGAGACACTCTGGCCCGGGGGGTACCGCGAGCAGTACGACCGCGCGATGGCAAACGCCGAGTGGGTCGCCGAGGCACTCGCCAGCCGCGGACACGAGGTGGTCGGACCGCACCTTCCGCTGGTGGCCGCCGACGTCTCCGTCCCGATGACCGACGAACTCCGCGAGCGCGGTTGGCGCGTCTCGAAGACCGGTGCCGGCGAACTCCGCATCGTCTGTATGCCCCACGTCACCCGGTCGATGCTGCGGTCATTCGTCGCCGACCTCGACTGGTACTGACCGACCCCCGGTCGACCACCGGCACGACCCGGTCAACCACCGGCACGACCCGGTCGTCGAACCGCCCGGTTCTCACCGTGTCGACCGGGGGTCGACCTGGTACCTGAAAAGCTTTTCACCGGTCGGGCGTAAACTCACGTGTAATGATAGACACCGTTCTGTCGGTCGGAACAGGGCAGACACTCCAGTTAGTCGCTGTCGTGGTGTTTGCCATCGCGGTGGTGACCGCGTGGCAGAGTATCGTCATCGTGCGGGCCTACGAGAAGCGTGCCTACACCCGCTTTGGCAAGTACCAGGGGCTCCTCGAACCGGGTCCGAACATCGTGCTCCCGTTTGTCACGAGAACGTACACCTTCGATATGCGCACACAGACTCTCGACGTGCCACGGCAGGAGGCGATCACCCGTGACAACTCGCCGGTGACCGCAGACGCCGTTGTCTACATAAAGGTCATGGACGCACAGAAGGCGTTCCTCGAGGTGGATGAGTACAAGAAGGCCGTCTCGAACCTCGCCCAGACCACGCTGCGTGCGGTGCTTGGTGACATGGAACTGGACGACACGCTGAACAAGCGCCAGGAGATAAACACCCGCATCCGGACAGAGCTCGACGAACCAACAGACGAGTGGGGGGTCCGCGTCGAGTCTGTCGAGGTTCGCGAGGTCAACCCCTCGAAGGACGTCCAGCAGGCGATGGAGCAACAGACCTCCGCAGAGCGCCGTCGCCGTGCCATGATTCTCGAGGCACAGGGTGAGCGCCGCAGTGCGATCGAGGAGGCACAGGGAGAGAAACAGTCCGAGATCATCCGTGCCCAGGGACAGAAGCAGTCCCAGATTCTCGAGGCACAGGGTGACGCTATCTCGACGGTGTTGCGCGCCAAGTCCGCCGAGTCGATGGGTGAGCGTGCGGTCATCGAGCGCGGGATGGAGACCTTAGAGGAGATCGGCAAGGGCGAGTCCACGAAGTTCGTCCTGCCACAGGAGTTGACCTCGCTCGTGGGCCGGTACGGTAAGCACCTCCAGGGCAGTGACGCAAAGGAGAACGGTCACGTTCTCGAGGGTCTCGAGTTCGACGAGGAGACCCGCGAGATGCTCGGTCTCGACGACATCCAGGAGATTCTGGGCGAACTCGAAAACGAGGAAGAGATTGTCGACCTAGAGGAGATGGAAGAGGAGGCAAAGAAGGTCAAGCGGGGTGACACGGACGCCGACATACAAGACCCCGACGAACTCATCGACGGTGAGGGTGGCGACGAGTTCAACGCACCCTCAAGCAGCGACGACTGAACTGCCGCGTCTGCTCTTCGACTGTTTCCGGCACCGGGTGACCGAGGCCGAGTGACACCCGTTTTATCCCCGCAGTTCGTACCTCGAGTAGTGCGAGACAGTATCCTCGAGACAGTCGGCTCGCCGCTCGTCCGTGTCGACAGTCCGCCGGGGACCACCATCGCGGCGAAGGTGGAGACGTTCAACCCCGGCGGGTCCGCAAAGGACCGACCGGCGCGGGCGATGGTCGAGGCGGCCGAGCGGGCGGGTGAGCTCACGGCGGGCGATACGCTGGTCGAGCCGACGAGCGGTAACACGGGTATCGGCCTGGCGATGGTCGGTGCGGCAAAAGGGTACGATGTTGTCCTCGTGATGCCTGCCTCCCGGTCGACCGAGCGCCAGCGGGTGATGCGGGCCTACGGGGCCGAACTGGAGCTAGTGGCGGGTGACATCTCCGACGCCCGCGAGCGGGCGGACGAACTCGAAGAGGACAGCGGGTACGTCCAGGTGCGCCAGTTCGAGAATCCGGCGAACCCGATGGCACACTACCAGACGACGGGTGCAGAGCTCCTCGACCAGGTGGGCGACCGGCGGATCGACGCGCTCGTGGCCGGTGTCGGCACCGGCGGCACCATCACCGGCACCGGCCGACGGCTCCGCGAGACGTTTCCCGACCTGACCGTCGTCGCGGTCGAACCGGCGACGAACGCGGTGCTGTCCGGCGACCCGCCGGGCGAGGACAGTTTCCAGGGGATGGGCCCCGGGTTCGTCAGCGCGAACCTCGACCGCGACCTGCTCGACAGTGTGGAGACGGTCACGGTCGAGGCCGCCGAGGCGGAGTGTCGGCGGCTGGCGCGCGAGGAGGGGATACTGGTAGGCCAGTCCTCCGGCGCGTCGAACCTGGCGGCGAAACGCGTCGCGAGACGTCTCGACGGCGATGTGGCAGAGCCGTTGGTCGTGACGGTCTTCTGGGACTCTGGCGAACGGTATCTCAGCACCGGGCTGTTCGACGACCCCGGAGACCCTGCCTGAAGCTATAAGAGCCACGCCCGCTTACCTCGTATCGATGCGGGCAAAACCCGAGTACCGCGACCGTGACGACACCGAGGTAGCGGTGCTTGACGTACTCGCCGAGCGCGACGACAACGGCATGACCGTCCTCGCCATTCGCGCGGAGGTGGATGCCGACATCGACAGTCTGGAGACGGCGCTCGGGAATCTAAAGGGCGACGACTTAATACAGGTGCGCCGGCAGAACGGCCGGACAGTCATCACCGTCGAGGACGAGGTCATCGGCCCGGACGAGACAGACACCGACGAGGACTTTTTCGAGCAGATCCGTCGCCGGTTCTCCCTGTGATTAAGTGCGCGGAGCGCTATCGACACACATGCGCGCTGTCTCGCTGCTCCCCTCTGCCACGGAACTGTGCTACGCCCTCGGTGTCGAACCGGTCGGTGTCTCCCACGAGTGTGACCACCCGCCCGCGGCCAACGACCAGCCGGTAGTCGTCCACTCCCGTGTCGACGCCGACGCGTCGAGCACCGAGATAGACGAACAGGTTCGGGAGGCTGTCGCGACGGGTGGTGTGTACGAACTCGACCGCGAGCGCCTGCGGGCACTCGACCCCGACGTTATCCTCTCACAGGGTGTCTGTGAGGTCTGTGCGGTCGACGACGCCGATGTCCACCGTGCGGTCGCCGACCTGGGGCTGGATGCCGACATCGTCACGACAGATCCACACAGTCTCGGGGACGTGTTCGCCGACCTCGAGCGCATCGGGGCGGCCCTCGACCGGGGGGAGCGTGCCCGCGAGGTGGCCGCCGGTTGGCGTGACCGTGTCACAGACATCGAGCGCACGACGCCCGACGAGGGGCCGCGGGTAGCGGTGCTCGACTGGCTCGACCCGGTGATGGTCGCCGGTCACTGGGTGCCGGGGATGGTCGAACGGGTAGGCGGACAGTACGGGTTAGCCGACGCCGGGGACCCCTCACGCCCCCACGAGTGGGCCGACATCCGCGAGTACGACCCCGAGGTGCTGGTCGCCGCCCCTTGCGGATTCGACATCGCACAGACCCACGAGAACTGGACAGACCTGACCGCCCGCGAGGGCTGGTCGTCGCTCACAGCCGTCGCGAACGACCGCGTGTACGTGCTCGACGGCGACCAGTACGTGAACCGGCCCGGACCGCGACTGGTCGACACACTCGAACTCCTCGCCGGTATCCTCAATCCGGACCACCCTCCGGCTGTCGCCGACCGGGACGGTGTCCGCCGGCTCTCCGGCCCTGCCGACAGGCCGCGGGTCTGACCCCCGCGTGAGTCGAGGGGACGGTCACCCGACCCGGGCCAGCACTGGCTCTGCGGTCGGTCACTCGACGACATCGACAGGGTCTGTCTGCGTGTGCCACAATCTGTGCCGTTGTGTGTGTACACACGTAGTTACACCGGCGAGACCACCGATACCGGCTCCACAGTCGCTCGCGGGGCTTTTTATCACACCGACCCAACACCCGATAATGACCACAGTAAAGGACAGCGTTCACGACCACATCGAGGTCGAGGGTGTCGCGAGGGCGCTGCTGGACACGCCGCCGGTCCAGCGTCTGCGGCGCATCAGCCAGCTCGGGACAGTCGGTCTGGTGTACCCCTCCGCAAACCACACCCGGTTCGAGCACAGTCTCGGCGTCTACCACCTCGCGGACCGGGCGCTCGACCACCTCGGTATCGAGGGGCAACAGGCAGAGCGTGTCCGTGCGGCGGCGCTGCTGCACGACATCGGCCACGCCCCATACAGTCACAACATCGAGACGGTGTTGCACCGCCACACCGGCAAGTACCACGACGACGTCAGCGACCTGGTGGGTAACGGTGCGATTGCACGCCGGCTCGCAGCACACGACCTCGACCCGGACCGGATCGCCGGACTCGTGGCGGGCGAGGGTGAACTCGGACAGCTCGTCTCGGGTGAACTCGACGTCGACCGGATGGACTACCTGGTGCGGGACGCCCACCACACGGGAGTCTCTTACGGCAGTATCGACCACGAGCGGCTCATCCGGGAGCTCCGGTTCGTCGACGGCACGCTGGTGCTCGACGAGGGGAACGTCCAGTCCGCAGAGAGTCTGTTGCTCGCTCGGGCGCTGATGAATCCGACAGTCTACCAGCACCACGTCGCCCGCATCTCGAAGGCGATGCTCCGGCGCGGGGCCGAACGGCTCATCGACTCGGGTGCGGTCGACCCGGACCGACTCCGCCGGATGGACGACCACGCGCTGCTGGTGACACTCCGTGAGTGTGACCGCACCACCGAGATCGCCCGGCGTCTCGACCAGCGAGACCTGCTCAAGCGGGCTGTCTGGGCAGAACTCGACTCGGTACCGGCGGCGGTGCTCGCCGCCGACAACGAGAAGCGCCGCGAGATGGAAAGGGAGGTCGCGGCCACCGCCGGTGTCGACCCCGACGGGGTGGTGCTCGACGTCCCACCGGAGCCGGAGATGGCCGAGTCCACCTCCCGGGTGCTGGTCAACGGACAGGTGCGCGCGCTCGGTGCGCAGTCGACACTGGTGCGGGCGCTCCGGGCGGCACAGCGCGACCAGTGGCGACTCGGCGTCTACGCCTCCGATACCGAGGCCGAACAGGTCGGTGACGCCGCGCTCCAGACCCTCGGGCTCGAACTCGAGGGGACACTCGTTCGTGACGTCCGGACGGGTATCAACACCACACTCGACGAGTTCGAGTGACCGCGGGGGGCACCGGTGTGTGAGCCACCCGACCCCGAGGCGGCTCAGGAGTCGCTCTCGCTCTCGTAGGCACCGGCTTTCTCGAGCTCACCCCGTTTCGCCAGCACCTCCGGGGTGCGGCAGATACCGCCCGCTCCCGTGACCTGCGGCGGAATGCAGTTGTTGCAGTTCCCGCAGACGACCTCGCCGCTCTCCGTTTCGAGGAGGCGGGCCGCGAGCCGCGGCTCGGCGTAGAACGGCCGTCCCATCCCGACCATGTCACAGGCCCCGCTCTCGAGCAGGTGGTCTATCTGCTCGCGGGTCCGGATGCCGCCGACCTGTAACACCGGGATGTCGACACGGGCACGGACCCGCCGGCAGAACGTCTCGTTCCAGCACGGCTCGAAGGCGTTGCTCCGGGCGCTGTACCGTGCCGCCGCCCTGACGAGGCGGTACCGGAGTCTCCCGCCGAAGCTGTCGGCGTACCCGTTCTTGAACCGCTCGTCTGCCCAGGCGCGGTCGGGAAACTCCCCCCTGACGATGCTCTGGTCCCAGAACGGCGTTCCGGTGACCGGAGCGACCGCGTCGTAGCCCATCTGCTCTATCATCTGACACATCTCGACCCCCTCCGCCAGCGTGATGTGTGTGCGGACCCAGCGGGGTGTCTCCGTTTCGGCCGGCACCTTCGTCGTCACCGGCAGGTCGCCGACCGCCTCCCGGATGGCGTCGTGGACTATCTCGAAAAAGTAAAGCCGGTTCGAGAGACACCCCCCGAACTCGTCGTCGCGGTCGTTGTAGAACGGAGAGGCGAACTGCTGGAAGATGCTCATCGTCGCCCCGGCGAGGTGAATCCCGTCGTAGCCTGCGTCGGCGGCGTGGCCGGCCGCCCGACCGAACGACTCGGCTAGGTCGTACACCGCCGCGGTCGAGAGCACGTCGATGTCGAAGTTCATCAGCCCCAGTCTGTCCGCGAGCGCGAGCGGCCACGGCAGCTCCGAGACGGCCCGTTGCTCGGTGTCCGGCCAGCGCTCGCTGTACCCTCGGTGCCAGGTCTCCAGGCTCTTTACCCCCCCGA
>ERZ1034573.623-NODE-623-length-10636-cov-22.561951_pt1 | contig 10636 bp, 3 predicted proteins | sample MGYA00520641_ERZ1034573 | MGnify/ENA primary metagenome ERZ1034573 (study PRJEB33760, sample SAMEA4777724) | hypersaline lake metagenome | biome: hypersaline environment; feature: brines | place: Spain | collected 2014-08 | depth 0 m ...
ACAATAACGGGAGGGGACATTTGAATTCATCTGAATTGTTAATCATGAATGATGCTAACAGATGTCTGCTTTGCGACATCGTCACCGAGATTAGTGACCCTTCTGTGGTTGTTGAAGCTGATGGATAGTGCTGGTTTCTGGATAAGTATCCGGCGACAAGAGGTCACGCACTCTTGATTCCAAAGAGATATGTTCAGTCTCTTCGTAGTGTAAAGATAATCATACTATATAAATTTCTTGAGGAATCAATCGCAGAAATTCGCTATTAATGTAAATCAGATAGAATAAACTCCAAATTGAATAGCAGATCAGCCGCCGGACAAACAATTTCGCATCTTCATTGGTACGTTATTCCTCAATATGTAGGAGATATTGATGATCCGACTGTAGGGGTTCGGGGACTGATTCCATCGAAGCGAACGTATTGACTTCAGTATTACAGAGACAGTCGAATCATTCCAGAGTTTTTACTCTTGAGAGTCTCTTTCGCACAGCGATCGCATCTTTCGGGGTGAGTCTATATCCCTGAAGATTCAGTTGCCCAGCCTGTGTTATTGCGATCATGTCTCCTGCACCTTGCAAGTCTTCTGCCCCTGGTTGGTCTAAAATAACCCGTGAGTCGGTGTTAGATGGGAGCCGGAAACTGATACGACAAGGGAAGTTTGCCTTAATCTTACCAGAGACGATGTTAGCAGATGGCCGCTGCGTGGCAAGGAAAAGAACGTACCCGAGAGCTCGCCCTTTTTGAGCAAGGCGTGTTACAGCATCCTCAAACTCATCCTCGCCATCAGAAAGGGACATGATCAAATCGGCGTACTCGTCAATCACGATAACTCGATACGACATTCGCTCGTGACCCATTTCATCGGCATATTCGTTTAGTTCAGCAACAGAGGTGAATCCACTCTCCTGCAAATGCGTTTTTCGTTTTGGGAGATCATTTTCCAGCAGGTTGATGAGGTAATCGGTGCACTCCTTCGGCGTGTCCAGATACGCCCCATTTTGCACGTGAGGGAGCGACTCGAAGCGCCCAAAGTCGACGCCTTTCGGATCAAGAATACTGATGCTGACTTCGTCTGGATCATTTAAGATAGCAAGACTCGAAACAATCGTACTCAGGAAGTTTGACTTCCCTGAGCCGGTTGCCCCACTTATGAGCGCGTGTTTTTCATCGAGCATCGAGAGGCTGTGGTGCTTGCTTTCCGTATCAACCCCGAGTGGAATGGTGACCGGGGAATCAAATTCGTCAGCGAGTGCTTCGATTCCCTCGCGTAGCATCACGTCGGTGGGATCATCATGTGGGATTTCCAGCCTGACAGCCCCTTCCGATGGGATTACTTGACCAGCAATCTCTCCACCTGCTTGAATATGGACGCTTAATGAATTGAGCTGGCTGATCATCCCTTCAACAGTCTGTCCTTCCTTTGGATGGACATTCACACCGATTTTCCGAGCACCGACCGAGATCGTGCTAGGATTCGGTGGGTGAATATCAACGCCTAGTGACTCAAATTCCCGCTTGAGGTCGCTCACGAGCTGGCTTCGGTTGACGCTCGTTTCTGGTTCCGGACTGGTTTCCATTTGAGCCAGAATGTCTTTATAGACCGCTGGAGCGTGAGTGGTTGACTCAGAATCGCCTGACTGTGCTTCTTGATCTGTTTCACCTGCATCTGTTCCGTTCGGTGATGGTACAGTAGATGATCCGCCATCGGTATGTGATTTCGCAGAATTGCTTCCGACGTCGACGCCGGAACTCTGCTCGGTTGCTTCATCATCATTGTCTCTCATCTGGGGAGATTCCTCATCAGAACCTATATTAGATTCAGTCGTGTCGGTTTCTGGTCCTGTACTCCCATCAATCGTGGAGAAATTAAATTCGATGTGGTCAAGATTCAGGTCAGGAAGTGTCGAATCAATATCATTGCTCTCCAGCAGATTCATTACTTTGAGCGGGACTTCAATGGATCGAACACTGTGTTCGAGATTGAGTTCAGTCAGCAAATTACCAGACCGGACACGAATGACCTCACCGATGTGACCATTCGAGTCGGTAGCAAAGGATATATCAAAGTTCCCTTCGCGAAGCGTATCGGCTGCTGCGAAGACAGTTTCAGCCTCCTCATCTGTGAGCACATCATAACTATGCATCCGCTGAGTCACGTCAATTACTGTCTTGCCGAACTCGGAGTACAACAGATCATGGTCGCTGTAGTTCGAGTTAGGATTAAATATCGATTTCAATTCCCTTAGCGCGCCCTCAACTTGCTCGCGACCTTTCTTGACTTTTGATGTTCCGCCTTTTGTCTCGACAATCCACAGCTTTAGTCCAATCTGTTCTGGACGTTTAGGGACACCAACTAGACAGATATCATCACTCGCTGGATTATAGTCATCATACTGGAGGAGTCCTGGTCCAGATCCACGAGACGCACGGTCATGTCTTGCGAGTTCTTCAAGGCCCAGCGGAACCCAAGTATAGTTATCAGACTCTTGCTGTAGTAATCGTCGACTCAACGCCAACCCACCGGCAAATCCAATTTTCTCGACAATTGTTTTGTCATCTGCGCGCTGCAGCTCGAGCGCCATCTCACCATCAATGGCGATCAGCGTTGAGAGAACACGTTCAGGATCTAGATGTCCTGCGATCTCAACATCATCGAGTGCACGTCGGAGCGCTGTAATGTACGGGCGACGTTTAGTCGTTGATGTGATCACGTCGTAGTTTGGTGATGAAGAGTCATACTTGTCGCTATAATGTATCATCACCATACCATCGTCCGATCCGATTTCATTCTGTGATTCAGTGTAAAAGTTGAGATCAACGTTTGGCTGCACATGGACAGCCCATAACGTATCATCCCAGAGTTGTTGCAAATCCGTCTTTTGTGATGATTTAATAGTTTTCTTTAGGATGTGATTCGGCAGGTAGTTTCCGTTCTGTTTGCCAGCCTCCAGTGTGTTTGCCAACTTGGCAGTTTCACCGATTTCCCCATCTTCTCCATCGTATCCGAACCCAACCGAATATACAGTCCCGCTTTGCTCCTCTCGAACATCAATCGATTCCTGTGGCAGTAATCCACCGAGGTGAAGGCTAGACTCTAAATCGTTGACTTTTGTGAGACCAGGCTCTTCCGTCAGGAGACCACGGAAAAAGGTGAGATGTGCCTCTTCATGTGACTCGCTAGTGTACTCATCTTCAAGAACATACATTACGTTTGATCGAAGAATATCAACGATCTCGTCATTCTTTTGCTCCAGTTGTGTCCTGAGTCGAGATTTTCGATTTTTACCGAAGAACCGAACAAGAGCTTCGCCCTCAGACTGCCCACCATAGATTCGGAGCAGGATTTGCGGTGGGTCGAACGAGGTCTTCCTGATTCGCTTGTAGAATTCATAAAGACCCTTAACGACAGGTCTGAGATCTCCCAGATTGACGAGGTTGACCTTGAGACTCCGACCGCCATGTAGTTTGAATAGCAACGGAAAAGATTTGACGAATGTGTCGAGTTTGTCTCGAACGACACGCTCCATGTAATCTGGAGTCACTGACCCTGGTGAGTCGACGGGTGAGTGAACGCTCCATAACGAGTTCTGTCCATACTGAATCCCTCGCAATAGGATATCGCTACCGTCTTGTGGAACGATGTACGGCAGGAGACCGCTCGAATTGAACTGATCGATAAACCGTTCAGAACGGAAGCCATCTACTGAATCAGTTGCATGGAGTGTGCTATCTCGCCAGCGAGCGATTCGAAGCGCATATGCAAGCTTTATTGGATGGTACGGTGTGAGCCAGGTCTTATCAGTGGTTGTCGAGTGAATCATTCCAAGCCCTCGAAGTGGCTCGTATTGTTCGAATGATGGCTGCTCACCCACACTTTCTATAGCCTCTTTATACGCATTTAGAACCGTAGCGACTCGCTCTTGGGTGACCGTGTCCCACGGGTCTGTTGATGGTGTCCGGTTTCGATCGTTGAAGTGATCAAACAAATCCGAATACGCTTTGGAAAGTGAGTCAAACGCTGCCAGTTCTTTATTATTCTCAACCGACCCAGCCTGGTGCTTGTCTGAGTCGGTCGTTCGCTGGTTCGGGACACCTTTTCTCGCGATTTCCTCTTCAATCTGAATAAGTTCCAACGCTTCTTCCTCGATTCGGATGCCCTCTTCAGTTGCCGTGTAAATCTCCCCACGCCCTGTGTCGATTGATAGGCTATCTGGTAGGTGCAGATCATCGACAGCCCAACGATCTGGATCACTAATTGCTGCCAGCATAAGAGGAAAAGTAAGCTCTTCTGTCTCTGCGGTTGAGACCTCAGTGAAAAAGACGATGTTGATCGGAATCTCATTTGGGGGTGCGAGAAGGAACCCAACTTGCTCTACAGCTTCAGGAGGCGACGGGTTAATCAGAACCGGTTCAGTGAATTCGATAGTCTTGTTCGTTTCGCTCGTCAGCTTGACCTCTGTCTCTGACCGTTCATAATCAAAATCGAGCCGCTGTGGCGGGGTCAGCCTGATCTCATCATCGCCGTGTCTTATAACTCTCTCACCCTCCACACCAACATCAAGTGTTATGTCATCGGTGACGTCATAGAACCATTGTGGGACGGCAGCAACATCGAACTGGTGAGTTGGCTTTCCTCGCGTCGTTTTCTTACCAACATAAAAATTAAATCTCGCAAATGTTGGTTCAGTCGTCGAAATATTTCCAAGGGTTGCAGTGACACGATTTTCGTACTTTGATGTTGAACCGATATCATCACCGTCTGGTCCAATAAATTCATATGGGGTATCCTCAAGATCTGCTGAGAATTCAGCTGCGAGCTTGAGTATCCCATTCTGAGGCAGAGCAATCACAGATCGCCGGATTTCGTCAGCTTCAGGCGGACTGTAGAGTCGATGGTTGGCAGCCGTGATCTCAAGCTTGCGGAACTGTCGACTCGTCCGCGTTTGTTCGTGCTTCTTTACTTCTGTATGCTTGAGATTCTTCCAGGTTGGTTCGTCAAGGACCTTCTTGACGAAGCTCTTCTCATAATTTGAACTCAACTTCGACTCGGTGTCTGTTCCGGTCCGGTGTGCACGTCGTAGTTGTGCAGCGTGTCGTTGGTTGTCACTCAACAGGTTCTCAGCTGTCTCCCTGATAGTGTCCTGTCCTTCTTGTTGAGTGAACCAGTCGCTATCAATAAAGTCCTCTCTGATGAATTCGGGAAGTTCAGCGATCAGGGACGGGAGATCCTTTGCTCGGCGTTCGTCCACGGCGTCCCTGATTCGACAGAGCGTATTGAGAACCTCAACATCAGCAGCGTAGGTTGTGTCTTCACCGAGAACATTATCAAGCGCTTCCAATAGTGCCTTCCCAGGCGTCGTATCACAGGTTGAAGCATCAAGAACAGTCTGTCTGAAATCACCAAGATTTAGAATTCCTTCGTCGCCAAATAGTTGTTCTGAAGCTTCTAAAGTGTCAAGCGTCGTGTCACTCTCCAAAACCATCAGGAACGCCCGTGGTTCGTCGGTTTGGACGGAACTGGAGGTTTTGTTTCGCATCTGTGTTGCGTATCCCTGAGTGATTTCATACGGTTCGGGATCATCGCTGACAGACGACTTGACTCGTGCAAGATACGTCGGGACGCCACCCTTTGGAATAATAGCTGGGAGTGTCTGCTCTTTGTCACCGATCACTGGATACGCATCTTCATCAGCCATCTCCATCAGACTATCAGCAAATACATCTGTAGTTTCGAAATCATGGAACTCGACAAGGAGTTTCTGACCTCCCTGTGGTGGCGTGTCCGCTAGCCGGTCCATAAACCACTCCGCAAGTCGTGTCTCAAATTGGTCGGACATACACTGCACCTCCACTGTCGCTTTGTCGATCAATTAGTCCCATCTCATCAAGTTCTTCTAGCGCCAATGATTCCGACTGTGAATCGAGATTTATACCGCGCCGACTCAGGTATGAGATGAATTTCGGATAGTGCCTCTCTTCGCTGCTTCCTCCGAACAGGCGGGCAAAGAACCGAAGAGCGCTCCGATTGAGCCGAAGTGTCGGTCCGACTCCTCGCTGAGTCCGATAATACTGTCGGTCCTCTCCCTCCCCGAGTTGTCTTATGACATTGAGACCCATCGTGATTGGAGTTTGATTTGACCGAGATCGCGATTCGTAGTATCCCCTGACAAGTTGGACAAGTCGTTTACTGGCAGTCGGGAGATCTTTATTATCAGAGCGGAAACCTGCGAGCTTAGCGATTGATTCCACACACTCGTTTTGCACGCGATCCGACAAGTCGGTGACTGCTTCCGAAAGCGTATATCGTTCCCTATTGTCATCGATATCAAAATTTTCGACTTGCTTGTTGATCTTTCGCAGGACAGCCAACCGACCCCACGAATCATACACAAACCGTTCGATCCCCTCGTCGTCGCGTTCGCGCCATTCACCGGTGAACCGGCGATCCTGCGATGCCTGCTCGTCCCACAACCCGAAATACACATCGCGGATTCGTGGTGTGTACTCGTAGGGCGGTCCGCCAGCAACGGTCTGAAACTCCTTACGGAGATTGATTGCAACCTGAATGTAATACATCATAAAGTGAAAACTAAACAGATCACGCGTTGACTGGAGCCAGTTTGCTGAAGAATCATGATCGTCGCCCAGCCAGATTCGGAGATCTTTCTGAAAGTTGTTTGCACACTCCTCAACGTATGGCCGGATCGGGTCGGGGGATGACTCCTCAGTGTCTGAATCATCCTCCAGACTTTCTGCTGCCTCGATGATGATCTGCTCGAAGATATTCGAGGGGCCCATTTTCTCTAACCGGTTGACAAACCGCTGGTGCAGATCCATATTGAATGATGGTGGCGATCCGCTGGTCATCAGCATTCGATACCACTTGTCCCAGTTGCGTGTCTCAGCAGGCTTGAGTGTTCGCGCAATCTGTGGGTGAAACGGAAGAGCGTACCGCTTTGCCTCCTTACCGCGTGCACCACGCTCACCGGTGGTTGTATACGTCTTCAAAAACACATCCCATACCTTCTCACCGGCTGACTCACGTTCAATTGCCTCATGTTCAACAACCTCTGATCGAAGATCTTCAAAATCATTGTTCGGCGACACTCCAAGCACTCCAGAGAGAATCTCTGAGAAAATCGCTTCCCGCACTGTCGCTGCTGGCGACGTGGGGAAGAATCCATCACTGATGACACGACCGACCGAGCTCGAAAATTCGATCTCCTCGCCATACTGATCGGTCGCCATCTAGATATCACTCCCAGCCTCAACCTGAACAGTCCCAAACGCATCACGATTAATGTTCAGAATCTGTTTACCAGCACTATTCGAGATCTGGACGGTCTCCTGTTTATTCGTGAATTCAGATAAACGCGAACTGAGTAGCCGGATTCCCTCCGAGCGTTCGATATCGCGCGCGTTAGGACTATATCCACGACGAATACGTTTCATTAATACATATAGATCAAAGGTGACCGGAACCGAAATTGCGTCATCTCTGCTTCCTTTCCCTGGATCAAGAACGATCCACAACTGCCCGGGAGTAGCTTCCTGCTTAGTCTGTTTACGAGACTTCGGGAGCAGAGGCTTCGGGTTTTCCCACTTCGAAAGGAAGGTATACTCTTGTTTGATACCATCGACAAACTCAACCCAGTCTTCACCTGTTCCGCTGCCGGTCCAGCCTTTCAGTGCTGCCGTGACTGTATCAACTACGTCACTAGCCTGGGTTTTGTACTGATCTGAGTCAACATTGTCCGGCGGATCAAAGAACGTCAGTGCGCCAGTGAATTCGTCAAACCACGTCAAGTATTGATCAGACTGGGTGTTTGAGTTAGCTGTGAGGTGCTCTAGGCGCAATTTTGTTCGGATTTTGTCTTCTGGAAGGTATTCGTCCCACAGCGGAATGTCTCTAAGTCCTTCGTCAAGTACCCGCGGATCCGCACCCCATTCAAGGATTTGTTCATCAATCTTCAACCCGGCCTGTGCAGCGGGATCGAGATAGCTCCGTGAGCGATCCTCGTGTGTTGCTAACCGCTCAAAGACACTATTTGCTAGCAATACCGACGAGTCAAATTTTTTACCACGTGATATTGCATCCCTTACAGGACAGTCGGTACCTGTATCGTTGACACCTTGCAGTGAGTCTGGGATGATCATCTTCGCAATGAGATCAAGAATTGCCCGCGGATTCAGATAGACATTATTCATGAGCCCGCTTGCCGCAATGAGTCGTGCGATCGTCCCGCGGATATCAGAGTCGGTGAACAACTCAACATTGTAATGAAGCGGGCAGCGACTCGGATCTGAACAGTACTCCGTACTCCGTTTGTACGCTGAATGGAATGGACTCTTCGGGTCATCGAAGGCGAACTTTTCGACGATCGTCCGTAGTAATCCCGATCCAATATCCTCAGGTGTATACTGATATGTTGAACGGTGTCCAAGATTTAGTGTGACGACCTCCTCAGTTTCGTTAACTTTCTTATCCCGTGCATTGTATATTGATTCCCAAATCCTTGGATATTCACATTTCTGTTCCTGTCGCTCGAAGAAATCAATAGCGAGTCCAAGATTAATGGCTAGCCCTGTCCGTGGTCCACTACCAGCCTCAAGACACGTTGAGACGGCGTCAAGAAAATTCTTGAGAGTTTCCTCATACGCCTGATGTTTTCCTTGGGAGGCGGTTGCATCCATGTGAATATGTGACTGTTCAATGTCTGAGTTCGTACCCTGTGCTTCTTGAAAAGCTCTGGAAAGAAGTGCGCTTTTGCCGTCACCTGCACTCCCTGTAATGACAAGACACCGCCCGTCCCGTTCATACTCATCAGCAAAGAAGTTCGTGACCAATTCATCCTCATCAGTCTCAACATATAATGCCTCTCTGAGATCATTTCTGTCGATATGACCCCCAACAATCGCTCCTGCCTCCCCCATCTGACAGGACCGGACTAATTCAAAAAGTGACTGGGTTTCAAGTTCTGATGATCTATGTTTATCCGTCTCTATAGAGGACTGTGGTTTTGTATCTTCCCCGTTTCTGTTGCTATGATCCTGCTCAGAAGCACTCTGAGACCTCGATGTGGTTTTATTTTCACTCTCAGGCTCACTGGTTTTATGATCACTATTGAAAACAAGACGGTACCCACCACTCGATATAGCACGAATATCACCCTCTTTCTTTAGTTCTGTGAGAGCCTCCATAATGTGCATCGTATAGCGGATCTCGTCTGAATACGCCTCTTTCAATTTTGGTCGGACAATTTTCGAGATTTCCGCTTGCGATAGTTCAGACTCCCCACGTTGCTCATAATGCTGTTTGAGAGCATCTCGAATAGTCTGTGTCCGCTTTTCCATGAAACAAACCGATACACTACGAGGTAATAATCTTTGGGTGACATTTTAGCACAGTGCCCAGACTGAGGGTTGAAATTCACAATGATAAACAAAATCGAACGTCTGAATTCCCCATCCTTGCTGTGGCAAAATATGAATATGATTCAATGTTAGATTAGAAATAGCACATGGGGATTGAAATTCGCCCCTGATTCCGTCGATATTGAGTAAAAATATTCAATATCCTGATGTGTACACCGTTCAGATGCCTGGTGATGGTTTCGCGACCTCGACAAACTAGCTGGATCGGAGTTGGATTGCCCGTCAGGTATCCATGGTCGACGCTACGAGGGTTATGGGTTTGCGATCTTCTCGTTGTGGTATCGTATATATTCCCGTTCCAGAGAGTGCTTCTCAGCCATCCTGAGCGTTCTACCACTGATCGCATCGTCGTACCCATGATTGATAACAAGCGTCTCCGGGTCGATCTCCAATATTCCGTAATCGAGATCGGCGTGGTGGTTAGGGCACACGATGAGGACGTTTTGCTCGATATCTGGACCGTCATGTGGACGACCGAGCGGGCGCAAATGGTGACCTTCGGCATAGCCCGACTTGGCGCCTCGTCGTCGACGACTACCGCATACCTGGCAGGTATACTCGTATATCTTCTTCAGTTCAGAGACAAGAGCGGTGTCCCGAATGATCCGGGTCGCGTTGCTCTCCGTCCGCGGCGGTTGCTCTATATCTGGGACCGCGTTTTCTGAATCGATGGTCACATCTACGCTTTGTGTAAGTTCGCGGCGTATCCGGTTCTCGGCGTTCTCTTTGAGGTTGACCTCCGCTAGTAGTTTGCTCAAAAGATCGGATTTATATGGGGGATCGTCGGCTGGGAGATTAATTATCGCTCCTTGGAGGCGACCCGTATATTTTGGATCAGTGAATCCTGGATTGTATGATTCATCGAAGTCCCGATGAAGTGCTCGAAAGTGAAGGACGGCATGATACTCGCGGTCTGTCCACGGGACATCGGACTGATCTTGAATGAGAGTTCGTTCTTTGAATTCCCACACGCCAGCGTATCCGTCCCCTTTCACTCGAGCAGTGACCAAATCACCTGGTTGGATATCCTCTGAGATCCCTTTCGCTTTTGGAGAGTTAGCTGGGATTCCGGTCCATGGTTCGCCGATGTGTTCTGAGGGATACGGAGACCCAGCAGTAGGACCATGTGCACAGAGATCCCAGTGATTTGGGTCAACTGAGACAACAAATGTGTTTGTCTGTCGCACTTTCCTTGGT
>ERZ1034573.624-NODE-624-length-10634-cov-6.371113_pt1 | contig 10634 bp, 10 predicted proteins | sample MGYA00520641_ERZ1034573 | MGnify/ENA primary metagenome ERZ1034573 (study PRJEB33760, sample SAMEA4777724) | hypersaline lake metagenome | biome: hypersaline environment; feature: brines | place: Spain | collected 2014-08 | depth 0 m ...
GAACTTGAGCTGTCTGGCTGCGTCCGACTCCGCGCCGTACCAGTCTGCGGTGAGACGCGCCCAGATACGCCGGGCGGCGCGGAACTTCGCGACCTCCTCGAACATGGAGTTGTGCGAGTTGAAGAAAAACGACAGCGTCGGCCCGAACGACTCGATATCCATTCCGCGGTCGAGACAGGCCTCGACGTAGGCCATCCCGTCGGCGAGGGTAAAGGCGAGTTCCTGCACCGCGGTCGAACCCGCCTCCCGGATGTGGTAGCCCGAGACGGAGACGGGCTTGAACTTCGGGGTGTGTTCGGCGGAGAACTCGACGACGTCGGTCACCAGCCGCAGTGACGGCTCCGGCGGGACGACCCACTCTTTTTGTGCGATAAACTCCTTCAGCATATCGTTCTGGAGAGTCCCGCGGATCTGCGCTCGGGGGACCCCCTGCTGGTCGGCGAGTGCGACGTACATCGCGTAGATAACCGGCGCGCTCGGGTTGATAGTAAACGAGGTCGACACCTCGTCTAGTTCGATGCCGTCGAACAGAATCTCCATGTCCCGCAGGCTGTCGACCGCGACACCCTCCTTGCCGACCTCGCCTGCGCTCATGTGGTGGTCCGAGTCGAGCCCCATCAGCGTCGGCATGTCGAAGGCCGTCGACAACCCGGTCTGTCCCTCGTCGATGAGGTAGTGGAACCGCTCGTTGGTCTCCTCGGCGGTGCCGAACCCGGCGAACTGACGCATCGTCCACGTCCGGCCCCGGTACATCGTCGGATAGACACCCCGGGTGAACGGCGGCTCCCCGGGGAACCCGAGGTCCTCCTCGTAGTCGATGTCGGCGACATCCTCGGGTGTGTACAGGCGGTCGACCTCGAGGTTCGAGACGGTCGCGAACCGGTCTCGGCGCTCGCCGTACCGGTCCAGTGTCGGGTCGAGAGAGTCACGCTCCCACTCGTCGCGGCCCGCCCGTATCTCGGCAAGCTCCTCCTCGTCGAACATACCCCGGCGTACGACGGGGAGTAAAAAGAACATTCCGACAGGGGGCCCGTCGAGTCTCGCGACACCCGCACAGTAGGACTGCGAGGGGGTCTACACGGGGCCGAGAGACCCCACGGCCCGACCACTCAGTCCGAGATGAACTCGTTGTCGCGCCAGTCGACACCGTCGTCGGCGTCGTCGTTACTGGGGTCCTCGACGACAGTGACCGAGGCCGGACACTGTTCGCCGTCGACGATACGGGTCGCTTCGAGGTCGCCGTCCTCCACGGCGACGGCGGTCAGGGTTCCCTTTTCTGCTCGCTCGGCAATCTCGCACAGCACCTCGAACATGGCGTACTGGAGTGCCGTGTTCTGGAGAACGGTCTCGCGGTCACCCTTGAAACAGGCGTACTCGACGAGCTCCGACTCGATCTCTTCCTCCTCGTCGAGTGCACCCCACTGTGGACCCGGACCACCGCGGGGTGGCCCCCGCTCGTCGGGGTCCTCCTCGTAGACACGGTTCTCCGAGACACTCGCTTTCAACTGTGCGGTCGGGGTGTACTTGCTGATACTGTCGTCGGCCGGAACGGCACTGATAATCAGCGTGTTGTTCCGTCTCGTTATCTCTATGTCCGCAACCTCGCCCGGCAGGTCGGGTTCCTCGAAGTACTCGTAGACGTCTTCTAGGGGCAGTTCCAGCGTCGAGTGAAGTCTGTATACGCGGCGTGTCATTGTTACTGGGGTTGCCTTCGGTCCACCGCCCTGCACCGTGACCGAATGGTCAACTGATGCTACGCAACCCACGTATAAAGCACCTGCGCCACGGTGACGGACCGCCGCTGGCATTCGGTTCCGGGCCAACGACCCTGCTGGTGTACGGCAGTCGGATAGCTTTTGTACGCTACGAGCAAACTACACACGTGCTTTCAGTCGAGCTCCACTGTCACTCCGACCACTCCTACGACGGCCGGGACCCCGTCGACGAGCTTCTGGAGCAGGCCGCGACGGTCGGACTGGACGCCGTCGCGGTCACTGACCACGACGACATCGAGGGGAGTTTGGCGGCGGTCGAGCGCGCCCCGGTGTACGACCTCGTCGGAATCCCGGGAATCGAGATATCGACGGCCGCGGGACACGTTATCGGCCTCGGTATCGAGAGCGCCGTGCCGCCGGCTCTGAGCTTCGGCGAGACGGTCGCTCGCATCCACGACGCCGGTGGCCTGGTCGTCGTCCCACACCCGTTTCAGGAGCTCCGCCACGGGGTGATAGCCAGGGTCTCTCGCGACGAACTCGCGACAGTCGACGCGATAGAGGTGTACAACTCGCGGCTGCTCACCGGTCGTGCGAACCGCCAGGCCCGCCGGTTCGCGCGTGAACACGACATCCCGATGACCGCCGGCAGCGACGCACACATCGCCACGATGGTCGGCCGAGCGGTCACGAAGGTCGACCCCGACGAACCGACTGTCGAGGCCATCCTGACGGAGATTCGCCAGGGTCGGACAGTTGTCGAGGGCCACCGAACGCCGTGGCACGTCAGCGCTCGGCAGTTCGCCGGCGGCGTCCAGCGCCGTGTCGCACGCCGACTCCGTGGGTCCGGTGAGTGACCCACCACAGCCCCTGTCACCGTGACAACGCTTAATTGTCCCCTCCGCGATAGCAGAGTGAGACGGCCGTGACAGAGTGAGACGTCTCACACGAGACCGGTACCGACCGATCTCCCAGTACATGACAGACAACGATACAGAATCAGGTGACGACACCGAGAGAAGACAAGGGTCCGACAGCAGTGAGGAGACCCCCGAGACCGGAGTACAGGGCGGCGGAGAGAGCAAGACGGACCGGCAGTCCGCCCCCAGGGAGAACGTTGACCTCCCAGACGGAGCGGAGCCGCCGTCCACACCAGGTGAGACAGTCGAGGGACCGGCCGAGGCGCCGGTCGCGGACGAGGCGTTCGAGGCGGTCGACGTCGACGACGTCGACACTGACGAGGTCTGGACCGACATCGCGGAGGGGACGAGCGACGACACGCCGGTAACCTCAGACGACCAGACCGACGACACGCCGGTAACCTCAGACGACCAGACCGACGAGGAGGAGACGGTGGAGGTGTCGAAACACGCCTACTGTGAGAACTGTCGGTTTCTCTCGGAGGCGCCGGAGATTCACTGCACACACGAGGGAACAGAGATTGTCGAGTTCATCGACATGGAGACGGTGCGGCTCTCGAACTGCCCGATAGTCGCCGAGCGGGCGGGACTCGACGACGGGGTCTCGGGCGGCGGAACCGACCTGGGAGACATCCAGCGGGGATAGTCGGCAATCCGGCGATGTCCCGGACTCAGGACCAGTACTGGTTGGTCTCGGGCACGGTGGTGTCTTTCTCCTGGCGGCTGGTGTCACTCACGTCGGTGGTACACTCCACGCAGAGGTCTGTTCGCCGGTCGACGTGCCGGTCGCAGACGAGACTCCCACACCGGCCACACGTGTGTTCGACCGTGTTCTCGTGGCAGATCTCACAGAGTCCTGCAACGCTCATACCGACGGTAGGTGAGACAGGCATATACACCTGTTCCCGCCGGCCGACTGGACCAGTCGAGTTCGTCAGGAGCCCTGCGGCCCGGGTGACGAGTCCAATGACGTGGCTTTTTAATGGACGGTGCCGTACGCAGATACAAGAATGTTCGATGCGATTGTTCGGGCGGACCGTCTGCAGGCGACACTCGACTCGGTCGGTGTACTGGTCGAGGAGTGCAAGATTCACCTCGACGAGAGTGGGGTCGAGATCCGCGCGGTCGACCCCGCGAACGTGGGTATGGTCGATCTCTCGCTCGACGAGGCCGCCTTCGAGTCCTACCAGGCCGACGGCGGTCTCATCGGTGTGAACCTCACCAGGCTAGCAGACATCGCGGGGATGGCCGACAGTGACCAACTCGTCCACCTGGAACTCGACGAGGAGACCCGCAAACTGCACATCTCTATCGACGGGCTGGAGTACACACTGGCGCTCATCGACCCGGAGTCGATCCGCGAGGAGCCAGACCTCCCGGATCTCGATCTGCCCGCGACTGTCGTCATCGAGGGGCGTGACATCGACCGTGCCGTGACTGCGGCCGACATGGTCAGCGACCACATCGAACTCGGGGTCGACGAGGACGGGCGACTGTTCTACGTGAGCGCCGCGGGTGATACCGACGACGTCCACCTAGAACTCGACGACGACGACCTGGTGGACCTCGTGGCCGGACCCGCGGCGTCGCTGTTCTCACTCGACTACCTACAGGACATGGACCGTGCCATCCCGAAGGACGCCGAGGTCACGCTGGAGCTCGGCGAGGAGTTTCCGATGAAGCTCCACTTCGACATCGCAGAAGGAAAGGGCGCGGCCACCTACATGCTCGCGCCACGTATCCAGAGCAACTAGCTGCTGCCCGTGGTCAGGGCTCGACCCGCTCGAGTTCGAACGTGACCGACCCGGACAGCAGTTCGTCGACCTGCTCGCGTGCATCTACGCGAGAGTTTGCGACCACGACGAGCCCGTCGGCCGCCGACTCGCCGCGCGCCCGGTAGAGCGTCCCGTCGTCGAAGGCTGTCGCGTACGTCCGCAGTGTGCCCCGCACCTCACGTTCGAGCTCCGGAAGCGACAGTTCGCCCTCCTCGTACCGTCCCAGCGCCTCCTCAACGTTCCGGAGTGCGGAGATACGGTCCATCTATGTGGTGCGCAGGTGGTCAGTGCGGGGCTCGTACACCTCGCCTTTCTGCTTGAGCTTCTTTATCTCGTGTTCTGCCTTGCCGGGTTCGACCCCGACCTCCTCGGCGCGTTCCACGACCACGTCGACCGGTGCCCCCTCGTCGTACTCGGTCTCTATCTCTGCGACGATATCCAGCAGGTTCTTCACCCGGTCGCGCTGGCTCTTCGAGGTTCCTGTCTCGATCACGTCGGCGTCGAGGTTCCCCGTCTCCGGGTCCAGCCCGATCTCCTGGAGACAGTAGTGGGCGATGTCGATCGCCCGCCCGGCGTCCTCTTGCTCGACGGTGTCCGAGAGCCGCACCCGCGCACTGGCCTCTGCGAGTCGCACGAGCGCCTCTAGTTTCCGGGCCGTGACCGGAACCGGTGCGTCCTCGCCGGTCCCCTCGGCACGCAGGTCGACGTAGAACTCCTGTATCTGTTTCTTTGCCGCCTCGGTCATCGTCGGGAAGCAGTTGCGCCGCGCGTAGGCGATATACTTGCGGAGTAGGTCGGGTTCGATTGTCGGTGCCACCTCGTCGGTCACACGGTCGACCTCCTCCTCGCTGTAGTTCGACGTGTTCGCCTCGGTCCGGTGGGTGTGGAGCTCGCCCGCGTAGTTCGTCTGGAGGATATGCTCGGCGAGTCTGGCGTCCTCCTCGGGCGAGGGCTTGTCCGTCACCGTGAAGATGAGGTCGAACCGCGAGATGAGTGGTGGTGACAGGTCGATCTGTTCGGCCATCGACTCGTACCTGTCGAACCGGCCCATCGTCGGGTTCGCCGCCCCGAGCAGCGAACAGCGTGACTTCAGGGTGGCGTTGATACCCGCCTTGTTCACGCTGATAGACTGCTCCTCCAGGGCCTGGTGCATGGCACTCTGGTCGTCGGCGGACATCTTGTCGAGTTCGTCCACGGCCGCGATACCCTGGTCGGCGAGCACCAGCGCACCGGCCTCGAGTGTCCACTGCTGGCCCTCGCCAAAGTCGTCACGAACGGCCGCGGCCGTGAGCCCCGCGCTCGTGGCACCCTTTCCCGAGGTGTACACCGAACGGGGTGCGATGTTGTCGACGTACTGCAACAACGCGCTCTTTCCCGTTCCCGGGTCACCGATGAGGAGCATGTGGAGGTCGCCCCGCGTCCGCGAACCGTCGGGGAGGAACTTCGTGACACCCGAGAACAACTGCAGCGCCATCGCGAGTTTCTCCCTCTCGTAGCCGTAGATAGACGGGGCGATAGCACCCTCGACCGTCTCGTAGATGTCGGGTTCGTTCGAGAGTTCGATTATCTCCTTTTTGTCCTCGTCGGTGATGTCCATCTCCTCGAACTCCTCGTCTTCGACCTCGACGGCGAGCCCCGCCATGTAGACGTCGAACATCGCAGACTTGTCGCGCTCGCTGCCCTGCTGTTCGAGTTTGAGTACCCCCGTGACGGAGACGTGGTCGCCCGGTGTCACCTCGCCGGTGACGTCGTCCTCGATGTTGACGTCGATGCTCTGTGGGGTCTCGCCGCCGCGCAACCCCTCGGGTGACTCCTGTACCCGGAGCTTTTGAGCGTCGATAAACTCCGACTGGTCGTAGTTTATCTGGAACGGCCCCTGCCGTTCACAGCCCTGACACTCGTGGGGCTCCTGGAACTCACCGCTCCCCTGCGGGATGCGGCTGAGTGTCCCACAGCGCTGACACTCGAAGGCGGCCGTGGTGACCTTCGGACGAACGTCGGTGGCCTTGCGGATGATCCCCTGTACGGTGATGAGCATCCCACGGTGGTCCGAGCGGATCGACCGGATGTCGGTTGTCTCGGGCAGCCGCGTCACCCGGACGTGTGCCTGCCCGAGCGAGACATCCACCGGCAGGTCGTAGAGACGCAGCGCCTCCTCCGCGTACTCCCGCAACTGGGCGGGCTTGTTGCGGAAGTCGTCGGCGAGACTCGTGTCGAACCGTGCGAGGTCCTGCCAGTCGATGTACAGTGACTTCTGCTCGCTGGGGTACTTCTGTGCGAGCGCCGCGATCTCGTTGCGGTAGTAGGTCCTGTAGAACTCCTCGAACCTGTCGATGAGCTCTGTGTCGTCCGGACGGGCCATCTGCTGGAGAGGTAGTTGTGTCCCCTCGGTCAAGAAGGTTCGCAAGCCGGTGTGACTCCCCTCGGTCAAGAAGGTTCGCACACCGGTGTGACACCCCTCGGTCAAGAAGGTTCGCAAGCCGGTGTGACTCCTCTCGGTCGAAGCGGCTGCCGGTGTGACTCTTCCCGTGTGGTGTCGGCGCGGTTTCAGTAGTCCTCTGGGTCTCTCGGACTGTACTCGCCACAGGACAGCCCCTCGGGACCGATCGTCGTGTCACCGGAACAGGTAAAATCGTCCGAGTCGACGTAGACGTGACCATCGACTGTCACGCCGTCCAGGGTCAGGGTCCCGTCCCGGGCGACAACGGCACCGCCAACCTCGGAGCCACCGTCGATATCGATGTTCGTATCCGGCGGTGCCACCACGTCGCCGTAGACCGTACTCTCGCCCGTCACGGTGATGTCGTTGGCTGCGGTGGTGGTGGTGATATCCCCGGTCACGGTCGCGCTGTCGATATCGACGTTGCTGTCGGTGTCAACACTGCCGACGAGCACGGCGTCGGTATCAAAGTCGAGAGAGATACTGTTCACACCGTCGTCGAGGTCGACACCATCCGTGATGTCACACCGCAGCACGACCCCGTTACTGAGATCCAGGTCACCCTGGTCGTTTATTCTCGCCTCCGCCCAGGCACAGCCGTGGTCGATACCCGAGACGGAGGTGTTCCCGAGAACAGGGTCGACACTGAACGTCCGGAGCGTGTAGCTCTGCTCCTCGCCGTACCAGACCAGGCGGAGGTTCGACCGCAGCGGAACGACCTCGGCCTCGGCCCCGGCGACGAAACCACGGTCGTGGAGCACCGTCTCGTCTGCGACCCCCTGCAGTTCGGTTCGCTCCCCGAGCGCGGTGGTTCCGCTCTCGTAGGAGAGCCGGTACACCGCCGGGTTCTCCGTCTGTTCGAGTGTGAGTGCCACGGCGGGTGCGGGGTCGTCCGTATCGCCTGCACCGAGAATCCCGTACCCGGCGATGGCGACGATCAGGACAGTTATCCCGAGCAACAGGACACCGCCCACGACCGGTGAGACACCGCGTGCTCTGTTCTGCTCTGACATACTTACCCGAGACAATAGGGTGTCACAACTAATTCCGCCGGCACTACCTATCAGAAACACGGGCTACAGGAACAAGTACGTTCTGTGCCAGTAATCGACTCTGAGAATCAGGGCCGCCACCGCCGAGCTGACAGTGCCGAACACGGACGGGGGCACGGTCGTTTCGGGCGGTTTTTAGGTTGCTCGGCCGTACACAGTATCGATGCGAATCGGTTTTGTCGTGAATCCGGTCGCCGGCATGGGTGGTCGGGTCGGTCTAAAGGGGACCGACGGGAAGGTCGAGCGGGCACGCGAACTCGGCGCGGAGATGCGTGCGCCAGACCGGGCACGCGAGACCCTGACAGAACTCCACGACACCGGCGACGAGGTCGACCTCTACACCTACGGTGGGGTGATGGGGGCGGAGGCGGCACGAGCCGCGGGTTTCAGGCCGACGGTGGTCGGGAGCCCCGAGACCGGGGAGACGAGCGCGGCCGACACCCGGACGGCCGTTCGTGCACTGCTCGACCGGGGGGTCGACCTGCTCCTGTTCGTCGGCGGGGACGGCACGGCCGTCGACGTGGCAGAGACAGTCGAGACCGCGGAGAGCCAGACGCCGATTCTGGGTGTTCCGGCCGGTGTGAAGGTGTACTCGGCGGTGTTCGCGGTGACACCAGAGGCCGCGGCCCACGTCGCCGTCGGTCACGAGAGCACGGAGCGGGCGGAGGTCACCGATATCGACGAGGACGAGTACCGGGAGGGGGCTGTCGACACCGAACTCCGGGCGCTGGCGACGGTGCCGGTCGCCGAGCAACGACAGTCGAGCAAGCAGACACACGCCGGCACCGTCGACGGTGTCGCCGAGTGGGTCACGGAGAACGTCCGTCCGGGTGTGACCTACGTTCTGGGCCCGGGTAGTACCCTCAGTACGGTAAAGGAGACACTCGGTATCGACGGCTCACCCCTCGGTGTCGACGTCTACCGTGACGGTGAACTGCTCGTCCGGGACGGTGCCGAGGCGGATATCCTGGAGGCACTCGGCGAGGAGAACGTCGTCGTGGTCACGCCTATCGGCGGCCAGGGGTTCGTGTTCGGTCGCGGCAACGACCAGATCTCGCCGGCGGTCGTCCGGCAGTCGACGGTCGAGGTGGTCGCCTCGCGGCGCAAACTCGACGGGTTGGGTGTGCTCCGTGTCGACACCGGTGAGTCGGCTGTCGACGACCAGCTCCGGGGGTGGCGTCGGGTCCGTGTCGGTCGGTACGAGACACGGCTCGTCGAGATTGTCTGAGCGGGTCATCCGCCGAGTGCGAGACGGACCTGGACCAGCAGACAACCGATATCGTGAACACCAGCACGTCGGTGACAACGAGAACCGCCTCGCCGGCGACTGTCCCGAGGCGGGCAGTCGAGACGAGCCCGAGGCCGAGCTCCCGGCGTGTGAGGCTGGTCGTCCAGCACGCTGTCGGGTCGCGACCACACACCGAGCAGACCCGCGAACAGTGCCGCCGCGAGGAGTGTTCCGGCGACCACCGGCAACGCCAGTCCGACACCGGGCAGCGAGAGCCAGTGGAGTCCAACGGCTATACACCACTGCTCGACCCGACTCGTCTCAGACTGTCGGACCACCGCTCCCACCACGCCACAGCCCAAACAACAAGAGCTATACGGTAACACGGCCTATCTGTGTGTCCGATGAGTCGCGATTACGATTTCTGGTTGCTCGACCTCGACGGAACGCTCGTCGATGTCGAGGAGAGTTATATCCACGAGGTGGGCAACCGGGTCGGCAACCGGCTGGGTGTCTCGTTTAGCACCCGTCAGGCCGAGCATCTCTGGTACGGGTTCGGCGGAACCCGCGAGGAGGTGTTCGCCGAGACCGGTGTCGACCGGGAGCGGTTCTGGACCGAGTTCCACGAGGTCGACGACCCGGGACCACGGGCCGCTGCCACGCACATCTACCCCGACGCCGCGCCGTTCGTCACCGAAACCCGGGGGCCGGTCGGGCTCGTCACCCACTGTCAGGCGTACCTGACCGAGCCGATACTGGAGTCACTCGGCATCGCAGACTGGTTCGACACCGTTGTCTGCTGTGACGAGGACCTCGGCTGGAAACCCGACCCGGACCCGCTGGAGGTTGCGATGCGCCGACTGGGTGTCACAGGAGACGGTCGGGCCGGTGCGATGATCGGAGACGACCCGCGGGACGTCGGTGCCGCGCGAAACGCCGGTCTCGACGCGATTCACGTCGACCGTCACGACACCGACCGGTTGGGCGGACGGGTGACGGCAGGCCGACAGGTCGACCGCCTCACCGAGGTGCTGTAGCCGAATCCGGGGCCTTTTTCGCCGGTGGGGTCTTACAGCAGAGTATGTCAGCGCTCCGTGACGCCCTGCGTGACCTGCCCGAGGCGGTGTTTGCCGACCTGCTCGAGAGCGAGGACGCGTACCTGCTGGTGGTCGACCTGCCGGGAACGACCCCGGAGACGGTGGACGTGAGCGCCACGTCGGGCGGGATACAGATCGAGGGGCTCCGCGAGAAATCGATCCCGGAGGGGTTCAGCTACGTCTCGGAGGAGCGGTCGCTGTTTCTCGACGCGGAGCTACCCCTCCCGGGGGACGCCGACGTCGACTCCGCCGAAGCGGCGGTCGCGCGTGGGGTGCTCGAACTGCGGCTACCGAAACGCGAGGGGGAGCCCCGGGCGGGAACCACCATCGCGGTCGAGAGCGAGGCGGGGTACCGGCCGGGGAATCCGCGCGCGTCACGTGGGGTGTTCGTTGGGGCCGCGCGGCTGTTG
>ERZ1034573.626-NODE-626-length-10625-cov-31.019584_pt1 | contig 10625 bp, 10 predicted proteins | sample MGYA00520641_ERZ1034573 | MGnify/ENA primary metagenome ERZ1034573 (study PRJEB33760, sample SAMEA4777724) | hypersaline lake metagenome | biome: hypersaline environment; feature: brines | place: Spain | collected 2014-08 | depth 0 m ...
TCGCAGCAGTTTTTGACCCGCTAGGATTTGCTAGCGGGTACTTGATTGCCCCCTCGTTTGAGATTGCCCCGCTCTATGGCGGAATAGCCGGCCTAATCGCCGGGAGTTTTGTGCTGTCTCTTCATGTGCTTTACACATCTATGGCTCGATAAATAAGATACCATATATATCGAGTCGATCAGTCGAGAACCCGGAGAGATCAGCCACGACAAGCAAGTGAACCGCCCCGGGGTCAAGCCCCGAGACACTCGGCCTGCTCAGCCTGTAGACACCATTGACGCGATATCACGGGGACATATCTATGACGAGCAAATAGTTCGCGATATGCGCGGTGTGCCCTCCACGGTCCCGAACCGGTCAGCCACAGATCTTGTGATCATCGGGGCAAATCTTCTCCCATTAGGTGGCGTAGTCTATGGCGATTGGAATATTTGGACTCTTTTATTACTCTACTGGATTGAAGCATTTAGTACAGTCCTCTTCGGCGTGCTAAAGTCGTTGTTCGCAAAGCAAGGATCCCCCGATGTTGTTGGAGAACGAGAACCACTTCATGAACTACGGCACAAACGAGGTGGTTGGCGCCCTCTCCCAACGCTTCCACCAATATACCCCCGCAATGTGCCGTTTGCGCTGTCAATCCTCGGTATTTGGGCCGCTACTATACTGCCGATTACGGTACTCTCCTGGGTGCTGGTTGAGACATCGATAGCGCTTTCGTGGGAGGTTGCTGTGAGTATTGGTGCCCTCATACTTGCACACGGGATCGAATTTCACCGGGGGTATCTGGGGGCTAAGACATACGAGAATATGTCTGCCCGTGAAATTCTACAACAACCGTCCCAGCTTACGCTTGGGATGATGTTGTTGGGGGTGATCGGCCTGTCAATGAGCCAGTCAGCCGGAGTAGCTGTGCTTGGAGGATTTGTGATTGTTAAAACAATTCTCGCTGTGGCGTGGGAATCCACCGGTCCAATAGCGAGCGCATTCCAAGGGCTCTTTGACCGACTGAGTGCTGACCGTGAGCTCAGTCGGTCGCAACCAGAGCTAAGCCTCCCAGATGAGCCGGTTCAGGCACGAGTGACAGTCAGCCCCCAATCTGTACTGCTTGGAAGCACCACCACGATACTACTCACGGTGGTCAATCGCGGTGTCGCGCTGCTGCTGGTTGGTGTTGTCGCCGCAATAGTTACAGCGCATTTTTTATGGGGCGGCATTGGCCTCGCCGTGCTACTGGGCGTTTTTATCATCCGGGCCGGAAGCTACTACCTCCGGTACGGCACTATTGAGTACCAGCGGCGTGGTGAGATGCTTGTCGCGTACGATACCGTACTTGATGCGCCACAGTGGCTGGTTCCGATTCACTCGCGAGCACGATTTGAAATCAAGAACGCCATTCCTGACCGACTATTTGATACCGGGACACTACGGATTTCTAACGTTGAGACAGCTCCAACAAACACAGTCCAGTTTGGTCCTGTCGCTGATCTTGACCACGCGACCGAGACACTTGATCTGCCGGTCAGACACGAGGAACGCCCTGAGCAGGATCCCGCAGTCGTGGGTGCCGCACTCGTGTTGGCACTAGTTTTCCTTAGTGTTCCACTACTGCTGCTTGGCTCCCCTCAGGTGAGTGGCGCAGAAATGGCCGCCGTTATCGTGTTGATCGCACCGTTTTTTATGATTTTACTCAGCGTCCTCATATATGCGATGCTCGCTCGAATCTGAATGATCTGCGAGGGCAAGCTCCTCAACCCACCGGAGTCGAAGGGAAGTCCGACACTCGACTCAGTGTTTTGTCTCCTCGAGATACCATTCAACCACTTCTCTCGACACCACTCCTATCGTTCCCGCGTAGCACCCAATTTGTAACCTCACAGAGCGAGAAGCTCTCACTCTCACTTGCTTGCGGCCTTTCTGTAGTTCGGAGCTGCCGCCATTTGACTCCGGTAAATGAGCGGTCTATCCTGTTCAGCGCGATTATATTTATCACTGCTGTTGCGGGATGTGTAACACTGCCTCCAGATATTTGACAGAGAGAGAACGAATTCTGATATGGAACGCAAAGCGCTCGCAGCGCTCTGCCTACTGGCGCTGGTGGCGCTCGCAGGCTGCTCAGCAACGGGATCGTTGTCGATGAACACCGCGGACGACGCGGAGATAGCAGAAGCCGCCAGCCGGCCGGCTGTCGTGGACAGTCCGGCTCCCGACGACCGAGAGGTGGTCCGAGAGGCGATCGAGGACGGCTCGGGGACAGCCACGGCTACTGATCCGCCAGTCCAACAGGGGCTGCCGCTCGCATACGAGGGCAGCTACTACGAGATTGACTGGAACGTCACCGGAATCGAGCCCGGAACCGCGTTCGCCGTCGGCGTCGATCTCAACGGGACGGCGCCAGCCGACGAGACAGTCAGCTTCAAGAAACTCTCCGAGCGTGACCGCCGGCTGCTGGGTGATCTACTCACGGGTATGAGCGAGCGCGAGCCCCGGCTCAGGCCCGGCCCCGAAGTCGCCATCCCGGAAGAGTACACGATGGCGGAAACCAACGAGAGCGTGTTGTTGTCCGCCGAGTACAGTGCCGTTCGGTACAATGGCACCGTCTACCCCTTCGTGCTGGAGGAACGCAGAGAAGTGACCCTGACACGGTACCGTTACACCGTCGATCTGGTCGCCGAAAGCACTAGCGCGTACGCGCAGCAGCTTCGCGATGAGCACCTATTCAGACTGTCAGGGCTCTCGGAAGGCGAGCGGTCAGTAATGAACGAGGCAATTGATGGCGTCTATTACGCCGAGGACACCGACGACGAGTCATTCCGGTCGCTAATGGACCAGTTCTCGGCGGAGTCGGCGATTGAGGCCGACAGCTACGATGGCACCTGGCTGGTGCGCTACGATGGGAAGGTGTACACCGCGGACCTTTCGTACGGGGGCTTTGACCAAGACGAGCGACCCGTTGCCGGGTAGTACCGACTCTCCTTTTCCAGAGCGCCCACTACCCTGAGGCCTCGGGGTGTCGAGGTCACAACGGACACGCCTCCTGACCGTCAAGGACCTCGCTGTTCTCAGCGCTGTCCATGAGTGAGTAATACCCGTCACAAGACGGGTCGCCGCCGGTCAAGTTGTCACGAGACATCCAACCCGCGTTCAGCACCGTCTCAAGATGCTTGATGTAATCGTGGGCGGCCGTGAGCTGTCGCTTGAACTTCTACTCTGTCCTCAAACTGCTCCGTAGTCGCGACCGGATCTGTGAACAGATCCTCAGTTGAGCCACCCTCGACCCGGAGTGTATTCGGGTACTCCACACTGATCGGCTCCTCGTTGGATCGCCCCGTGTCTATCGTGTGTACTGGTGTCAAGATGGGCCCACCGGTGCGGCGAGTGTCTTTTTGTTGGCTGAATAGAGACTACGGTCTATGCGACCTCCCGACGGTGGTGTGAAACAATGGAAAGCAAATACGAGTCCATTTGAGCGGATCCTCGCTATCGCAAGTTCGCTCTCAGAACCCCGACAGGCGGCGTGGATCGCATCAGAGGCCGCTGTCGCTGAAGCCACCGCACGCACCTACCTCGGCTATCTTGTCACGGCAGATGTGATCAGAAAACTCACCGACGAGGAACCGACGACGTATGCCCCGGATCCACTGTACCACCGGTTTCAGACGATTCGTAATTTGGTGACCGAACAGGACGAGGATGAGCTTCAACGCCTCTCAGATGAACTCCAAGCCCAAATCGAGACGTGGAAAGCGGAGTACGATGTTGGGTCACCCGAGGAACTCCGTGAAGATGCCACAGTGGAGGCCACCAGCGAACAGGCGGCGGTACGCAGTACTGCCAATGACTGGCAGCTGGTGCGGTACCGACTCACCGTCGTTCAGCAGGCCCTTCGCGACTACGAACAATACCAGCGGTGGGTAACGCCACCACACGAGGAACTCTGATACCGCCGGCGATGTCGCCCAGCATCGACCACTAATCCGGCTCTATTGTACTCCTTGAGAACTGACAGAGTCGGCGTGCGAGATACAAATGTTTGTTCAGCAACCAGTCATTACTACGTCATATAAAATCGGGATGAGCTAGCTGTTACGCTCGATCCACGCACAGAATTCGTCGAAATCCTTTGCGCCGGCCTGCTCGGCGATGCTCCGCAACGTCCCCATATCGACCTCGTCGTGTAGCGGGACCGGAACAGTACGCGCGTCCGAATCGTGGTCTGCGGGCGGTTCCCAGCGGAGAATCGCGTGGTCACCGTTCGTTCGGACCCACTCGTAGATACCGCTGTTCACCATCACCTTCACGACCTCTCTGCCCGAAAACGTGCCGTGTGCCATACAGTCACTGGAACACGTCAGACTCGTCCAGCGACCCAGAGGTGTTCTGTTCCGGGTTAATCCCCATCGTACGGAGCTCCTCGTCGCTCGGCGACTCTCCAGCACCGTGATAGCCGGCGACGGCCTCGTCGAGGTTTTCGAGCGCGGCCTCCCGGGTCTTTCCTTGTGACGTGACACCGGTGTCTTCGTCACGAGCAACCCATATGTCGCCGCTCTCGCCAAGCGACAGTGAAATTTTGACCGGCAGTGTGGGCTCCTCGTCGCCGGGGTCGTCGATGTCTGTGCTCATATCACCAGGGAGGCTTGGGAGTCGAATAAATCTGGTGTGTATAGTGGACTCCGTGCTGTATTCGCGCTTTGGATTCAGCACGTCTTTGGGAACATCTCGCCCGCTGGGATTTTAATAAATCCACTAATCGGAACCTCCGTCGTTATTCCATCTATGTATCACATCAAGACAATTGATATGGCCAGCAGTACGATGTCAGGATAGTTGCTACGTACTGCGATTCGAATCACACAGGGCCATGATAAAAATCGGATTTTCACCGAAGATTGAAATGAGAATGGAGGGATGTCAGAGGCCATGAAGCTTGACAAGGAATTCAACGACTACGATCGCATCGTTACGTTCGATATTGAAACAACACACTGGAAACCGGAGAAGGGTGAAACAGTCGCAATCGGGGTTAGTCACCACGAGTCAGAGACCCCTAGTAGTACTGCTCAGTACGAGACATTCGCCCGCAGCAATCGCACAATTTCGGACGAGCAGGATCTCATCACGACGGCGTTCAGGTATATCGACGAGCTCGATGGCGACGTGCTCGTGAGCTACAACGGGATCGACTTCGACATGGACTTTCTCGCCAAGCGATGCGCCCGCTTCGATTCGGCGCCGTCACCACCAGCCCTCCAGACATCGGGCCAGCATATCGACCTCTTCACTGACCGAAAGGCAGCGTGTGGCGCAGGCGAAAAGTGGCCCTCGCTTGAAGACTGTCTCAACAGCTACGGGTATCCGATCCCGAAGACGATCTGGAACGGCGCCACCCTCGATAACTCCCGCTTCGGCGACGAGTTTGGGCCAGCATTTCTGGACGTCGTCGCAAATGGTGACGAGCGAGCGATCAATGAGTATCGTGAGGTCCTCGACCACTACCTGAAAACCGATCTTGAAGCCAACATTGCGCTCTACTACGCTGACCAAGGCGTTTCTTTTGACCCCGTCACATTTGATGTGCCGGGTGAATTTACTACAGAACTGCCCTGAGAGCTCTTTTGTAGGACGGTCTTCTCACCGTATGTCGATTCGATGTTCCGAGACATCAGAGGGTCCATATGGTCAATACAAGAAGCGATAGCATCCACTTCTTGCTGAGTATTAGATCTTAGATAAGCATTTTAGAGAAATATCTTAGAAATAAGACGGCAAGTTACAGCCGCGTGATCCGGCCGTCTGTCTCCGGCGCGATCGGCGACTGGGCACGGATTCGGTCAATCAACAACTGCGAAATTGTCGTGTCACCGGCGCCAGTCCGCGTCGCATCCGGCAGCATGCTGTACCCGTCACCACCATCAGCCATGAAATTGTTCGTCCCGAGTGTGTAGGTCGCCTCTAGGTCTAGAGGGTCACCACCGATAGTGACATCGGCTGGGTCGATTCTGTCACCTGATTCAGCATCTGGGTCCCAAGAGAATTCTACTCCACTAACCTGCGGGAACCGACCTTCGAGGCTCTCAACTTCGCTCACACCGTTCTCAAGGGCATCATGAATCGTCTGGCCGCTCACCTCTAATTCAATCGTTGTGTTACCGAACGGGAGGATCTGACGAATGAGCAGGTCGGTAATGTCGCCAGGTGAGTACAGCGTGTTTGTCCGGATCCTACCGCCGTTTTGGATGACAACATTAGACTCGAGGGCAGCCCCAATCGCATCGGCAACGAAGTTCCCCGTATTCGTCTCGCCGGTGCGGAGGTCCTCGCTCACACAGTTGAGCTGGACAGTGGCTTCCCCGACCACTTCGCTGTCGACCTGTCGGCGATAGAAGTCGGCGACCGCCTCGACAGTTTCGTTCGGCTCCATGTCCTCTTCGCTCACGTCGTAGACAGACCGATCGAAAGACTCGATCCCGTCTTCACCAACCTCAAGGGTCACTTCTCCTAGGAAGTCGTACTCGTCGCCAACGAACGAGAGGATAGTATCATTGATCTCGACGGCCTCATCGAACTGCTCAGCGGCATCATCACCAACAATGACGTCGATGCCGTCGACGTTCGGGGCAATCTCAGTGCGCGCTAAGTCGTTGGCCACGTGTGACATCACAACGACCACCTCAGCACCGTCGTCTCGCATCGCTGGGACAACCTCACTGAGGGCGTCAGTCGGCGATCGGACCGTCGCATTCCCGAGACTCGTGACCTCCCGTGCTCGTGGCGTCAAGACGCCTGTGACGCCGATTGAAACGCCAGCGGCATCGACGATGTCGTAGCGCTCGGCGGCTTCAACGTTGGCAAATACCTCGCCCGACGGCTCGTCGACGTTCGCAGTGACCCACAGGAAATCCTCAGTCTCAGAGACGCGTGTCCGGAGGACATCTGGCCCGAAATCAAAGTCGTTGTTGCCAAACGTGTCGTGGGTCAGGTCCCCTACCTCAAAGGGATCAATGACGTGTTGGCCTTCGAATTCCGATGACAGCGCCGACGACCCCAGATTATCACCGGCGCCCAATTGGAGCGTTCAATTCCAACGTACTGGACCGCCACCCATGGGAATATCGTACTGGTGAGTGATGGGCAGGCCGTCTCGGTTCAGACGCAACAGGACGCACCGACCGATCCGCTCAGCATTCGTGATGGGGATGCCTTCGAACCGGGGACAGCCGGTGGTGTTACCGAGCGTGAGCGGATCGGCGGTGAGGGAACTGGCGCGATCGACACTGGAGACGAGCCAGATGAGACCGATTCGTGATCCGACTCGGAGGCAGGCGAGAACATCAGTGCGCTTGCTGTCACAGAGGTCAACGCCGACGCTGAGGGGCGAGACGGTGAGAACCTCAACGATGAGTACGTTGTCTTTGCGAACACTGGCACGGACCCACTCGATCTGTCCGGCTGGACAGTCGCTGACGACGCTGACCACACGTACACGATTCCAGATGGGTTCACGCTTGGGCCTGGTGAGACAGTGACACTGTACACTGGGAGTGGCACCGCGACCGACAGCGAACTGTACTGGGGGTCGGGATCGTCAATCTGGAATAATGACGGTGATACGGTGATTGTAACTACAATTGAGGGCGACCGAGTGCTGGAGGAGTCCTACTAATGACTACAATTGACCTTCCGGACGGCGAGCACACCGCTGTTGTCGATTCGATTGAGGACGGGCTCGCGACAGTGTTCTTCGAGCCAGGTGGGGAGGAGGTAGGGAATGCAGTCATCGATCCGGACGCGCTGCCCTCGGATGGGCAGCATGCTGATGCGATTCTGAAGGTGGAGATTTGTGATAGCAGTGTGTCTTCGAAACAATATGATCCCGATGAAACTGAAAGTCGAGCAGATACAGCTCAAGAGCGCTTTGATAAATTATCTAAGCGACCCCATCAGATGGTGATTCGTAGAGATAGAACCGAACTTCGTTACGGTGAAAAAGTCGACAGTCAGTAAATGCCACTTTTAGTCCCTGCCTGAACTCATCGCTATGCTTTAAGTTCAGGGAACTCTTTCCGATCCCTGTTTGTCAACACGATTTTCCGGAGACCAAGGAACCCATATCAACAGTAGGGAGGTGACCATGGAATAGTCCCGTATGATTTCCCTCAAAGCCTACCCATTCTCGCCATCGGAAGTCCGCCACATCATCACCGACTTTGCGGGACTACTTTCTTCATGAATCACCCTCATATCCACTTCTGTATCACCCAGATCATGGTTACCGGATATGTTATAATTCCCACCAAATACCTCAATTATATTATACTAACGCATCATCTTCCAGATTCACTTTGAACCGCATCACAACAAGGCGTATCATCATATCAATCATATCTGAATAGAATACTGGGTACCGTATTACCTGTGCTGTAGGAATTTCAGGGGGCCCGCTAGGTAGTGGAATAACTGTTAGTCAATATTGAGGACCGTCTTAGGGGAATAATAAACACTACCAACTATTGTACCCCCTAATTAGGGGTATAACAAATACTTCCAGTTATTATGGTCCTGATCAGGGGCTTAATAAGAAGTAGTAGTATTTCACTGCTAATTAACGTCCATAATCTGGGGCATAATAGATAGCACACTCTATTGAGCCACTGAATCGGAGGTTAATACGAGGTATCCAGTATTAATGGGCTATTCAACCCCATAATAAGAGGTACCCCCCACCCTTCCCGTACTAATAGGGCCGATACCCCCCTCCGACCGATGGAGAAGAGAAGCAGGAGGGGTCCCTCGCCCCAACCAAAGAGTGCGATCCACAACGTCGCGACGACAGTGGACCGTGAAGATGACGATGCGAAACCCAACACAAATCGTGTGCTGATCGTGCTCAAACCAAGACCACAATCGTCGCCGCTGACACCAGAAGTCGATCTCGCACAGTATATCAAAATTCAGAGAAAAGAACAACACAGACCATCGTATCGACACCACGAATTCGGACACAAAGTGAGACAATCATCGACCTCGATTGCGAAGACAAACGTAACCCGCAGCGAGGACTCGAACCCCAGATGAGACGCGTAGATCGTCGCCGTCAACGACGCAGACGATGACCGCGCATCGAGTGCGAACTCACACCATCGCGTGATCAATCGCGAGTGAACTCCGCGTTGACCCCGACACGTCTCGACGCAGTTCGATCCGCTATGACGACGTGCTTCAAACTCATTTCGAGACGTTGCTCGCGCTTCTTTGCGCTTGTTATAGCGCAGCAACTTTCCGTACATGGGGTGCGCCGCAACACCGACTCGAACCCCGAATCGACATCTCCAATCGACACCGAATCAGTCTCGCAAGTTGACCGCGAGTAATCCTGACGTCGTCCGCGTTGAGCGCGTCTTGATCACGTCGCGCTCGTGGACTGATTTTGTCGCGAGCGCGGACCGTCGCCAGCGATCCGGAGCATCCTCGAGCACAAGTGAGTCGCATCTGTGCCCCACCGTCGTTCGTCATCGACAGCCTGGATCGTTGCCCGCGTCGTGAGCCTGACCCCTGAGCGAATGACCCGTGAGCGTGAAGTGTTGAGTGGAGTGCGATCAGGGGAGAGTCGAGTGTAATGTGTGCCCCGTGGACCGTCGCCTATCGCGTCGAAAGTCTGGGTTTCTCCCAGCACAACTCACTAATCAATAATCCGCACGTGGGGCAGGGGTTCCAATGCGCAGACGAAAGAGCAACAACCGGACTTATTCTCGCTCACGCTGATCCGAATTGCGCTTCGCACGGAGTAGCTCAGACGCAGGAGTCTCTGTCTTTGTCTCCGCGTTTCGCGCTACAAAGCCCCTCATTTCTGACGCTGATGGAACTCGTCTAACAAGGATCTCCCCAGAGTCCGACTCGTAGAATGCGACACGCCCTGGAGGAGAGAGTCCGAGTTTATCGCGGACTTTGTCTGGAATCGTCACGTCCCCTGACGCAGAACAGGAAGCTGTTGCGAGTAACTCCGCATTGTCAGGAGCGGACGCCAGAGTCTCATTCGTGTCGGTGTTGTCCATACGACAGCGTAGGTGGCGAGACGTATCAAAGTCGTTGAGCGCTGCCCATTCACGGAGGTAGTACGCATGTAAATAACATCTAGAGTAGACTGAGAAGCCACCTCTAACGACAGGCACCGTGGAAATCAAGAGTGAACGTACAGTGCGTAGCTTCGAGGGTTTTCTCTCTCGAAGGTCGGTGATTAGGGCACGGAAGGCGACGGTGTCGGTGACGATACATCTGCTGAAAATCAAACGGACTTCAGACAGGTTGAGATGGCATTGTTCAGTAATTACTACACAAAGGGAGGAACGAGACATCCATTTCATTAAGTATGAAGAGATTGGGACAGTCACGAGAGTCGTTACCGAGCAGCAAAGAAAATCAACGAAGCCGGGGCCTATTGATGGCAACGGACCGCCTGTCCGGTAGGACCTCGATGGGGACGGTTGGGTGGCAGGGAAAGCCGTTTTGATACTGAGGCTTGTATCCCACAAGTGTCGAATGGGCCAACAAACGCTCGGCGGCGACGACGTCACACTCTTGCGCGAGAGATACCTCCAACGGGTTACCGAAGCACTCCCCGAGGCGGCAGC
>ERZ1034573.627-NODE-627-length-10607-cov-14.260804_pt1 | contig 10607 bp, 1 predicted proteins | sample MGYA00520641_ERZ1034573 | MGnify/ENA primary metagenome ERZ1034573 (study PRJEB33760, sample SAMEA4777724) | hypersaline lake metagenome | biome: hypersaline environment; feature: brines | place: Spain | collected 2014-08 | depth 0 m ...
GAACCGTATCTTTCACATTCTGGCTGAGTTGTTTTTCATACTGCATCATTGCTTCCTCATACTCTTCCATTGACATCTTGCCTTCCTCGAAAGATTCTCTTTGAACCTGCTTCATCAACCCGAGCAAAGTCTCCTCCTCTTCTTCCAGTTTGGAGAGTTTTCTCTTAATTCGGAAGAGTCTAAATCTTAGCAACCCTAATGTGGAAAAGCCGATCAGCAGAATGAACCCGACTCCCAGCTTCTGCCAGTTTCTCTTCGCAAAGTTGACGTAGTTTATTTCTCCTTTGGTTTCGAGTGCGTAGAGGTTTTTGGCCTCTTCTGCTCTGTTAGCTGCCATGCTGTAGTCTCCTCGTTCTAATGCGGTTGAGGCCATTGAAACCATTCTCTCCGTTTTTGGAGCTTCTAGGCCCCGGTATTCCGCTTTATCAATAAGACTCTCTACCTCCTGAATGGTTTCCTTGGAAGTCTCGGCTTGCTGTCTTTTATTTTGTATCTGCTGCGATAGGCTCCTAGTTTTCTGGTAATTACCTGAACTAAGAGCGTCTCTTGCTTCTGAAATTAATTCTCTTGTTTCAGTATTCATTGCGCCCTGGTTTTCCAGGTCTTTTGCTGCTTCTCTCGATTGGTTCAATGCCTCGGAGGCTTTTTCTTTTGATATTTCATGGACGATTAGTTCTACTTTTCTGTTTTCTTTGAATTTTTGTGTGTCTTTGGTTAGGTATGTTTCGTTGCCGGCGGTGTATGTCTGGCTTCGGTTGTTGATGCCTGTGATGTTGAAGTTGAGGCTGTATTCTCCTCTTGAGAAATATCTAGGGGCTTCTATATTGATCGAAAAGTTAGCAGAATCGTTAACGGCAATTTTATCGATTTCTTTAGGTTCTACGCTTAGGTACTGAGATAAGAAACCAGAGACGTTGACTCTGACATCTTCCAATTCGCCTTCTTGGAACGGGTTTTCCACGGTCAATGAGAAGTTCTGGTCTTGCCCTCTGACTATTTCGTAGGTTTCCTCAGTTTGGAAAAGTTCTTCCTGCTGACTTGAAGATAGGCTGCTGTCTCCAGCACCACTTGAACCGCTTCCGCCGGCTCCGCCACCGGAGCTGGAAGACCCCTGTTGGTTATTATCGGAATCCTTCTTTTCCACGGTTACCTGTACACTGGTGGAGCGGTTAGTTTCTTGGCTTCTCGCTACAGCCTTCACGGTTTTTGTTCCCGTGGATGCCACAGTCGGTATATTGAATTTGGTTTCAAATGTCTTGCTAGTGCCAATGAATAACGTGGGGGTATTTTCTGATCTTAGGCTTTCACCAGCTGATACCGTCCAGCTGTTAGGTAGTTCAAACGTTATATTTACTCTACTGGCAGATTCATTTCCTTTGTTAGTTGTCCGTGCAGTAAGGCTTAACCCCGAGTCACCTTGGATGGCTATAGAGTTGAAATCCGTTATCTTTGTAGATAAGAATGGTCCTCCTGTGCTTGTAATCACGTCAAAACTCGAAAAATAAACTTCAGGGGAAGCAGAGGTGTTTTCTACTGTCAGGTTGAAGGTGTCTAATCCTTCCGTATTTGTAGAGTCTCTCGTTGTAGCGTTGACAGCGAAGAATTTGGTTGTATCGTTACCAATCTCAAATTCTGTGGGCAATCTAGTGCCGTTCACCCATGTACGGGAATTAAACACCCCTGTGGAGAGCCTGAATGTCTGGTTGAAGTCACCTGTGTTGTTGATCGTGAAGTTGCCTATTGATATATTCTCCTTAAAAGTGTCAGCAGCATCCCTAAAATTTGAGTTGAAGTTCCAAGTGAGGTCGTACGCTATGCTAATATTGTTTCTAGAGTTGTTTCTTTTCTGATCCAAAGTGTCATTTGCAGAAACGTAGTACGTGTAGTTTTGCTCAAATCTAGGTGTAAAGTTAGCCTCATAGGTATGGACGAAATCTGTTTCATCTTGTCTATCCATCTTGACTTTCCTGTAATTCGGTGCGGTTTCGTTTTTGTAGTAAAGAAATGCAGTAGAAACATTTGAATACTCAGTAATATTCGCCGTAATATTTACCTGATTTTTTGGATCGAGATTTGAGCTTTTGTTAGGGTTATTTGTAACACTTCTAAACTCAGGTGCGGTAGTGTCTGAAACGTTAAATTCTATCTGCGTGGAGTTTGATTTTCCAGCTACGTCGAAAACGGTTATATTGGCCAATATCCTGCCTGCATTGATTCTTGAACTCTCCAGCGTAACATTCACCCAGCTTTCGTTAGTGAATTCACCTGAGTCACGAATATCATAACTATTGTTGAAGTATAGCTTAGTATTTGAGCCATTCACTCCGTTACCGGTAATATTTATTCTGGCGCGATCCAAGAATGTATCGTCCTTCCAACGGCTGAAAACCTTCACAGGTGAGGAGTCATTGCTGGAGATATTACCCTTCCTAGAATAATTCACGACAGACTTATCGTCAGTTACTTCATTTCCTTTAGATACTGAAACCGGATTATCCAGACGATTATAAGTTTTGTTGACATATTCAGCCTCCCGAAGTCCGTTATATACAAGCCTCGCAGTCTTAGTAGACCAGTAATCTCCTGAGTCAACCTCCTTGTCTTCTATTACTAACTGCTGGTAGAAATCATTTCCACTATCATCATTCAGCCTTATTTCAGGTTGGTCTGTCTCTGTGAAATCTTTTTCTAGAAATATTTCTGCTACGCCGTCTGCACTCTCATTGTTGAAGAAAGCGATCCATCTCATATTTGAATCTAGTCCGGTATAGTCTGAATTGTCACCACTGGATATTGCTCTAGTCGACAGATCCCCTGTCGAGCTTCTGTATGCGCTGTACGAGAACTTACCATCTTCAAAAACTAGGCCATTGAAGTAAAATTTCTGCCAGCTTTGAGACTCGAGAGCGGTCAGGTTTTTTTCACATATCATGTAAGGATTACCGGCATAAATCTTGCAGTCAACAGAGTATGGAAAGTTGGTGTCCTTGTTGAGATCTCCCTCCACTTTAAGTTCTGTGAAAAGTGGTCCTTGCGTTACATCTATCTCTGCCCCCAAATCCGCTCTTGCTTTTTTGGTAATGGTTTCAAGAGCTGGAGAAATATCTACTTGTGGATAACGGTCCATTGGCTCTGCACCCGAGAGACTGCTCGAAGTCCCAAACTTGTTTTTTAAATCTCTCATGAGGAAGCCCATGGATTGGTTGAAGAAAGCCTTGAAATAGGAGTTCTCTACTTTTTCGTCTAAAGAATTATCAGTGTTGTTTAACCCGGTGTAGTTTTTGCTGTACTCTGATTTGGATGATACGACGTAGTATGTTCTGTTTTCGCTCTGGTTGATCGATGAAAGGAAAACAATATTTGCGTTTGATACGGCCTCTTCGCTCTTTGAAACATTGTATATTTGACTTGGAATCTCCAGTATTCTAGATCCGTTCCACGACACTACTCTTATAGAATCGTTGTCTGGAGAAAATCCGAAGTCCAAGTTGACATTTATTGGTGTAAAAAACCTGTCAGATAAACTGGGCTCAGATAAGTTCAATTCTCTTCTAAACGTGTACTTATTACCTTCTGCATCAGTGAAATTGTTCTGCCATTCCTCACTCTGGTAGAAAACTTTTTCGCGGGCTTGTCCATTGATTTCCACCCTGTACCAGCCTACGCTCTGGTTTGCCGTAAAATTATACTCAAAGACACCGGAAACGTTAGTCATCGAGCCCTCTTCAACCGACCTAGTTCCCTGGCTATCGACTATAGTAATATCTGGACTAGAGGAAAATTCGCCGTCCGTCCTAATGTTAACTGTGGTGTTGTTTGCGAAGAAGCTCCTTGGTTTGTCTTGAGAAAACGTACGCACATATTCAGAGCTCTTCACTTTTTCCTCTTCTTGAACTGTATGGAAGGAAGATGCGGAGTTTTGATTATTGAACTGGGTTGAGATCCAGCCCTGAGTACGGACACCCTTGTAGTATCTTACCTCATCCAATATGACCGGGCTGCCACCGTAATTATTGTCAATCGTTCCCATAGTAAGACCATCTTCTACATTTGGAGTATCATCCCCAGATCCACACACCTTTTCTAGAGATTTCCTGTTACCGTCAACATAGCTGTTGAGCGACGATTTTACCATTCCGGTATCATTTTTCACCCATCCTACATGTATCCATTCATCTAGAGGGTACTGAGCGTCAGTGTAGAAACGTTGAGAGGCCCAGAGATCCCATCCAATTGTATTTTCCTGACAGTCTGTACTATCCCTGATATAATTGTTGATACCGGTCCCCGAAGAACCGCCTCCTAGACCCCAGAAACCGTCTTGACTTATTTTCCCTGTTCTCTTCACCCACATGCTCATACTGAAAACTGGATCTTGGCTGTTGTTCACGCTAGAATTATAGATGTAATCATCGCTTCCATCGAATTCTTGTCCTCTGTCTATATAGCCAGTCTTACCTTGATCCGATACTTGATCCTCACCATCGTAATCATTATTTGTGGCATCTTCGTATACACCAACTTCGCTCGTGCCAGAAGCAGTTTCATTCAAGTGGTAAACGGCTTCATAGCCACTCCAGACCCTTGATGCGTTTTCTTGACCTGATGCCTCCGGGTTGCCGTAGTACATGTAGATTGATGTCTCTGTCTGGTTGGTTATGTTGAGGACTTTGACGTGAGCAGTTAGCCTTCCACTGGAATTGTTGTAGAGCTCTATCTCGTGATCTAGTTTGTAACTGCCGTTTGAAGATGTGAAGAGTATGTCATCACCGTTATTCTGTGCTTTTTCTTTTAAATCAGAATCGCTGATATTGATTAGTGTTGGAAAGTCTTCGTTACTTCCGGATATCTGGCTTTGGTTGAATGTGATTTCTTTTCTGTAGTCCCAGTCGGAATTGTACCATTCAGCTGCAGCTCCTGATATAAATATGAGTGAAAAGATTGCTAGAACCAAAAATTTCCCGATTTTCATCTCCTTAAACCGGCATTGCATTTTTTATCTTGTCTCTTACTCTTGTTTTTTGTTTTATCTGTTTTTGTGCTTCTATCTCCGCTAGTTTTCCTTCTAGTTCTGTTAGTCGTTCTCTAAAGCTCTGCATTTTTTGTTTGTAGACTCTTGTTTCTATTTCTCCTTCTTCCAGGTATTTTTTCTGTGTTTGTTGCATTAGTTCTTGGATTCGGTCTCTCTCATTTTCGTATCTTTCTCGTCCTTTTCTTATGTTTTTCCAGTGGGCTTTCCGACTTTCTAATCGAACCGTATTTTTGACGTTTTGGCTTAACTGTTTTTCGTATTGCATCATTGCTTCTTCGTATTCTTCCATCGACATCTTGCCTTCTTCGAAACTTTCTCTCTGTACCTGTTTCATCAATCCAAGCAATGTTTCCTCTTCTTCCTCTAGTTTGGATAGTTTTCTTTTGATTCTGAATAGCCGGAGTCTTAGGAGGCATCCTGTGGAAAAGCCGATTAGAAGTACAAGTCCTAGGCCGAGTTTCTTCCAGTTTCTCTTCGTGTAATTAAGATAATTTATTTCTCCTTTGGTTTCGAGTGCGTACAGGTTTTTAGCCTCTTCTGCTCTGTTAGCCGCCATACTGTAGTCTCCTCTTTCCAATGCAGCTGAGGCCATTGAAACCATTCTACTTGTTCTTGAAGCTTTTAGGCCTCGGTATTCTGCCTCGTCTATCAAATTTTCGACTTCTTGTAGTGTTTGGTCGGCGTTTTCAGCCTTCTGTCTCTTACTTTGTATTTGCTGTGATATTTGCTGGGCTTTCTGGTAGTTTCCAGACTTTAGCGCTTGTCTTGCTTCTGAAATTAATTCTTTTGTTTCAGTATTCACTACCCCTTGGTTTTCCAGTTCTTTCACTGCTTCTCGAGACTGGTTCAGTGCCTCGGAGGCTTCTTCTTTTGATATTTCATGCACGATTAATTTTACCTCTCTGTTTTCTTTGAATTTTTGTGTGTCTTTGGTTAGGTATGTTTCGTTGCCGGCCGTGTAAGTCTGACTTCTGTTGTTGATTCCTGTAATGTTGAATTTAAGGCTGTACTCTCCTCTTGAGAAATATCTAGGGGCTTCTATATTGATCGAAAAGTTCTTAGACTGATTAACACCAATCTCATCAATATTACTTGGTTCTACGCTCAGATACTGGGAAAGAAAACCACTCACCTTCACCCTGATATTCTCCAACTCACCTTCCTTAAACGGATTCTCAACTTTCAGGGCGAACTCCTGATCGTCACCTCTTACTATTTCGTAGGTTTCCTCAGTTTGGAAAAGTTCTTCCTGCTGATTTGAGGAGAGACTAGTTCCACCAGAACCTCCAGCAGAACTTCCTCCGCCTCCTCCGCCACCTGAGCTGGAGGACTCCTGTTGATCATTATTGGAATCCTTCTTTTCCACGGTTACCTGTACACTGGTTGAGCGATTGGTTTCTTGGCTCTTCGCTACCGCTTCTAATGTTTTTGTTCCTGTTGATGCGTCACCCGGAATATCGACTTCAGTTGTAAAGGTTTTAGTGGTTCCGATTGCTAGAGCTAGTGTGTTTGGAGATTTCAGGCTTTCACCACTTGATACGGTCCAGCTATTTGGAAGCTCAAATGTTATATTGACAGTCCTAGCCGATTCATTCCCTTTATTCGTCGTCTCAGCAGTTAATTTGACTCCTGTGTCTCCTTGAGTAACTGTTGAGTTGTATTCCGTGATTTCTGTGAAGAGGAATGGTCCGCCTGTGCTCGTTGTTACATCAAAAGTTGAGAAATCTAGTTCAGGTGAGGCAGAACTATTTTCTACTGTCAGGTTGAAGGTGTCTAGTCCTTCTGTGCTTGTGGAGTCACGTGTCGTCGCATTGACAGAGAAGAAATCGGTCGAACCGTTACCACTCACCTCAAAGCTGGCCGGCAACTTAGTGCCGTTAACCCAGGTACGGGAATTGAAAACACCGGTCGAAAACTCGAACGTCTGATTGAAATCACCAGTATTGTTTATAGTCAAATTACCGATAGATACGTTCTTATTGAAAGTATCTGTCTGCCCATTAAGACTCGGATCAAAATTCCAGGTATAGTCCCATTCTACAGTTAAATTGGTCCGAGAGCTATTCCTTCTCTGATCCAAATTATCATTCGCAGAAATATAGTATGTATAATTATCCTCGTAACCAGGTGTAAAGTTTGACTTGTATTTATGAACAAAGTCGGTCTCACTTTCCCTCGACATTAGTTTTCTGCTAAAGTTGCTGGCCGAGTCATTTTTGTAGTACAGAAATGCCTGAGAAATGTTAGAGTACTCGGTTATGTTGGCTGTGATGTTAACCTGATTCCCAGGGTCAAGATCAGCGGTGTTATTCGGCTTATTTACGATATTACTGTATTCTGGTGGAGTAGAATCCGAAACATTAAATTCAACAAGAGTAGAATTAGATTTGCCTGAAACATCGAAAACAGTGATATTGGCGGATATCTCTCCAGCATTAACAGTCGAATTCTCCAAAGTAACATTTACCCAACTCTCGTCCGTGAAATCCCCGGCATCCCGGATATTGTAGCTATCATTAAAGTAAAGCTCAGTATCCGAACCATCCACACCGTTGCCGGTAATGTTAATCTCGGCATAATCTAAAAATGTATCATCACTCCAGTAACTGAAAACCTTGACAGAAGATGAATCATTTGAGGAAACATTACCTGTACTAGAGTAAGTGACGACTTCATTATCGTTGGTGACTTCTTCAGCCTCACTTATCTTAACCGGATTCTCCAGCTGCAGATAGTTATTATTGACTGAATTCTGCTCCTTGAGTCCGTTGTAAACCATTCGGGCAGTCTTTGAGTACCAGTAATCACCTGAAGAAACAGAAGTGGTGCCGTCTATCAAAAGCTCCTGATAGAAATCATTATCGCTATTATCCCTCAGGTTGATATTTGAGCCGCTAGCAGTAGAGAAGTTTCTCTGCAAAAATATCTCGGCTACTCCGTCACCAGTACTGTTGTCAAAGAATGTTATCCATTTCATATTAGAATCGATACCAGTAATATCACTGTTATCGCTAGAACCGAGAGATGTTGTAACTATATCGTCGGTAGAGTTTCTGTAGGAAGACCAGTCAAAATTGCTATCTCCGAAAACCATGCCATTAAAGTAGAATGACTCCCAGTCTTCGGATACTTGCGTAGTTAAATTCTTCTCACATATCATGTATGGATTGGCAGCATATATTTCACAGTCTACCGAGTAGGGATAATCGGTTTCACCATCTAGACCACCATTGACAGAAACTTCTGTCCTTAGAGGTCCTTCAGTAACGTTAATATCGGCGGTTGAATCGATCCTCGCTACTTTAGTTTCTGGGTTGATTCCTGCGGAGACATCAAGCTGGGGATAGAAGTCCATCGGCTCAGAGCCTGAGAGGCTTGAACCCGTACCTATCTTGTTTTCCACAGTTCTTAGCAGTCCTCCAAGAGAAATGTTGAAGTAAGCCCTATAATAGGAATTCTCAGTCTTATTATCAAGTCCAGTATTCGTGTTGTTCAACCCTGTATACGATTTTGTATACTCTGATTTCGAGGAAACTACGTAATAAGTCCTGTTCTCGGTCTGATTCAGACTTGAAAGGAAGAAGACGTTGGCGTTGCTGACGGCTTCTCCGCTTTTGGAAACATTGTATACTTGTGAAGGTGTTTCCAGAATCCTCGAACCGTTCCAGGCCACCACTCTTATTGAATCGTTATCGGGACTGAAAGTGAAGTCTAGGTTCTTGTCCACAGGCTCGAACCATCGGTCGCTGACACCTGGCTCCGAAATATTCAACTCCCTTCGAAACGAGAACACATTACCATCAGCATCAGTAAAGTTATCCTGCCAAGTTTCTCCCTGATAGAACACATTCTCCCATGTGATGCCGTTGATCTTGACATCGTACCAACCCGTAGAGCCATTCAAAGTATAATTGTACTCAAATTTCCCAGAGACATTCACCATCGTCGCCGACCTGATGTGAGTGGTTCCCTCGCGGTCGATGACTGTAAGGTCAGGGCTAGAGGCGAAGCTTCCGGCGGTGCGGATAGTCGCTACACTGTTATTAGCGAAAAAACTCCGTGGAGTTTTAGTACCTTTCTTGAACGTGTGAATGTATTTTGCTGAGGATCCTTGCTTTTCTTGAGATCCTAAACTATGGAAGAGAGAAGGATTTTTTTGGTTGTTATATTCCGTGGATATCCATTCAATGTTACGAGCGACATCAGACACTCTGAACTCATCGGCATTGCCATCCGGATTCCAACCATTGAACTTGTTAGTAGATAGTATCTCTACGTCTTCGTTTGAATTGCCCCCGATGCTTGTTGAAACCTCATTTTCTTCCTCGCCGTTGAAATACAATCTTAGGGTTCCGGAGTCATACACCATAGCAAGATGATGCCACTGTCCTGCAGCTGGTTGCGATACCCACGTATGCTGCCCTCCATTTAAATTGGAGGTCAGGTCCATGTTATTAGAACTTCTTTGTATGAAATACGATCTTTCATGCTGTAGCCATATATACCCATTATTAACATTGGTATAATCAACAGGTTTTATCCACGCAGACCATGTGAATTTGCTACCTGCTCCACTTCCAAAGTTTAACGAATGAGGATTACCCAAATTCACTACCCCAGAACCTGTCTTATCTGTTTTATAGGCGTTTCCAATCTTTCCGGATGTATCCCTAGTTATAGTTCCCTCCTCAGAACCATTCAAATCGTTAGATGTGCTATCGTCAATATCTCCCGATTTTTTGCTGAAGTGCCATACCCCAGAATAATTTTTTGACCATACTTCACTTACAGTCTCTTGATTTGATGCCTCCGAGTTGCCGTAGTACATGTAGATAGAAGTCTCTGACTGGTTCGTCATATTTAGGACCTTAACGTGAGCAGTCAAACTGCCAGTGGAATTATTATAACTCTCTATCTCGTGACCTAGTTTGTAAGTACCGTTAGAAGAGGTGAAGAGGATGTCATCGCCTTCATTTTGAGCCTTTTCCTTCAAATCATTATCACTGATGTTGATTAGCGCTGGGAAATCTTGGTGAGTGCCGTTTATCTGGCTCTGATTGAAGGTGATTTCTTTTCTGTAGTCCCAGTCGGAATTGTACCACTCAGCAGCAGCTCCTGATGTAAGCAAGAGTGAAAAGATTGCCAGAACCAAAAGTTTTCCAACTCTAATTTCTTTACACCGGTATTGCATTTTTTAGTCCTCCAATTAAACTGGTTTCCTGGTTTATCTGTTTTTGTGCTTCCATTTCCGCTAGCTTGCCCTCTAACTCGGTTAGTCGTTCTCTGAATGATTGCATTTTTTGTTTGTAGACTCTTGTTTCGATTTCTCCTTTTTCCAGGTATTTTTTCTGTGTTTGTTGCATCAGGTCTTGTATCCTGTTTCTTTCGTGTTTGTATCTTTCTTTTCCTTTTCTAATGTTTTTCCAGTGGGCTTTCCGACTTTCTAATCGAACCGTATTTTTGACGTTTTGGCTTAACTGTTTTTCGTATTGCATCATTGCTTCTTCGTATTCTTCCATCGACATCTTGCCTTCTTCGAAACTTTCTCTCTGTACCTGTTTCATCAAACCGAGCA
>ERZ1034573.628-NODE-628-length-10593-cov-78.592238_pt1 | contig 10593 bp, 10 predicted proteins | sample MGYA00520641_ERZ1034573 | MGnify/ENA primary metagenome ERZ1034573 (study PRJEB33760, sample SAMEA4777724) | hypersaline lake metagenome | biome: hypersaline environment; feature: brines | place: Spain | collected 2014-08 | depth 0 m ...
CTCGTCGCCGAGTTGGGAGCCGACGATGGTGACAGTCATACCGCTCGTCCGTTCCAAGCGGGTGGTAAAACCGATTACGGTCCGTCGACGACCCCACCGGAATCATACCCGTGACCAATCGCCGTAGCCAACAGCACAGGAGCGGCTGATCCGAACCGTTAACTACTCGCACACCATCCAGCCGAATATCTGTTGTTGCTCGCCCCGACAGCAACGTTTAAAACGGCGAAAGACGAGTTAACATATGGCATGATAGATCGACTCGAGAAAGAAGTGGACATGCTCGAACGGCACCTCCAGGTGTTACGAATGGTCATCGAAAACGAACCGATCGGGATCGTCAAGATGTCGAACGAGACCGGGTACCCACATCACAAGGTCCGGTACTCGCTGCGGGTCCTCGAAGAGGAGAACCTGATCGAGCCGTCCAGCCAAGGGGCAATAACGACCGACCGAACACACGAGTTCGTCGACGAGTTGGACGACAAGCTGGACGACACAGTCGAGAAGCTCGGGTCGATGCGGATCGACGACGCCGCAGAGATCGAAAGCTAAGCCGAGAGACGCGAGAGGCAACCGGAACAGACGAGGACAGTACCGCGACGGCGACCGACACAAGGACTACGCCCGACCCGTCACGACAGCCGATTTCTGCGGCGACTAGAGGTTCGGGAGCGTCAGGTGGAACTCACCATCGCGCGATTCGACGAGACAGAGGTGATAACCACGCTTGCGTGAGAGTTTCACGAAGCCCTTCTGATTCGATCGGCTGAGCAGTCCGCCACCGACAGCGTCGCCGGCGACTTCGAGGGCGTCCGGTTCGAAGAAACTCGCCGTGACGGAGAAGGCACCAGCGAACGAGTCGTTCGACGCGGCGAGTGCTCCACCGTTCGCCACGAGTGATTCGAGACTGCCGCCGCCGGTCGGTGAACGCGAATCGTTCAGCTCGGCGACGAACAACGGGTTGCCCATGCGGTCACGAAACACGAGGTCGAACGACCGCTCTTCGTGCACCTCCTCGCCGTTTTCACGGTGGACGACCGATACCGACCCACCGAGCTCCGCTCGGTCGAGTTCGGGGAGCGCGTCGTAGAGGTCACGGAGCGCGCCGGCGTTCCCGGTCGCCGCGATCTCGAAGAGCAGGTCCTCAGTGAGCCATCGGGTGAATCGGTACGCTATCGTCCCGTGAAGGAACGACTCGTACGGTTCGCCCTCGACGGTGAGCCCGTCGGTCTCGAAGCTGGTGTGGTGTTCGATCCGGAGGTTCGCCTGGAGTTCGGACCGATCGCGTTCACCGTCGTGTGCCGCCTCCAGCGTCGCGCCGGTCCGAGATCCATACCTGATAAACAGGTTCGTTCCATCGAGTGCCGCCGCCGGAGACAACTGCTCGTCGCTGTCGGGGAGTTGGTCGCGCGCCGCAGCGAGCTCCTCGCGCAGGCGGGTGACCTCCGACCGAAGTTCGTCGACGGTCTCACGCAGCTCCTCGCGTTCGTCGACGAGCTCGTCGCGCTCGTTCGCTATCTGCTCGTACCGCGTGCGGAACGCATCGCGTCGGGCAATGGCGTCGTCCCGCTCGGACGTGACTGACGCGAGTGCCGATCGGAGCTCACGAAGTCGATCCTCGGGGGGCGACTCACCGACCGTCGGGCCGTTCGGGGACTGCTCCGCGGTCGCAGTCGCCTCATCGTCCGCTGAGACGGAGGCACCCGCAGGACTGCCCGCGACTTCGTTGCGATCGTGTGCCGGCTCGTCGAGGTCGGCGGCGGCCCCCGCCGCATCGCCGGCCTCAGACGCCCGCGCCGGGTCATCGGTCTCGGCTTGGGTATCACTGTCGGCCGCAGTCGACTCCAGTGTGGGGGTCGAAGCCGCCTCGCGCCAGGTGGCTTCCGCTGAGAAGACGTTGTCCTCGTCGTCCGAACGGGCCGTCTCCGATTCGGCGTCGTCGCCTTCGGTGGTGGCACCTGTGGTCGACTCGTCTCGGTCGCCCTCGTTTTCATCGTCCGAGTCAGCGGGCTCGGTGCCGGCAGCAGGCTCGGCGGTATCACCACGGTCGTCGCTCGGAGCGGCTTCACTCTCCGGCTCGTCTGGCTCGCTTTGGTCTGCAGACTCGTGTGGTGCCGCTGTGTCCTCGACAGGCTTCGGGTCCGCCACCGCATCGGGGTCTGTCGTCCAGTCGGCATCTAAGGGAATGTCGTATCGGTTCGACCCGGTCTCTGAGGCTTCGGTCGCCGGGGCAGCCCCCTCGTCTTCGGTCTGATCGGGGCTGTCGTCTGGCTCTGCGGTATCGGTGACGGCGGCAGTGGTGAACGTGTCGGTGGTATCAGCTTTCGGTGTCGCATCACGCTTCGGGGTATTCGACGTCAGTGTCTCGTCGGCGGGCGGCGGGTCGCTCACGACGTCGTCCGTCGTGCGCCCGTCGCCTTCCGCGGCGGGTTCGTCGCCTCCCATCGTAGGGTCATCGCCTTCGGTGGCGGACTCGTCCGCGTCCGTGGTGGCTGTCGAGGAGTCGTCGCTCGGTACCCCTGCTGGTTGTGGAATCGCTTGGACGTCGAGGTCGACCTCGTAGACGGTGTAGATCCCGACCTCGTCGTCGGCGAGCGCGAAGGCGTCCTCACCCGTCTCGAGTCGCCGAGCGTTCCCGACGAAGGCAGCCGCCATCGATTCGCCAGCCGCGTAGACGACGTAGTAGTCGCCAGAGAGCACGTGCTCGGAGAGCTCGATGTAGCCGGTGAATCCGCCGTCAGAGAGCGTCCGGTCGGCGTCAGCGAGCGGCGTGTCCTCGGTGTAGTACTGCGCCCGCTCACGCCCGCCGTGCTCGCGCATCGCGAACAGCACTGGAAGTGCCCGATCCGGCGCCTCGTACACCGTACCGTCGGCGTCGGCGAACGAGTCGATATCCGCGTCGACGGTCCCGACGACGCGCCCGTCGAAAAGAAAGAGCCAGCCGCTACCGTCGGTGACCGCGCCGGAGACGCCACGGTCGGCGAACCGGCGGAGGCCGGCGAAGCCGTCGGTGAACTCCCGCGCCGACCACTCGGTGATGGCCTCTCGTCGCTGTGCGTCCATGATGCCGGTAGTTCCCCAGCAGCGACTCAAATAGCTTCCGGAGCGTCAGACACCGCGGGTACCGTCGGCACCGGTTTCACTCACGCGCGCTATCGCCTCTCGACCCAGTGTGACGACGTCCGCATCGAAGGGTCCGGCGGCGAGTTCCGCTGGCGTGTACCACGCCCACGCATCGCCGTCCGCTTCGTCGCGGCCGCGTGGGTCGATTCGCCGACTCGGCACGCTGGCGTAGTACAGGTGATCGATGTGTTGGTGGCCGACTGAGCCGTCCGGATGCACGTCGATATCGTGCAACATCTGGTGAGCCGGCTCGGGGAGCGGGCGACCGTTTGGCGCGTCCACGTCGGCACGGTCCGCGGCGAGCGTCGCCTCTAGGCCGGTTTCTTCGCGAACCTCGCGGAGTGCGGCCTCGTGTGGGAGTTCGTCTCGTTCGATGTGGCCGCCCGGCGGCAGGTGGATGCCGAGCCGTCCGTGCTCGTGTAAGGCCGTCGCGCCGTCGTTGACCACGTAGACTGTCGCGGTAAAGTGGCGGGTCGTCTCCATGAAGGGTCCTCACGCCGGAACGGCTAGTGCGTTCGGAGTCGACCGCGGTAGGACGGTCCGGATCGGACCGAGCTCACCACGCGCTCAGTTCACCACAATGCCGTCTTCGGCTTCGAGCAGCTCGTGGTAGCGGTTACGAATGGTGACTTCCGAGATGTTGGCGACCTCACTCACCTCGCTCTGGGTGACCTTCTCGTTGGTGAGCAGCGAGGCAGCGTAGACGGCGGCGGCGGCGAGTCCGACGGGTGACTTCCCCGAGTGAATCCCCTGTGATTTGGCGGTCTCGAGCAGCTCACGGGCGCGCCGCTCCGACTCGTCAGAGAGTTCGAGATCGGAGGCGAACCGCGGAACGTAGCTCTCGGGATCAGCCGGTTGGATCTCGAGTTTGAGCTCCCGAACGACGTATCGGTACGTGCGGGCAATCTCGTCTTTTTCGACCCTGGATACGCCGGCTATCTCGTCGAGGCTACGTGGGGTCCCCGCCTGGCGGGCAGCCGCGTACAGCGCCGCGGTTGAGACGCCTTCGATAGAGCGTCCTGGCAGCAGGTCCTCGTCGAGTGCGCGCCGGTAGATTACGGAGGCTGTCTCACGAACGTTGTCCGGCAGGCCGAGCGCGCTCGCCATGCGGTCGATCTCACCGAGCGCCTGCTTGAGGTTGCGCTCTTTCGAGTCGCGCGTGCGGAAGCGCTCGTTCCACGTGCGCAGCCGCTGCATCTTCTCGCGCTGTCGGCTCGACAACGACTTGCCGTAGGCGTCTTTGTCCTGCCAGCCGATGTTCGTCGAGAGCCCCTTGTCGTGCATCATGTTCGTCGTGGGGGCGCCGACGCGCGACTTCTGGTCTTTCTCGCGCGAGTCGAACGCGCGCCACTCCGGCCCGCGGTCGATCTCGTCGGACTCGACGACCAGGCCGCAGTCGACACAGACCGTCTCGCCGTGTTCGGTGTCCGTCGCGAGCTGGCCGCCGCACTCGGGACACGTTAGTTCCTCGTCCGCCGACGACTCAGTCTCCTGCTCGTCGTCGACGTGCTCCGTCGTGTACGTTCGAACGTTGTCGCTCATTGTGTAATTCGGGTGGAGAGACGCGTGTCCGAGAGATGGATCTCGGTTTTGGGTTCCTCACCAATACAAAGGGTACGAATGCATATAAATCTACTGCTACTGAATCGCCCGCTAAATCGTTTGGTACTCGGGTTGACGAGCCGATTTCGTCGTATCTGCTCGGCCGACGGTCCGGCGACACGATCCGGATCGATCGTGTCCTGAGTCGGGCGGTCACGACTATTTATACGTTACGTGACGGGTGGACTGTCAACCGAGTCGCGCTCGTCGACGACAGCCGCGAGGACAATCCCTTTGCTCGTCGGGCCGACGGTGTCAGTATGGACCGCACACGACTCGAGGCGGCGCTCGACTCGCTCGAACCGGACGGCTTCCTGATCGACGCCGCCTCCGACGACGCGAACCAGCTGTACCTCTCCGGGTTCACGGGTCCCGACCCGTTTCTCACGCTGTACGCAGACGGCGAGATACATACGCTCGTCTCGGGGCTCGAGTACGGCCGAGCGAAGCGTGAGGCGGCTGCAGATACCGTCGAACGCCACGCGGATTACGACTACGAGTACGGCGGCCGCGAGGACCGGTACGACATGTACGCCGCGTTCGTCGCCGACAAGGGCGTCGAGTCGGTCGCCGTGCCACCGCGGGGTCCAGTTGGAACTGCAGACGCGCTCCGAGCACGTGGGATCGAGGTCGACGTCGACGGCGACGACACGCTCCAAGACGTCCGGGCGGTGAAGACGGACGACGAGATCGACGCCATCCGGAACGCACAGCGAGCGAACGAGGCGGCGATGCAGACGGCTGCGGCGCTGTTTGCGGCTGCGACACCGGCTGGTGCAGATGGTACAGACGGCCCTCTCGGCTCGGATGGCGAGCCGCTTCCGCCCGAGACGCTCGTGTACGAAGACGAGCCACTCACCAGCGAGCGAGTCGCCACCGCGATCGAGACCACGCTGATCGAGCACGGCTGCGCGCTCGACGAGACGATCGTTGCGGGCGGTGTGCAGGCGGCAGACCCACACGACCGCGGATCGGGACCACTCCGGGCGAACGAACCGATCATCGTCGACATCTTTCCGCGCTCGAAAGAGACGCACTACCACGCCGATATGACACGGACGTTCTGTGTAGGCGACCCCGAGCCGGCCGCCCGCGAGTGGTACGACCTGACCGTGGAGGCCCTCGATGCGGCCGTCGAGGCCGTCGAGCCTGGGGCCACCGGCGAGGACGTACACGCGGCCGCCTGTGCGGTGTACGAGGACGCCGGCGAGCCAACGTTCCGGACCGACCCGGAGACCGAGACCGGCTTCATCCACTCGACCGGCCACGGGATCGGCCTCGACGTCCACGAACTCCCCCGGCTGGCGAGCGGCGGTCCTGAACTCGAGCCCGGAAACGTCGTCACCGTCGAGCCCGGGCTCTACGATCCCGCCATCGGCGGCGTGCGGCTCGAAGACCTCGTCGTCGTCACCGAAGACGGTGCCGAGACTCTCACCGACTATCCGCTGTCGTTCCAGGTGGCGTGACCGCCGAACGCGGGCGCGTCCAGACACCAGCACCCGCCCCCGCAACCGTCGTCGGACCAGTGACTGTTGTCGAACCGGCGACCACCGCCGAGATCGGAACCCGCTTTGACCCCGGTCGGATACGACGCCCGTGAACTGGCGGTACGCCCACACCGCGCTCGCGCTCTGTACGCTCGCGTTCACCGCGACGATGGTCGCCCGACTAGCCATCAGCCCGCTCGTGCCGGAGATCACGGCGACGTTCGAGGTGAGTAACGCCACAGTTGGACTCGCGCTCTCTGGAATGTGGCTCGCGTACGCGCTGTCGCAGTTTCCCTCGGGCATCCTCGGCGACCGCTACGGCGAGCGAACCGTGATCCTGGTCGCGGTCGGGTCAACGGCGATCGCCTCGGTGTTCATCGCCGTCTCACCGTCGATCCTCGGATTCGCCGCGTTCACCGTCCTCCTCGGGGCGGGCGCCGGCCTCCACTACTCCGTCGCGACGACGTTTCTGACCCGGCAGTTCGACGACATCGGTCGGGCGATCGGCGTCCACGTCGCTGGCGGACCGATTGCCGGACTCGCTGCGCCACCGATCGCCGCACTGATCGGAGCACGCTACGGCTGGCGGGTCGGCATCCTCCTCGGGACGATCGTCGCCGTCCCGGTATTCGCGCTATTCGCCCGGAACATTCGGCCGACTGCGCCGATGCGTCCCGATCAGTCGATGCGGGAGCGAGTCGCGTTCGGTCCCCTGAGCGCGCTGCTCTCGCGTCCATCGATCCTCTACACGACCGCCTTGGCGACGCTCGGGGCGTTCACGTGGCAGGCGACCGCCTCGTTTCTCCCGACATTCTTAGAGCTTGGACACGGACTCTCGAGTACGCTGTCTGCACTGTTGTTCTCGCTGTACTTCGTCGTCCACGGGGGTACCCAGCCAGTGACGGGATCGCTTTCGGACCGTATCGGGCGCGACGAGACGGTCGTGCTCACGATGACGGCCGGTGTCGTCGGGTACGGGTCGCTGGTTGCCGTCGCTCGTGGAGGCCTCGGGCTCGTTCCCACCGCCGGTGCCGTGCTCCTCGTCGGCGTGGCGATGTCCTGGGGTGCACCGGTCCAGTCGCGGTTCATGGACCTGCTGTCAGATGCCGAACGCGGCGCCGGCTTCGGACTCGTCCGAACGGTCTACATGGTGTTTGGCGCCTCGGGCAGTGTCGTCGTCGGCGCGGTCTCCGACGTGGCAGGATGGGGTGTTGCGTTCGGACTCCTCGCGGGCGTGATGGCGCTCGGGCTCACGATCGTCGTCGCGAACCGAACGCTGCGGCTCGGCTGCTGAGTCGACATCTGGAAAACGGGCCGGAACCGCGCTACAACCGGTCGTCCTCTAAGCTTCCGGGGTCTTGTGCGGTGTCGAACATGTTGTTCTCCGCGCCGTCGAGCATCTCGTCGCGTGGGTCCTCGTCGACGACCGAGACGTTGTACGCCTCGATACCGGAGGCTATCAGCTCCTCGACGGCCTGCTCTTCGGTGACGAACTCGGTGTCCGCGAGCTGCTGAAACTCGGCGTACACGTCGTCCGAGAGGTTGAGTTCGAACGTCGGCATACCCCACCTTTCGGGCCAAGTGTTTTAAACCCGGTGGCAGCGGCGGGCAGGGTATCGCGAACTGACGGCCGCGGTCATCCGGCATGGGTTACGAGACACGACGACCCAAAGACTCACATCCCCCGCCACGCCCCGAGAAATCGCTGGAGTGCGGTGAGGTGACCGACGAGAGCGAACAGCCCAAGTAGCAGTTCGACGACACCAACACCGGCGAAAAGCGGCCCGGAGACGACCGCAGCGGCGACTGCCACGATTCCCATGAGCGCCAGTCGGTCGGCACGCCCGAGGAGCCCACCGTACTCGCGGCCGATTCCCACCGCCTGAATCTGGGTCCCGAGGTACGACGTCATCAAGACGCCCGTCACCGCCAGGAATCCCAGTCCGTACGCGCCGACACCGGCGGTGAATCCGGCGATGAGCGCGAGGTCTGCGTACCGGTCGAGCACGTGATCGAGGAGATCCCCGGCGGCCGACGATGCCCCTTGTTCGCGGGCGAGCGCACCGTCGACGAGGTCCAACCAGCCGTTGAGAAAGACGAGTACACCGCCGAGCACGTACAGCGCTGGAGTCGCAACAACGAAGGCACCGGCGGCGACGACCGCAGCGCCGAACGCGACGAGACTCACCTGGTCAGGACTGAGCCCGAGGCGGACGGCGGCAGCCACCCACGGCCCAAGCAGTCGGTCCGCGACCGGTCGAAGGCGATCGAGCGTCACCGGCTGTCACCTCGGGCCGTTTGTCGGACTCCCTCCGTCACCGGGGTGGCGCCTCGAATCATACGAACGCGGTGAAGTCGACCGTCCCGACCTGTGGCGTGGCCTCGTCGAGGGCAATCGACCGGAGCTCCTCGGCGACCGCTTCGGGTGACAGGTCCGTCGTGTCGACCTCGTAGACCCGATTCGTGCCGTGTTCGGCGACGGCTTCCGAAAGGATCACGTCGAGCGCCTCGGCCTCGGCGTTCTCGTCGATTGACGCCGGCGACTCTCCACGCGTCTGCAGTCGCGTCGTGAGCGTCTCCGGGTGACACCGCAAGACGGCGACTCGGTCGGCCGCGAAGTGGTGGGCAAGGTGCGACTCGAGCAGCCCCGACCAGTCGCCGAGTCGATCACGGATGGCCGCAAGATCGGCGGTGAGCGTGTCGCGCGTCGCGTCGCGATCGGTCCAGAGTGTGGGGTCGCCCTCGATCAACTCGTTGAGATGGATCACGTCGAACGTGTCCGCGAGCAGTGCCGTCGCCGTCGACTTGCCGGTGCCGGGCGTGCCAGTGACGGCGATGCGGTCCGTCGTCCCCGTCACGCCTCTACTCCCCGGTCGAGCGTGGCGAGCACCTCGTTCAGCCGGGTGACGGCCTCGCGGGTCTCCTCGCGGGTTCCCGTCGAGATTCGAACGCAGTTCGGGAGCCCGAACGAGGTGCAGTCGCGGATGATAACCCCGCGCTCTTGAGCGGCCGCTGCGACGGCGGCTCCGTCGCCGACCCGGGCGAGCACGAAGTTGCCGGCCGAGTCGAACGTCGGCGCGTCGAGCGCCGTCTCGATGTGGTCTCTGGCCCACGCGGCCGTCTCGACCGTCTCGTCGACGTGTTCCTCGTCGTCGATCGCCGCGAGCGCGGCCCGACAGGCCAGCTCGTTCGCCGCGAACGGGGTGTTGATCCGGGCGTACGCCCCGCCCCACGCCTCGGGAACGACCCCGTATCCAATCCGGAGTCCCGCGAGCCCGTACGCCTTCGAGAAGGTCCGTAACACGGCGACGTCGTCGCGTCCGTCGAGCAGGCCGATCGCGCTATCGACCGGGGAGAACTCGCCGTACGCCTCGTCGACGACGACGAGCGTCTCCTCGTCGGTGCCGTCTGCGATCGCCTCGACGGTGTCGAGCGGCACCACGGAGCCGGACGGGTTGTGCGGCGAGGTGAGGTACACCACGCGCTCGCCGTCGTAGGCGTCGAGGACCGTCTCGGCCGTCTGCTCGAATCCGTCGGCCGGCGAGAGCTCGTACGTCTCGACGGCTGCGTGGTGATACCGCGCCGACATCTCGTAGTACGCGAATCCCGGATCGGGGACGAGGACCCGGTCGCCCGGATCGAGTGCGGCACGAGAGAAGTAGTCGATCGAGCCGTCCGCGCCAGGCGAAACCCACACCTGTGTCGGGGAGACGTCCCACAGCTCGGCGATCCGCTCCGTGAGATCCGCGTGTGAGGACTTCGGGTACACGTTCACGTTCGAGGCGTGCTCGCGGATCGTCTCGACGGCGGCCGGACTCGGGCCGTGCGGATTCTCGTTCGACGAGAGTTTGATGAGCGACGACCGGTCGATCCCGAGCTCGCGGGCGACCTCCTCGACGCCCCGGCCAGGGACGTATGGGGAGTGTTCAGAGAGGTCCCGTGGTTCCATATCCCCTTGTCCGGCGCCGCCGGCCTTAATACTGACCGAACCGGCTCACCGGAGGCACGGCGGTCAGACTTGGTGATCGGATCACCGCTCGAAGCGACGAACCGCGGCCGCGACTGATGCTGGTCGACCGGCGAGTGAGACGTCGATCCCGTCCTCGTCGTACGACACGTCGGCTACCAGATCGCGATCGTACGCCCACGAAAGTGCCGCCTGCGTGTCGCCACCGTACGCCACGGTCAGGGTCTCCGTCGTTGTCGGGAGGGCGTCGACGACCGCCGAGACGACCGCGTCGATTCCAGTTCCGCTGTGTGCATCGAGTGGAATCGGGTCGCACGGTGGGTCGAATCCTACCGCGGCGAGTTCGTCGGCAATCGCGGTGGTACGGGACGCGACGAAGCTGGCAGTGTCGGACTCAGTCGTGACGGACTC
>ERZ1034573.629-NODE-629-length-10568-cov-5.139922_pt1 | contig 10568 bp, 10 predicted proteins | sample MGYA00520641_ERZ1034573 | MGnify/ENA primary metagenome ERZ1034573 (study PRJEB33760, sample SAMEA4777724) | hypersaline lake metagenome | biome: hypersaline environment; feature: brines | place: Spain | collected 2014-08 | depth 0 m ...
AGGTGATACCCTCACCGACCCGGGACCGACACCGGGCGGTCGTCGACACCATTGGAAGGGCACCGGTCATCCGGACGACTGTCGACGCCCGCGGGCGGGAGACCGGGGCCACCACGTCGGCTCCAGGAACACGGTTTGAGACCGCTGGTGGTGGGGTTTCCGGGGTGAGTCCGGAGCACAGGCCCCGGCGGGTCACCGCACCCCGGGTGGCGGACCGTCGTCGTTTACGTCGTCGTCGTCCTGTTCGACGTCGAGACCGACCTCCTGGCGTTTCTCTCGCGCGCGCCGGATTCCGCGGTAGTAGTAGACGACACCGCCGACACCGACCAGCCCACCGACGAGGAATATCCCACCGAAGATGAACAGGTCCCGCACCAGGTAGTACCGGACGGTGACTGTCCCGCTGTCGAGACTCTCCCAGTAGAGCGTCCCACGGTTGTTTTCGACACTGGTCGCGTGGCCGCCGGGGCTGGTCAGCGAGAACAGCGGGATCTCCGTTCGGGCCCCGTCTGGCATGATAACCTTGTGAGAGCCCTCGACGGGTGTCTTTACCTGCCAGGTTCGTGGACTCCCGCCCAGACCGCTCGCACCACCCCAGTTTGCGGTGTACCCGACGCTACCGTTCTCGACGGGCAACCGGATCTCTGTCTCGTCGGATTTCTCCACCGCGGTGAGGTTCTGGTGACTCGCGTCCACCACGGTCCCGTTCTGGAACTGGAACTGTAGCGCCCGGACCGAGACAGACTGGTCACCGCGGAGTAGTGTACTCTCGAAGAGCTCGATCGACGACCGGTTGCGGACGTCGATAACGGCCTTGTAGTCGTTCGACGAGAACGACAGCAACGGTGAGGTCGTCACGTCGTAGAGTGCGGTCACGTTGTTGTCCCAGTCGTAGTCGGCGTCTTTGGTCAGCGAGTCCTGACTGATCTCGCCGCCGCCACCCAGACAGCCCGAGAGGGCGACCAACAACAGCAGTCCGCCGACGGCGAGCAGTCGTCTGTCGGTCATACTAGACGACACAGAGCAGTTCCGACGGGAGGTACTCGCCGATGCTGGCGAGCAGCCCCGGCGGGTCCGTGTCGGCTTTGCAAACGATACTCTGTTCGAGGAGTCCGAGCCGTTCGACCGTAACGATGTCTCGCGCGTGACCGGCACGGTTGACCGTCGCACGCACCTCCGCCCGGGTCGCGCTGTTCACGTTCACCCGGCCGTTACCGCGGGTCCAGTCGTAGAGCCGGTCCCGCTCGGCATCGGCGAGTCGCGGCGGGTCACCGGCGACAAACCGGAGTGGGAGATGCTGGACCAGACCGTACCGCGTTCGGACCTGACCTGGCTCACCCGGTCCGAGTCCGAGTTCGCCCCGTGGCACCCGGACCGTCTCACCCGTGTCGACGACGAACCCGTCTCCGTCCCAGCCGGCGAGTGTGCCGACGCCGACCTCACCCGTCGCCGGGACCCCGACCTCGCCCCAGCGCTCGCGCAGGACACTCCCGGCAGCAACCGCGTCCGGCCCATCGAGTTCGACCACCGGGAACCCGTTGTCCCGGACACGCAGGTCGCTCGCCACCTCCAGACCGCCGATGTCGTTGTCGAGCAACGACGCCAGCGAGGTGAGTGCCCGCTCCCGTGCCTCACCCTCGACGTAACACCGGGTTGCGAGGGGGAGCTCTCGGTCGACCATCAGACCTCGACCTGTGCGGACTCGGCGTTGAGCTGTTTCTGGAGCCGCTCGATACGGGACTCCATCGCGTCGACGAGCCGTGTGTTCTCCATGGCGTCTAGCGACGAGCCACACTCCGGACACTGGAACCCGAACTCCATCGCCTCGCCGAACTCGAACCGGATGCCACAGCTCTCACAGAGGTAGAACTCGTTGTCGAGTTCGTACTCGTGTCGGGTCTCGAGTGCCGCCAGCAGCCGGTGCATCTCCTCTTGTAGCTGTTCGGGGATATTCTCGTACTCGAAGGTCCAGAGGTAGGTGAGCCACCCCGAATCCTCGTCCCGTACCCGGCGGTAGGTGGCGAGGTCGTTCTCGTAGAGAATAAACAGCGCCCGCCGCACGTCGTTGAGCTCCATCCCGAGTTCCTCCGCCAGTTCCTCGTCGGTCACCTCGCCGTCCGGTGGTGCCGCGGCGACCGGCATCCCTCTGGGTCCGACGAGCTCGTGGAGGTACTTCTGGATGACCGGGTCTTCGAGGAGTTCCTCAAAAGCCATTACCCGCACGTCGGAGGTTCAGCGGATTAAACCCATCGGATACGCAACCGCTGTTCACAGCACTCAGTCCCGCTCTGTCTCCCGGTGCTCGGGCTCCGGCCCGTACCGTGCGCCAAAGACCACGACGAGGACAAACAGGGAGACGACCAGGCCGACACTGACGAACACGAGCGCGACAGTTCCCGGGTCGGCCCGGACCGCTGCCTCGGGGTCCCGGGTCAACGCCGAGAGAAAGGCCGAGAACCCGGAGCGAAACAGCACGAGGAGTACCGTCACCGTCACAGCCCCGAGACCGACGACGCCGGCGAGATAGACGGCGAGTCCACGGGTCCTGACCCTGTCTGTCATCGTCTCTGGTACTCCCGGTCGGTAGAAAAACACGTCGACCGACACCACCGGCTGGAAGATTCATGTGTCTCGGTGCCGAATCGCAATCGTGCACACGATAGCGGCGGCGGACTTCGAGAAACTCGTACAGGTCGAGCAGCCACGGGTCGCCCCCGGCGGGGACCGGGTGGCGTTTGTCCGGCGGGTGCCTGACGACGAGGAGTCCTACAGCGCGACGGTGTATCTCGTCCCGACCGGCGGTGGCGAACCACGCCGGTTCACGGTCGAGGACGGTGTCGACAGCGAGCCGCGGTTCAGCCCGAGCGGCGACCGACTGGCGTTTGTCTCGACCCGGGGTGCCGGTGACGACCCCCCGCAACTGTGGGTACTGCCGACCGGTGGCGGCGAGGGCCGTCAGGTGACGGCCGTGACCGGCGGTGTCTCGGATATCGCGTGGTCGCCGGACGGCGAGCGGATCGCGTTCGTCCAGCAGGCAACCGCGACGGACCGCGAGGCGGGCCACGATATCGATGCCGGAGGCGAGGAGTCGACGCCACCCGACCCCCGAGTCGTCGACCGGACGGTGTACCGCTCGATGCAGGAGTACTTCGACGGCCGGCGCAGCCACGTCTACGTCGCGGACCTCGCCGACGACAGTGTCCGGCGACTGACCGACGGTGACACCGATTTCAGCGCCCCGACTTGGAGCAACGGCACGACGCTCTACTACACAGCGTCCGCCGGCGACCCCGACCCGGACGACTCGCTTGTCTACGAGATTCTCGCTCACGACCTCGAAACCGACAGCGCGAGGACCGTCCACACGACGACCGGTTGGGGGCAACAGCTCACCGCGACGGCCGACGACCGGGTCGCGTTCAGCTTCACCGACCCCGACCAGTCCACACTCCGCCAGACGGAGCTGAAGGTCCTCGACGTCGATGCCGACACGGTGACACACCCGACGGCCGGGCTCGACCGAACGGTCGGCTACGACAGCGTGCCCCAGTGGGGGCCGGCGGAGCACCGGCTGTTCTTTACAACGCCCGACGAGGGTGCGACTGCTCTGTGGTCGGTTCCCTGGGACAGCTCCGACCCGACCCGGGTTCGCCGGAGGGACTGGACCAGCATCGACGGCGCGCACGTGGGTGAGGAGATGGTCGCCGTCGTCGAGAGCGAGTGGGACCACCCCGGGGACCTGTTCGTCACCACCCACAGCGGGACCGAGCGCCGCCGGCTCACCCGTATCAACGCGGACTATCTCGACGACCGCGCAGTCCCGAAACCCGAGGAGCTCCGGTACGAACCCGGGGACGGCGGTGGAACGGCGGCAGACGAGCTCCAGGGCTGGCTGCTGACCCCGCCGGCGTTCGACCCAGACGAGCAGTATCCGCTGGTCGTCGAGATACACGGCGGCCCACACGCCATGTGGACGACGAGCGGGACGATGTGGCACGAGTTCCAGACACTCGCGGCCCGGGGGTACGTGGTGTTCTGGTCGAACCCGCGTGGCTCTGCGGGCTACGGCGAGGCGTTTCTGTCGGCTATCGAGCGCGACTGGGGTGCGGTGACGGCAGGTGACGTGCTGGCCGGCGTCGAGACGGCCACCGACCGGGAGTACGTCGACGAGAACCAGGTGTTCGTGACCGGCGGCAGTTTCGGCGGGTTCGCAACCGCCTGGCTGGTGGGCCAGACCGACCGGTTCGAGGCGGCGGTCAGTCAACGCGGCGTCTACGACCTCACGGGGTTCTACGGGTCGACCGACGCCGCATACCGGCTCGTCGAGGGCGACTTCGACACCACCCCCTGGGAAGAGCCGGGCTTTCTGTGGGCACAGTCCCCCGCCGGTCACGCCCACGAGGTCGACACGCCGACGCTCCTGATCCACAGTGACGACGACTACCGTACCCCGGCGTCGACAGCCGAACTCTACCACCGCATCCTCCGGAAACACGACGTCGAGACGCGGCTCGTGCGCTACCCGAACGAGGGCCACGAGCTCTCGCGGAGCGGCCAACCCGGGCACATCGTCGACCGTATCGAGCGGCTCACCCGCTGGTTCGACGGCTACTCGGAGTACCACGACGCCCCGCCGGCGCTCGAACGCGACCCCGGTGCCGGGCTGACCGCAGACCAGGACGACACCGGTGGGAACGACGAACCCGACACCGCGGAGAGCCGGTGACAGAACTCACGGGCCGGGTCGACCCGTGACCCGATACCCGAACGTTCACCACCACCCCTCTCGTGAGTTCGGGTCGTGAGCAACGATCCACCGGAGGACGGTGACAACCCGACCGGTGAGGACCCCGCGGGCGTCGGGGACAGTCGCGGCACGGACGAGGGCGAGCGACCGGTGAACAGCGGCACCGACCCTCGCCCAGGGGTGGCCGGCGAGGGTGACCCCGACGACAACTCGGGTGAGCCACGCGAGTCCATCACCGAGGGGAGTCTCGTGCGACCGCTGTTCGCACTCGCCTGGCCGATTGTCGTTATCCAACTGCTGCAGGTCAGCTACAACATCGCGGACACGCTGTACCTCGGGCGGCTCTCCTCGGACGCTGTCGGGGCACTGAGCCTCGCCTTTCCGCTCATCTTCCTGTTGGTCGCCGTCGCGGGTGGGTTCACCACCGCCGGTGCTATCCTGGTCGCACAGTACACCGGTGCCGAGGGCGACCAGTCCGCGGGAACGGTGGTCGGACAGACGTTCACGAGCGTGGGTGTGCTCTCCGTGGCTATCGGTGCGGTCGGGTTTCTCTACACCGGCCCCGCGCTCGACCTGCTGCCGAGCGACCCCGACACTTCCGAGGCGGTCATCCCGCTTGCCGCCGACTACATGGAGGTTATCTTTCTCGGTATCCCGTTTCTGTTCGGGTTCTTCGTCTTCTCGGCGCTGATGCGGGGCTACGGCGACACCCGGACACCGATGTACGTGGTGTTGTTCTCGGTGGTGGCGAACATCCTGCTCGACCCGTTTTTCATCTTCGGGTTCGACGGAAACCCGCTCATGGAGCTACTCCGGCTCGGCGGCGTGGAGTCTGCGCTGCTCTCCGCCACCGGGTTCACCGGGCTGGGTATCGAGGGGGCGGCGCTCGCGACGGTGCTCTCCCGCGGGCTGGCGGCGGTCGTCGGCGTGTACCTCCTGTTTGGAACCGCGGTCGGTCCGGCCGTCGAACTGGGCCATCTCGTGCCGGATCTCTCGTTTATCAGCGATATCGTCCGGCTGGGCACGCCGAGCATGGTCGAACAGAGCACGAGCGCGCTCGCGCTGGTCACGCTGACGGCGATGGTGGTGACGTTCTCCCCACCGGTGGTGGCCGCGTACGGGCTCGGCAACCGCATCATCTCGCTCGTGTTCCTGCCAGCACTCGGTCTGGGGCGGGCTATCGACACGATGGTGGGCCAGAACCTCGGCGCAGACAGGTCCGACCGTGCCGCCCGTGCCGTCTATCTCGCGGCCGGCACCGGAGCGGGTGTGATGCTCGTGGTGGCTGCTGTCGCTGTCGTGTTCGCACAGCCGGTCGTGAGTGTGTTTCTCGGCAACGTCGAGGACGCCGCCGCCACGATAGAGTTCGGCGTCGAGTACCTCCGTGTCCGGTCTGTCGAGTTCGCGTTTATCGGGATCACACAGGTGCTACTCGGCGCGTTCCGTGGCGCGGGCAACACCGGCACCGCGATGGTCATCTCGATTATCACGCTGTGGGTCGGTCGCGTCGGCACGGTCAGTGTGCTGGTGTTCGTCGTCGGGATGGGTGCGACCGGTGTCTGGATCGGGATGGCCGTCGGCAACGTTCTCGGCGCACTCGTCGCCGTTCCGTGGTTCCTCCGTGGCACCTGGAGGGAGACGTACATCGACGACAGCGCCGTGAACGGTCCGGCCGGGGCGGGCGAGGGGAGCACACCGGCCGAGGACTGACCCGTTACTCGGAGAACCGTTCGAGGTCGGTCTGCCGGTGGGTCTGTCCCTCGGGGTCTGCCTTCCAGGCGGTCCGTGCCGCCCGCAGCGCTGCCGGGTCGAACGCCGGCGGGTCCGCGGGGTCGTGACCGCCACAGTCCGGGCCACACTCGGTCGCCGGCCGGACCACCCGGCCCTTCCACGGACAGAACGGCAGACCGTGCTCGTCGGGGTCGACCCGTGCGCAGGCCGGCATCCGGTAGCTTCGCCACCCCTTTCCGTAGGCCCGCTCGGCGAGCGCCCGCCGTGCGCTCCGTTTTGCTGGGACAGTCGCGATGCGTATCTCGGTCCGTGCACTCCCTCGCTCACAGATCTCGACACCCGGCTCCGCAACCGGAAGCTGTTCGGGCTCGCGGAGCACCTCGCGCTCCCCGGTCTCCGGGTCGAACTGCCAGATGCCCACCTCGTCGGGGATGCGGTTGCGGTGGGCACCGGTGACCCGCGACGCCGTCGCGAGCACCACCTCGTCCAACAGCCCGAGCTTCACGTCGGTCAGTAGCTGTGTCTCGAGTGCACCCGGCCGCCCCAGGTCGGGCTTGTTCTCGATGCCGGTCACCCGGTCGACCCAGTCGGGGTACCGCGTGACCTGTCTGACGTAGGTTCGTCCGTTTCGCCGCTCCGCCTCGAAGAACCCACAGGCCAGTGCCCGCTCGACTGCCCGCTCGGCCCGCTCCGGGTGACAGTCGAACGCGGACTTCCAGTACCGCGCCCGCCCGGGTCCGACGTCGCTCTCGATTGCCGCCGCCGGGATACTCTCGGCGGTCAGGGCGACCCGCTCGTCGAACGCCGCGGTCGGCTCGATACAGACCAGGTCCATCACCCGCCGGCCGTGAACAGCCACACCCAGCTGACGACTCACCAGCGTCTCGGTGGCCTCTAGCTGTGCCGCCAGCGCGAGTTCGAAGCCAAACTCCACAGCTGTCTCTCGGGTGTCCATCACAAAAACAACACCCATCGAAGCCGACAGCGGCCGAACGGACTCCTTTTTATCCCCGACAGCGTAGCTCTATACATGATGCTCGTGCGGGGCCGAGGCGGCGATACGGCGCTCACCGGCAGTATCTACGAGGAGGACGAGGAACCGCCACAGTACCGTGGGGCACCCGACGACGGCGCACCGTACGTCTGGGTCTGTGACGAGTTCTACGAGGTCGAGAGCGGCGGGCAGAGCCAGCGTGTCGACGGCCGCGAGATACAGGTCGCGTTCGAGTCACCGATGCCCCGCGGGTTCGACAGCCGCGACCGGGCAATCGCGACGGCACGAGAGCACGTCCGGACTCAGTTTGCCCGCATCGGTGTCTCCGAGGTCGACATCGAGACGATCGAGAGCCCCGGGGCCGACCGGAGTGCCAGAACCAGGTGACAACGGACCCCCGCGCCAGTATCTGCCCGGGGTCTGCTTTCCCCCGCTCAGGTGGTCGGCTGTGCCAGCCCGACGTCGTACTCGACACCGGTCAGGGACTCGCTGCGCTCCCACAGTCGCCTCGCGTCCGCCGGGTCCCGCGAGGCCGCGCTCGACTCTTGGCGCTCCGGCGACCCTCGCATACTCAACAACCCACCGGGACCGTAGTAGTCACCACCCCCGACGTCGGCCGCTGTCGCCGCGTACAGCATCGGAAGGGCACCCTGCTCGGCGGACTGTGCGACCAGCGTGTTCGCGACTTTCATCAGGGCGTACCGGACCCGGGACCCGGACTGCTCGGGCCCGCGGTACTGCAGGTTGGTCGCGGCGTAGCCCGGGTGGCAGGCGACACTCTTCGTGTCGGTGACACCGGCCGCCTCGAGACGGCGCTGGAGCTCGTAGGCGAACAACAGGTTCGCGAGCTTGCTCTGCCCGTACGCCTCCCACCGGCCGTACGACTCCTCGCGATGCAGGTCGTCGAGGTCGAGGTCACCTGCGGTGTGTGCGCCACTCGAGTGGGTGACGACCCGACTCTCCCCGGAGCTCCCGACGAGCACGTCGAGCAGATGACCCGTCAGGGCAAAGTGACCGAGGTGGTTCACCCCGAGTTGCCTCTCGAACCCGTCGGCGGTTTCCTCACGCGGGATAGCCATCACGCCGGCGTTGTTGCAGAGCACGTCGACCCCGTCGTAGGCACCGTGAACCCCGTCGGCGAACGACGCCACCGAGTCGAGCGAGGCCAGGTCACACTGACGAACGTCGAGTGTCGCACCCGTCGGCTCGATGTCGTTTCGTATCTCGACGGCGGCCGCTCGCCCCCGATCGAGACTCCGGCAGGCCATCACCACTGTCGCCCCTTTCTCTGCAAACGCCGTCGCCGTCTCGAACCCCAGGCCGCTGTTTGCCCCCGTCACGACGACGGTCCTGTCCGAGCAGTCCGGCATCCGGTCGGCCGTCCACGAGTCTGTCATCACCCTCCGGTAGGTGTCCAGCGGGTAAGTACTCACAGCCTGCGGGTCGTGACCCGGCTCACTCACCGCTCGTGAGCGGGTACTCCGCGGTCGCGATGATACCGGAGACCCCGTCGACCGTCACGATGACCCGTATCTCGTCGCCGTCCGGGTCCGGGTAGCTGTACAGCGAGATCGACCTGACACTCGAGAACTCGGCCGTGCTCTCACGACCGGCCTCTACCGTCACGACCCTCAGTTCGTCGACCTCGAAGTCACCGCTGACATCGACCCGGACTGCCCCCTCCTGGTCGGGCGGCTCCACGAACTCGACGGCGTCGTCCGGGACCGCCTCCTCGATCACCGCCGGGAGGTCGTCACCCGAGGGGAGGTCGTCTGTCGGGTGCTGTCCGGGCCGAATCTGCTCGTAGTCGATGTCACGGTAGGTTCCCGAGACGGTCAGTTGGCCGTTGCTTGTCGTCACCGACCGGTCCTGACCCGCGGCACCCAGCCGCGCCACGGCCTCGCTCTGACGACCGGCCGAGAGTGGGCCGTTCTGCGTGGCCAGTCTTGCCGTGAGCGCCTCTCCCTCCGGGTCGAACGACACCGAGGCGACCACGTCGGCCTCTGTCGAGACGACGGCATCGCTGACCGGACTGTTGTCGGCGGTGACAGACGCCTCGACCGGTCCGTGCCAGCCGGTGACGAGCGCCCCGTCGCCGGCGCGGTCGAGGAGACGCTCGAACCCGTTCAGCGTGTCACCCAGGCTGTCACGGTCACCGGTTGCCGTCTCGATGACACTGTCGAGCCGGGTCTGGCTCCGGGCGACCAGTATCCGGTCGTTACTCACCGCCACCGCCGCCGGCTTTCCGTCGGAGACAAAGCCCGGCTCGTCTGTGCCCGTGGCAACTGGCTCGTAGTGGTCGAACCGGTCGGTCTCCTCGACCCGCTCGTAGGACGCCCCCGTGGCTGCGCCGCTCTCACGGAGTCGCTCGTCCACACGCTCGAGGTCGAAACTACCGACTGCGATGCCGACACCGTCGACGACCCGCACCTCGTCGGCGACGGCCGTCTGTTCCCGGTCGACGAGATACCCCAGTCCGGCGAGACCGAACAGGACCGACCCCCCGAACAGGAACCACCTGCCGACCTCGAGCGGAAACAACAACAAGGGATCCTCATGGGCGAGGGGCGGGCGGGCCGGAAACCGGACCCGCCGTGGCTCGCCGTTGTTGCCCGGTCTCGGGACCAGAAACGGGAGCAGTCCCGGCCTACTGGACTCCGGCTCCTCGGTGACGGTCATGTCCACAGAGACAAACGGGACCGCGAGGTCCGGGGGAAGGGACTCGGCGTACGCCGCCTGTTCCTCGCCACTGGACAGACAGCCGGCACCCGCAGCAGCCACCGCCGCCAGCGACCCGAGAAACGTCCGACGGTCGAGAGTGATATCGGTCATACCGTACCCGAACTGTCTGTAGTGAACAATTAAAATCCCGTTGTTCGGGGACGACACCGACCCCGGCGGCTCCGTGTTCGGTCCCGTCGGCTGGGGCGAGCAGGGGTCTCGTGCCGACGAGACGGGCAGATCACCCGACGTCAGTCGTCGGCGGGCGCGGCCCTCCCCCCCTCGTGCTGTTGTTTGCCGTACGAGAGCTTCCCGCCGGCCGCGGGGGTCTCCCGCTCCGCGTCACTGGCGTCCCGCTGTCCCGCGGTCTCCCAC
>ERZ1034573.633-NODE-633-length-10542-cov-5.707352_pt1 | contig 10542 bp, 16 predicted proteins | sample MGYA00520641_ERZ1034573 | MGnify/ENA primary metagenome ERZ1034573 (study PRJEB33760, sample SAMEA4777724) | hypersaline lake metagenome | biome: hypersaline environment; feature: brines | place: Spain | collected 2014-08 | depth 0 m ...
CGTCCCCGGGCTGCGGGCCGCCGAAGGTCTCGCCGCCGCGGCCGCCGCCGCCGCCCTGGCCCCCGCGTGGGGTGCCCTGAGGGGGGGGTGGCGCGAGCCGGTCGTCCGCCCCGCCGGCGACCATCCTGCGTTGGCGTCGGCCTGCCGCGGTGGGGCGATGCACGTCCTATCGTTTGATGAGACCCTCACCGATTCGGGGACGGCAGCGACACTCGCCGGTCGGTTCCCGGTGAGCGTTCGCTCGCCGGCGGCGTTCGATCAGCTGTTCGACCCTGAGAGTCTGTACGCGACGGTTGGTGACGACCCCTATCCGGGGCCACAACGACCACCCCGCGGCACCGACTGAGTAGACTATCGGCTCTCGTACCACTCGGCGAACGTTTCGAGTGCGCGGCCGCGGTGTGAAAGCTCGTTTTTTTCCTCGGGAGTCAGCTCCGCAAACGTCTTGCCGTCGTGTTCGAAGATCGGATCGTAGCCGAAACCGCCGTCGCCGCGTGGGGCGACGATCTCACCCCCAACGACGCCGCTGAACGTTTTCACCGGAAGCCCGCCATCATCGACGGGATCGTCAACCGTCTCGCCATCGCAGTAGGCCAACACACACCGAAACGCGGCGGCCCGATCGGCCAGCGACTCGGCGAGCTCCCAGCACCGATCGACGCCGATCGTGTTCTCAACAAACGAGGAGTACGGCCCCGGAAAGCCGTCAAAGGCACCGATAAACAGCCCGGCATCGTCGACGACGACCGGCCCGCCAACCTCGCGATAGGCGTCGCGGGCCCCGGCTGCGGCGATCGGCTCCAGTGTCGGAGCCTGAATCTCCGGGTAATCGTAGTCGTAGTCGTCGATGGTGTCCGCGCCGAAATAGCCCTGAGCCTCCCGGAGCTTGCCGGGGTTGGTTGTTACATACCGAAGCATAGCTGGTGGTTTGTCGCGGCGCGAAAAGAGGCGTCGATTCAAACGGTGTCGGCGTGGCGTTAGTCTTCGACGATAACCTCGACGGGCTCGTCATCGCTACCGTCATCGATATCAATCCCACCGTCATCGCTGCCACCGCTGCGTTCCTGATACAGTAGCGCGCCGGCGACGCCCAGCGCGACCCACGACCGCCAGCTGGCGAGGTTGAGCGTGTAGCCGATACCGAACGGTTTCTCGACGAGCATTCCCTCGTCGGGCCGCCAGTGAGCCGACAGCAGCCGGCCGATCGAAGGGCGTTCGAAATTATATGGGATGCCGAACAGCGTTCCGGATTCCGGTTTGTCTGCCATACACTCCGGTACACGACTCAGTGTAATGAAAATTCTCCTTTATTCTTTGACAGCTCACTTGCCGTTCAGACGGCTTACTGGTATCGACCGCGATCCTCAACGCTTGCCAGCCGGTCGATAACATCGGTGTCGCCAACAGCGGTGTAGCCATCGACTACCGCATCGAGAAGCGGCTGTGGGTCATCGGCTGTCGCCGCCAAACTCCCCCGAAGAACGTGGAGATCCATCGCGTGATCCTCAACGTGGCTCGTGTGGAAGCCGAGGCCGAAATCGATCAGCCAGACCCGGTCGCCGACACGGACGTTTCGCGGTGTTGGATCCCCGTGGACAAGCCCAGCCCCGTGTAGTGTTGCGAGATGGCGGCCAACCGTCGCCACCGACTCGGCGGTCAACTGCTCGACGAGATCGGCCTCGCCGACGTGTTGGAACCGGATTGTCGCGGTCTCGCGGTCGACATCCCGATCTCGACGCAACGCTCACCAAAGAGCGAACGACTGCCGAGGCGCGGCTGACCCGCCGCGGGTAATCGACTGCTCGCCGGCCCGCCAGTCGACGGCGACCTCGTCGGGCCGGAAGTTCGGATCGATCTCCGAACTCTCGACGGTGACGGTCTGTCCGGCCGCCAGCTGTTTGGCTCCCAAGACCGCGATCATCCCCGCGTTGTCGCGGAGAAAGCGGGCCGCAGGCGCGTAAAACTCGGCTCCCCGCTCGGCGCACATCGTTTTCAACATCGACTGCAAGCGACCGTTTTGGCCGACCCCACCACCCAAAACGAGCTCATCGGTGCCCGTCAACGAGAGGGCGCGTTCGGCAACCTCGGTCAGCATGGCGAAGATGTGTTCCTGTAACGAAAAGCAGATATCCGCAACCGCTACACCCCTATCAGCGGCCGCCTTCGCCGCGCTCATGATCCCCGAAAAGGAGAAATCCATCCCCTTGACGACGTAGGGGAGATCGATGAGTTCGCCGTCTGCGGCAGCTTCCTCGATCTTGGGGCCGCCGGGGTGCCCCCAGCCGATATGCCGGGCGAACTTATCAAGCGCGTTGCCGACGCCGGTATCCATCGTCTCGCCAAGCACGCGGTACCGACCGTTGTGGTAGCCCAGCAGGTGAGCGTTCGCGCCGGAAGCGTTCAGACAGACCGGCGACTCGAAGCCGGCGTACTGCCGGCCGATCTCAAGATGGGCGACCATGTGGTTGACACCGACAAGTGGGACATCAAGTGCCTGAGCGGCCGCCCGCGCCGCGGTGCCGACCGTTCGCAAACACGGGCCGAGGCCCGGCCCCTGCGAGAAGGCGACACAGTCGATCCCATAGGCGTTCGCGCTATGGTCACCACCGGCTGTCTCCGCGGCGTGGGCGAGTGCCGCGTCGATGACCGGCGGGAGGGCCTCACCCATGTGTTCGGCGGCTTCACGCGGGTGAATCCCGCCGCTATCGGGCTGGTAGGGATCAGATTCGATACAAACGGTGTCGTCGGTCTCGTCGTAACAGGCCGCGCTGGCGGCCCATGCGGTGCCCTCGATGCCGAGCACGCGCATATCGTCTTAGGCTTCCTCGGCGTCGGGGGCGTCGTCGGCGATCTTGTTGCGTTCGAGCATGTGTTCCTGTTCGACCTCGGCGGCGTACTCGGGGCTCTCGTATACCTTTGCGTAGCCGACCGTTTTCCGCATCCCAAAGGTGGTGTCGAGCTCGTGGACGACGACCTCCTCGGCGTCCTTGTCGAGTGTGGCCGCGAGGCTGTCACGCACCGAGAGCCGCGAGGGCGTGGCCTCGTCGTGAATCGTTTCAAATCGGATATCTGTGCGGTGCAGCATGGGGTTGTCATCCTCGGAGACGATAGTAACGTCCATGATCAGTTGTCTCTACTCCACCCGAAAGCTGTAAAAGGATTTCGAAGGGGGCTTTCATCCGTTGTCGCAACGACAGCCACACCTACCCTGCAACCGAGCTCGTCCGGCGGTCATTCCAGTCTAACACCCACTCAAACAGCACCAGCCCGGTGACGGTCATCACCCCTGCCGAGAGAAAAAACAGGATCTCCTCGATCGGCAGCCCGAAGGGGGCGATTCCGGTGGTGTACTGATCGGAGATGATCCACAACCCGCGGCCGATCGCCCAGCGATCGATCACCCACAGATAGCTTGTCGGCACCACCGCCGCCTCGATCCACGCCCGCGGCCGGCGGACGAGGTAGCCGCCACCAACCGCCCACTGCAGGGCGACAACCGGGCCGACCCACGCGAGCAGGCCACCGAGATACAGCCACGCGTCCTGCTGTGCCACCATCCAGAGCCCGCCGGCAAACAGCGTGAGGCCGGCGATAACGCCAGCGATCCGCGGTAGACGGGCGAAATCGCCGGGCTCGTAGCGTGGATCAAAGCCACGCCAGTAGAGATAGAATCCGACGGTCAGTGTCTGGACAGCAAAAAACAGATACTCGCCGGCCGGAATCGATAGCATACTCGCGGTGACGACGCCCTCACCGTACCACCACACGTCACGCTGGATCATGTACGACCCCCACGGCGTCGTGTAGGCGTAGGCGATCGCAACGAGGATCGCAAGCCCGGCCGCGCCGCGCCGCCGCCGCGGTGACGCATACGCCGGCACAAGATACCACAGCAGGGCCAACAGTGGGAGCGTCAACACAAGATGGAACTGCAGATACGTGGTGGGCACTGCTGCCCATAGCACCCACCAGTAAAACAAGATTGCGACTCCGCTATCTCGCCGGCCGACTACCTTTTACAGCGAGAGTCCAGCCGTTTGCCGCGGGCGTGAGTCTTATTGAGTGGTCGCCAATGCGGACTGTAACGGCGCGGAGAACATTCAACAGAAGATATTCCCGAATCTCGCCACGGACGGTGGCCGCGATAGGGATGACGGCTGTCTGGCACAGCCAGCGGTACGCCTGTTCGATAAATCCGCGGGCCGCCTACGCCCACAAGAGCAGGTGAACGGCAAACCCTCATATCCCAAACGCGGTCGGGAACCCCCGGAACGCCGGGGAGGATCTCATCCACGGGACTGTCGTCACGATATGGCTCACTCACTTGTCGCACCGTCAGCGGTGACCGTGACAACCGAACAGTCCAACTCCCCGCGAAGGTAGTCACCGATATCGGGATCCGATCTGAGTTTCCGAACCATCCGTCGCCACCGACCGGCTTGTTTTGAGCCGATCACGACAAGATCGGCGTTCTCCCCGACGATCTCCTCTAAGATCGTCTCCTCAAGCAGGAACCCCTGCCGGATAACGTAGCGTGTGTCGGTGAGTTCGCCAAACTCGGATTCAACCGCTCGCTTGAGATCCGTTCGCGTGACAGTGCGGCTGTTTTGGTAGAGATCGACGTGAAGAACGGTCAGTTCGGCGTTGCGATTCTCGCTGATTGTGATCGCCTCCCGGAGCGTGGCCGCGGAGTGCTCGCTGAGCGGGTACCGAACCGGAACGACGATCAGCGTCATTGGAAGCACTCGCCGGCGGGACAAAAAGAACATATCGCTCCGGGTCGCCGATCGGGGTCGACTCTGTTAGCAGCTAGATCGGGGCACTGCCGGGATCAGGGTGGACAACCTGAAACTCACCGTCGGCCTCGATCCCGATAATCGCCCAATCGTAGGGCGGTTTCACCGACTGAAGATACGACTGAAGTGGGTCAGTGGCGTCCATCCAGGTCACAAAACAGCGGAGCCGCGGGCCACCGTCGGTGCCATACTCGACGATATCATCAGGGTCGGTGGCGTCGTCAGCATCCAGCGGTGTGACCTGAACACGCCGCCATTTTCGTTCGGCGACAAACTCGCTGCCGCGCTCCTCGATCGTGTAGCCAAGCTGTGTGAACACCTCTCGGGCCTCTTCAGCCGGTGGTATGGTAACAGTAGCCATCCACCTCCGGCTACGGCGTAATCCATGATAAAGCTTCTCACAGCATCAGCCTGCTGTTCCGGCCGGTGATACCACCCCGAGTTCACTCGTTGACCGCGTCCCACTCATCGGGTTTGCGGATGTTCGGACAGCTGTTGCAGACCAGCCGGCCCATCGTATCCATCGCGTTGTCAAAGCCGCCGCAGGCGTTGCAGTAGTACCCCCATCGGTTGTCGCCGTCGGCCTCACAGTAAACCGGATGGAAGAGATCAACGGAACCACGTTCGGCTGTCTCCCGATCGATGTAGACAATCTCGTCGTCGGCTGTCGTCGCTTGCTCTCGGCTCATACACCACAACGACGGGCGTTCGGCTTATGTGTGTGGCTCTCGCCGGCGAGTGGGGTCTGGCTGTTCGACAGGAGGACTTATTCCGTTTGCTGGCCGAGAGGTCGGTATGGCCGATTACACAACGGTGTCGATCCCGAAGGAACTCGGGGATCGCGTCGAGGAGACGATCGAGGGCACAAGCTTCACATCCACAAGCGATCTTGTCCGGTTTCTGCTGCGGAGCATCGTCATCCAACAGGAGCCCGACGGCACGCTGACAGAGGCTGATTTCGCCGAGGTCACAGACCAGCTTCGGGATCTCGGCTACTTAGAGTAGCTACTCGATCGTTTCGACCGGCGGCTCGGCAGCAAGACCGACAAGCTCGACCCCTCGCCCGCGACGATCAAAGGCACGGATCGAGTCGGTCTCCCACGGCGGTACCGCGACGAGAACCGCGCCGGCCAGATCATCCGTTTTTGTGACCGCCAGCGGGCCGGTCGGATGGGAGACAAACCGGGCTTGTGCACCGCCGGAGGGCGTCCCGAGATCCACCCCAAACACCGAGCTTACCGCGCCGCCGGCCTCGGGGAGATAAAAGTGAGTGAGAACGGGGGTATCGGTATCGATGTCGGCAAGCCGGCCGTCACTGCCGCTCAGGTCGCCGGCCGGTGTCGCCGCCAGCGGAACATTCGCCCGCTGTGGCTCGTGGTCGGCGGCGAACTCAACAAGGACAGCAAGCAGTCCGGCGGTCACATAGAGCACCACGGATTACCCGGTGAGAAATCCTTTCAGTGTTTGTGCGTACAGCGAGGGGGTGTTGGCCCGCGAGGAGGCGAGGGCGGTCTCTATGGCGGCCGCAGCGTTGCTGCCGATCCCCGCGCCGTGACCGAGTCGAATCCGCTCGGGGCGACCCTGCGATCGGAGTCCGTCGGGTGGCGTCAGCCGGAGCATTGGGTGTACGCCCAGTCGCTCGTCGCCGGCGAGAAAGTATGCTGCGGTGCCGACGGACTCAGGGATCACCATCGTTCCGGTCTCGGGGTTGAACAGGCCGGCCTCCTGCCACGGCGGCAGCGACGAATCCCGGATCACAAACGACTGCAAGCCGGAGTTGCCAAGCTCGCCGGAAAACCGGCTCACCGGGGCATCGATCTCGTCGGCAACGCCGGACATCCACGTTGGCACGAAAACATCGACACCATGTCGGCTGGCGATCGCTGCTGCATCACGTTTGTGGCGATCTAGGCAGACCGCGACACCGGCGACCTCACTCGGGCTATCGCCGTCGGCACCGAGTTCCGCGAGGAGGTCATCGACACCGTCGGCGTCGACGGGATCGATAACCCAAATCCCCTCGGGTGTTGTGAGGGCGTGGCTCGCCCGTTGCATCGTTTCGTCGGGGTAGGCCAGCCACCCCAAGCCATCATCACCGCGATCGATTACCTGTAGGTCGGCTCTACCGCCTCCTTTCATCGGCATAGGTGGTGTTGGGACTGTGGTGTCATAAACACAGCCACGTCAGCAAGCGAGGGAGACAACTCCACGTCAGCAAGCGGGGGAGACAACCACAGCATACGCCTGTGCCAACAGGATCGGTCGCCGCGCGCCACCGTGTAGCGTAATAGCTCCGGTTATGACAGTCGATCGGTGTTGATCGCGGTTTCCGGTGGCGTGATGATCAGAAACTCCCGGAAATGCATGAGTTCGCCGCCCATATCCTTGATCTCGCGGGCAAAGCCGGCAGCCAACTCGTTGAGGTCGCCCTCGACCGAGAGGACAAGCACATTCCCCTGGGTGATCGACTGCACCCATTCGGCGTCCTCAGTTTCGCCGTTGAGCACGCCCAACACCACCTCGTCGCTCGGCATCTCATCGAGCTGTGCCTCCGCCTCCCGGAGGTCGAGATCGAAATCAGTCATACCCCTGCGTTAGCCGGTGGCAACAAAAGCGTTCGGACACGGTCGGAGAGACGGCGATCCCGGCTGGTCTCCGCCAGGCTGTCGCCGGAACAACAGCGTTTTTCGCCATCCAGCACCGAACTACAACGTATGATACGTTCCGGCCTGTGTCACCGCCACCCGTCGCCAGCGACGGCGCGTCCGCCAGAGCCGACAGCACGCTTACCCACCCCCGGCTGCTGTGGGTGGTGGTGATGGCCGAGTCGACCGACGAGCAGGCTGATCGACAGTCGGTCGGTGCGGTGACCGACGATGGCCAGCTCGTCACCAGCGGTGCCGGCGATCGGGATGCGGGCCGCCCGTGGATACTCCTTGGAAAGCTCTGGGCGGTCGTGCTCGCGGCTGTGCTCGGATTCGGGGCGATTCTCCTGCCGGGGCTGTTTGTGCTGCCGCTTGTCGTCGCCACGACACTCTTTTCGATCGAGCTGTCGCTGTCGCCGTTGGCGGAGCTTGTCATCAACTTTGTGTTCGGCCAGATTCTCGCAATGGGTGGGATCGCTGGGCTGTATCTGTGGGCGACCGGCAAACATCACTCCTATATCCGTGTTCGCAAACCGACACTCGGCGAGCTGTTGGTGATCACCATCGCCCCGTTTGCGGTGCTGTTTTTGATCGGCGGCGTCAACATCTTTGTCTCGTTTTTCTTTAATATCGAGGCCGCCTCCCACAGCCTGTTGAACTTCGAGGGGATCGAGCCGACGTTCTATCTGCTGTTGATCCCGTTTATGATCCTCGTTGTCGGCCCCTTCGAGGAGCTGCTCTACCGAGGGGTCATCCAAACACGACTGACGAGATCGTTCAGTCGCCCGAGTGCGATCGTTCTGGCGAGTTTGATCTTTGTCCCGATCCACCTGACCGCCTACAGCGCGGGCGGGGCCAACCTGATGCAGGTGCTTGCGGCCTTCGGGGCGTTGTTTGCCGGCTCGGTTCTCTACGGCGCGCTGTATGAGTGGACGGAGAATCTGACGGTCGTCGCGATGGCCCACGGGCTGACAAACTCGATTCAACTGCTTGTTGTTTACATCGTCACGACCAACGAGGAGCTCCAAGAGTTGGCGAACCAAGCAACGGTACTCGTTGGGCTCTGACCGTCGGCTCTCAGCCACAGATGCGGCTCTGGCCGTCGGTTACGCTCACCCGCAGGGTTTTATTTGCCCGTCGCCACGCTCCGGTGTGGACGCCCACCAGCCCCAACTGTCGAACCCGTTTGGCATGGACGAGGAGTGCACCAACTGTCCGGGGCTCTGTGAGGCGCGGCAAAACGTCGTTCACGGCTACGGCGATGTCGGCGGCGAGTTCATCTTTATCGCCGAACGCCCTCATGCGGGTGCTGACGAGACCGGCACCCCGTTTACCGGCGACGACGCCGGCCGCCGCCTCCAGTGGATTCTCGGCGAGCTCGGCTTCGTCCGCTCGGAGCCCGACGCCGACAGCCCGGAGATGCAGAACGCCTTCTGTACCTATCTGACCCGGTGTCGACACCCGGATCGTGAGCCGACCGAAAACGAGATCAACACCTGCGAGCCGTATCTCAACGCCGAGATCCGGATGATGAACCCACAGATCATCGTCCCGATCGGCCAGCGGGTGATCGAGTCGCTGGCGATGGAGTACACAACCCAGTCGCCGGAGAGCTTCGATATCGACGACGTACACGCGACGACAGTTCGCGGCCGCGGCTTTGAACTCGTTCCGATGTACGAACTCGACCGGCAAACCGACGCCGACAGCGAGGCGTTTATCGAGCATATGACCGAGAACGTCTTTAACCGGGACTATCGCCAGACAAAGGGCCGACAGAGTCGCTGACGACTGTCCGAAAGCTGATGACACGGCCCGATCGGGATCACCGTGTTCAAGACGCCGCCGCTCTGAGCGAAAGCCATGACCGTGATCGCCGTTCTGGCGTTGCCGCCACGAGAGGGGCTTGTGTTGCCCGCGCTTTCGGAGACCAGCCCGCTGTCGAGTGCGGCGGCGACCGAGCTCTACGAGGCGACCCTTGTTGACACGATCCGTGCCATCGACCGCTCGGGTGCGACGCCACTGATCAACTATCCGGAATCCGACCAGCTGCCGGCAGCCAACCGGACTGACACTGAGCCGGTTGCCGACCTCCGTGCCGTCGTTGCTGACGCGCTTGCTGACCCCGCAGACGTGCGGTTTGAGCCACAGGTCGGTTCGACGTTTTCGGCCAGAGCGGGCAATACCGTGACACACCTTCTCCGCGAGGAGGGCGCGGCGTCGGTGGCTGTCACCCGTGGGACGGCACCGTTGTTGTCGCGGACGGTAATCGATGGAGCAGCGATGAAACTTCGCACAAACGATGTTGTCGTCGGCCCGACAGCCGAGGGCCGGGTTTACTACGCCGGCTTTACCGAGCCGATCGATTTCGCCGAGGCTTTCGACGGGGTCGAACTCCAACGGCTTGCCGACCGCGCGGCCGACGCCGATCTGTCAACCGCGTTTCTCGGCTCCTCGCCGGTCGTCGAAACCGGCGGTGATCTCCGGACGCTGATCCCACAGCTCCGCGCCCGCATCGCCGCCGAACGGATCGTCCCCGAGCGAACCGCGGCGTTCGTCCACGAACACGGGCTCGCTGTCGTCGACACCGATGACGGGCTCGAACTTGTCGCTGATCACTGATCGTGAGCTGAGTCGGAGAACTCGGCGGTCGAAACGAGAGGTTCGTGAGTAAAAGCAGTCGGCTTCATCCGGATATCTGTGTGCGCAAACCAGTAAACAGCATTACGCCACGGCCTCATCGACCGGTTCAACCCGGATCGACCGCGCAACCGACTCAGGGAGACTCTGTTCGTCGCCATCGGCCGTCTCAACGGTGACCATTCCAAACGGCGCGATATCGACGATCGCAAGCTCGGTGCCGGGGTTGATGCCGGCGTTTTCGAGATACGTGAGCTCGTCCTCATCGCGGTCGCTGACGCGGGCAACAACGACGTGATCGCCGGCTTCGAACTCGGTGAGGCGGTCGGCATCATCGCCGTTGATCGGATCGAGCTCAACGCCCGGAATCGGGTCGCCATGGGGGTCAACCGAGGGGTTGTCGAGTGCCTCGGCGACGCGGCGTTCGAACTCCTCGGAGATGTGGTGTTCTAAGGCGTCGG
>ERZ1034573.634-NODE-634-length-10541-cov-10.914362_pt1 | contig 10541 bp, 7 predicted proteins | sample MGYA00520641_ERZ1034573 | MGnify/ENA primary metagenome ERZ1034573 (study PRJEB33760, sample SAMEA4777724) | hypersaline lake metagenome | biome: hypersaline environment; feature: brines | place: Spain | collected 2014-08 | depth 0 m ...
GACCGTGTCGTTGGCCAGGATCCGGTCGAGTCCGTCGTCGTCGGAGACGATCATACCGATACCGACACCCCGGACCGCAAAACAGTACCGCCGGACGCACTGCCGGTCGGCGTCAGGACTCCCGCTCGATCATCACCCGGATGGACCGTCCGTACATGACCGTCACCCGGCATCCCTGGAACCGAAACGCGGCCGACGGGAGCCACTTGCTGTCGTCCGTGGCTCTCGTTTTGAACAACCCGTCGAGTTTCTCGACGTCGACGAACTCGTACAGCGGAGGCGTCTCGGACACCTCCGGCCACGTCGCGATGGCCGCCGATACGGTCGTGGTAACGGCGTCCGTGACCCTGACCGGCCGGGCGAACTCCCTGACCAACTTCGTGTCCGTCTCCCACCCTTGCGGCCGCTCCGACACGGATCCCCCGGTTCTGCTCATGGTACAGCTTCCGACGGGAGCCGACATATGGGTCATCCCGTTACTGTTCGACCCGCCGTCTCCGCGTACCGATGTGAATCGGTTCGGGTCTCGAACGGCGGACGGGAGCGCCGGGCGTCCGGTGTGACTGACCCCGGGGCGTCGGCGCCTCACGAGAACAACTCGGCGAGGAGCTTCCGCTCGGCCGTTCGGAGGTGCTGGCTGAACGTCGATTGCACGATGCCGAGTTCCTCGGCGACGGCGTCCGCACTGGCGCCCCGCGGCCAGTCGAAGTAGCCAGCGTGAAACGCCATCCGCAGCGCCTCCCGCTGCCGGTCGGTCAGGTCCGAGTCCACCGCGGCGGCGGCCGTCGGGTCGGCGTTCCAGTCCACCGACAAGTAGCGCTTCGCCACCAGTTCGACCCCGGTGAGCGCCTCCGTGACCGCGTCGACGTACTCGCGCACCCCGGTCTCGTACGGGAGCGTCACCGTCACGACCAGGGTCGCGGCGTCGGCGTCCAGCTCGACCTCCCGAAGCGCGGCGCCGTGGTCGATCAACCGCCGAGTGGACGACTCCGGGGGGAGTGACACCACGCAGGTCAGACGGCTCTGATCCGCGCGGACGACCGACACGTCGGGGTCGTCTCCGACCCGCGCCTCGATCCGGTCGGGATCCTGCCCGGCGGCGAGATCGAACGTCACGAACGCCGCGTACGTCCCGTCACTGCGGCGTGACACGTCCGTGGCCGACACCGGAGCGTCGATGTCGCTCACGACCCTGGACAACGTCGACGCGGAATCCGGATCGACGCGGAACGTGAGCGCCGTCGACCCGCCGGTCATGAGCGCGTCCCGCCGCCGGAGCGCCCCGATCGCGTGACCGATCGTCGCGCCGAGTTCGGTGAACGCCTCGACCTCCTCTTCGACCATCCCGCCGGGGTGATCGAGGTGCACCTCGACCACGCCGAACCGCATCGACTCGTGGACGATCGGGACCGCCACGACGCTGTTCGTACCCCCGCTCAGTCCACGGTCGCGCCACCACACCCCCGGCTCGACGGCCAGGAGATCCGTCACGGATACCGGCGACGCCGACTCGTACGCCCGCCGAGCGGGCACCGCCGGCGTCGACGGGGTCGACGTCGACTCCGTCGCGGCCGCTTCCGAGCCCGCACGGGGCACCTCGGAGAGGTACCCGTCGAGGTCTCCCGCCGAGGCTCTGCGGACGGTGTTGCCGGTCGAGAGGTCGACGTCCGCGATCCAGACCCCTCTCACCGCGTCGACTTCGAGCACCCGACGGCAGACCTCGGCCTCGACTTCGGCGTGGGTGTCGGCGCTCACCACCGCCGGAGTGATCGAACGGATGAGTCGGTTGATCCGATCCAGTCGCGAGAGCTGCTCGTTTCGCCGTTCGAGCTCCCGGTCCCGAGCCAGAAGCGTTCGCGTCCGAGCGACCTGTTCGAGCGCCTGCCGGACGTTGGCGGCCAGGGTCTCCGCGAGGGTTCGGCTCGCTGTCGAAAGCGTCCCCGACCCCGTCGCCGCCAGGAGCAACACCCCGCGCCGGCCGAGCGGACAGAGGAGCCAGTCGCCGAACGCCCCGTCGAGCCATCCGTCGGACCCGCCGTCCGACCGGTGGGTGTCGGCGTCCAGCGGGTCCGTTCGGCCCGCAAACGTGGTCCAGACCGGACCGTCGCCCCCGGAGAGCGTCGGTAGTTCGGGACCCGCGTCGGGGGTACCAGTCTCGGACGCCGTCGGGACGAGCGCCCCCGTCGCCTCGTCCCTGGTGAACGCCGCGGCGTAGCCGAAGTCCAACTCGGCCGTCGCCGCCGTGACCGCCCGGTCGGCGACCGCCTCGTCCGTGTCCGCGGCCATCAGGTCCCGGGTCACGCGGTTGAGTGCCTGGAGGTGGCGTTCACGCGTGTGTCGGGCTGAGACGTCACGGTAGTGTTCGACCCAGCCGCCCGCGTACATGCCGGTGCGGATCGGCGTCCCCTGGTACTCCAGCCACCGTTCGGTCCGGTCCCCGTCTCCGGGAACGTGGACGGTTGCGTCGACGTCCGCACGGCGTGACAGCCCGGCGATCACCAGTGACGCGAGCGACTCCCCGTCGGCTTCGACGTCGGACAGCCGCTCCCGTACGACCGCCTCGTACTCCCGTTCGCGGACGGCGCTCGGATCCACCCCGAGCAACCGTTCGGTCGCCTCGTTCGCCCACACCACCGACCCGTCGGCGTCGACAACGACCGTGGCTTCCCGCAACTCGTCGAGAACGTCCTCGGTGAGCGACTCGTACCGTCGCTCGCCCGTCCGCTCGGCGGCCGTCCGCTGGAGCCGTTCGACTGCGACACGGAAGTCCGCCTCGGGGAGGTCGATCAACAACGCCTCGACCTCCGATTGAACCGTCTCGAGCCGGTCGGTGAGCGCCCGGTACTCCTCGCTGTCGTCGAGCACCGCTTCGGCCTTCACCGCCTCGAGCGCGTCCTGTCGCTCGATCAACGAGAACAGCTCCTGGAGCTTCTCGTCGTACTCCGCGCGGGTCAGCATCCGGTCGAGGGTCTCCCGCAGCGCCGGCGCGTCGACCGGCTTCTCCAGGTACGCGTCGAACCCCATCTGTACGACGTCGAGGTCGGGTGTGACCGCCGAGACCATCACCACCCGCGGGTCGAACTCCGACTCCCGAACCGTCTCGAGGACCTCCCCGCCGGAACGCCCGGGCATCATCCGGTCCAACAGCACCACGTCGACGGTCGCATCCAGCAGTTCGAGCGCGTCGCCCCCGTCGTACGCGGTCGTCACCTCGTAGGAGTCACGAAGCCACTCGGCGTAGAGTTCGGCCAGATCACGGTCGTCCTCGACGATCAACACCCCTGCGGCGCTCCGCTGTGTCGCCGTCATTCCGGCATCCCGATGCTTGGCTGCATCCGTCCGTCGTGCGTGGCCGGGAGCCGCAAGCGGACCTCCGTGCCGTCGGTCGACGACTCGACCGACGCCGTGCCGCCGGCTTGCGTGACGACCATCCGGACCGTCCAGAGCCCGAGCCCCAGCCCGTGGGTCAACTGGGTCTCCTCCCCGGTTTCGAGCACTTCCGCCTCCATCTCCGGCAGTCCCGGGCCGTCGTCCCGCACCCGGATCTCGATCCAGTCCTCCTCCGGGCGTGCGAGTTCGACCTCGACCGTCGCCCCCTCGGTCGACGCCGCAGCGTTCTCGACCAGCTCGCGAACCGCGCTCCTGATCGGCGCGGGCACCCGGACCGACCCGACGTCCGACGGGGCCTGCACCAGGATGGTGGCGTCCTCGGAGCGGACCGACTCGGCGACGTCCCGGACGATCGTCTCGCACTCCATCGTGTGGCGGCGGTTGCCCCGCCCCTGGAGTAGCTGGTGGACGTACCGCATCCGCTCCGCCATCGCCGCCCACTTTTCGACGATCCGCTCGACGGTTTCGAGTCGCTCGGCCCGTCTGTCGGCGCGTTCCTCCTCCGCGATCAACTGGGCCCATCCGCGAAGCTTCGTCAGGTCGTTCCGCATGTTGTGGCGTATCACGCGCTGCATCACCTCGAGGTGGCGCCTGTGCTGTTCCCTGGCCGTGACGTTTCGTCCCTCGGCGACGAGCTCGGAGACGTCGCCCGACTCGTCGACGACGGGCTTCACCGAGAAGTCGATCGTCGCGAGGCCGTTCTCGCCGCGGACCTCGGTCTTGTACCGGACGAACTCCCCGTCACCGGCCCGCTCGATCGCGTCCCGGACCTCGCCGTGGACCGTCTCCGAGTGCGTCCACCACGACGCCTCGAAGAAGGGGGTTCCGACGATCTCGCTCCGATCGAACCCGCCGAACTCGAGCGCGGCGTCGTTGACTTCGACCACCGTTCCGTCCGGCTCCAACAGCGCGGTGAACTGGAGCGTCCGGTTGAAGATGCCCTCGAACCGCCGGGCGCGCTCCCTGGCCTCGGTCACGTTCCGGAGGTAGACGAGCATCCCGTCGACGGCGTCGTCGTCGAGCATGTTCCGGTACCGAATGTCGACGTTGAACCACCCGCCGTCCGGGGACGCCATCCGGCACTCGGCGGTGTCGCTCCCCGACCCCTCGACGCACTCGAAGAACGCCGTCATCGCGGGCTCGCGCTCGTCGGGGTGGAGGTACGCGAAGAGGTTCCCGCCGACGAGGGCGTCGGGGCCGTGGCCGAACTGCCGTTTCGCGGACCCGCTGGCGTAGGTGATCCCGCCGTCGGCGTCAGTGACCAGGATGACGTCCTCGGACTCCTCGACGAACCGATCGGTCCGGCGGCGTTGCCGGCGTCGCTCGGTCATGTCGTGGACGATCATCGCGTAGCCACGGAACGCCCCGTCGTCGGCCTCGAGCGAGACGTACCGGACGTCGGCGTAGAACTCCGTTCCGTCGGCACGGACCTGCCACCCCTCGTCGGTGCTCTCGCCCGCGATGCGCGCCTGCTGTAACAGCCGCTCTGGACGGTCCGACTCGGGGTAGAGTTCGGTCACCGACGTTCCGACGGCCGCGTCGGCGTCGTATCCGAAACAGGCAGACGCCCCCGCGTTCCACGTCCGGATCGTCCCCCCCTCGTCGACGGCGACGAACGCGTACTCCTCGACGCTCTCTGTCAGCAGGCGGAACCGCTCGCGTTCCGCGTACAGCTCCTTCTTGCGACGCACCTCGTCGGTGACGTCCTGTTGGATGCCGATGTAGTTGACCAGGTCGCCGTCGTCGTAGACGGGCGTTATCGAGAGCCGGTTCCAGTACGGCTCGCCGCCCTTCCGGTAGTTCCGCAGCTGGACGGTCGCCGGCTCCTCCGCGGCGACGGCGTCGCGGAGCGTCTCGACCGCCGGCTGGTCCCGGTCGTCGCCCTGGAGGAGCCGGGAGTTCCGGCCCAACACCTCCTCGCGGGTGTACCCCGTCTGCTCGACGAACCCGTCGTTGACGTAGACCAGCGGGTTGTCCTCGCGGTTCGGATCGGTGATCTGGATCCCGACGTTGGCCTCGTCCATCGCGCGTTCCTTGAGTTCGAGCTCGCGCTTCCGGGCCCGCCGCTCGGTCTCGTCGCGGACCGTACAGACGAGGCGTCCGTCCTCGACGATCGTCAACGAGAGCTCGGCCGGGAACGTCGATCCGTCCGGCCGGCTCCCCGTCACCGACCCGCGCCAGTGACCGTCGGCTTCGAGCGCGGGGAACGCCTCCGCCTCCAAGCGCGCGACCTCCGCGTCGTCGTACAGCCTCCGCCACGTACCGCCCAACAGGTCGTCCTTGTCGTCGAAGCCGTACATGTCGACGTGGGTCCGATCGATGTAGACGTACTCGCCGTCGTCGAGAACCGCGACGCCGTCGGCCGCCTCCTCGACGGCTCGCCGGAACGACTCGAGTTCGCGCTTTCGAGTCTCCCGCTCCGTCACGTCCTGGCCGGAGATCAGAAGCGACGTGACCCTCCCCTCGGCGTCGGTCACCGGACGGACCGTTCCCTCCATGTGACGCCGACTCCCGTCGGGCGTCCGGTGGATGGCGTCGTACTCGACGTACTCCCCGTCGGCAGCGCGCCGGATCCACCCGCGAAGGTCGTCCTGAAGCGCCTCGGAGTGGCTCCACCACGGCGTCTCCGCGAACGGCCGGCCCGTCACTTCCGCGGCCGTCGGTTCGACGTACTCCATCGCCGTCGCGTTCACGTCCAGCAGCGTCCCGTCCGTGTCGAGCAGCCCGACGAGCATCCCCGGATCCTCGAACAGCGACCGGAACCGCCGCTCGTTGCGCCGCCGCTCGCGCTCCTTCGCTTTCTCGTCGGAGATGTCCGTCACGATGGCGCGCACGCGAACGGGGGTCCCGTCGTCGTCGCACTCCGGAACCGCCCGGCTCCGCAGCCACCGCGTGCCCTCGTCCGCCGTGCGTACGCGGTACTCCGTCGTCGTCGGCTCCCCGCCGCACAGGTTCCCTTCGACCGTCTTCCGGACCCGGTTCCTGTCGTCCGGGTGTATCACCTCCTCGAAGAACGTGTCGGCGGTGTCGACGTCCCGGCCGATGAGGTCGACGAACGTCTCGTCCGAAAGCAACTCGTCCGTCTCCAGGTCCCAGTCCGTGATCCCGGTGTTCGTCCCGGCCAACGTCAGTTCGAGCCGTTCCCGCTGTCGACGCAGCCTCCCGCGGGCCGCCCTCCGTTCGGAGACGTCGACGAACAGCGCGTCCGTCCCGACCGTCCCGTCCCGCCGAGGGACCGCACGGAGGAGGGTGTGAACCGGCGTCCCGTCGGCGTCGACGAGCGTCCGCTCGTTCATCTCGAACGACCCGGAGAGCGCGTCCTCGTATCCACCGTCCCGGAGGTCGGCTGCGGAGTCGTCGGCGTACAGGGACGCGAGCGGCTCACCCTCCAGGTCACCCCGCTCGTACCCCAGCCGACGCAGGAACCGGTCGTTACACGAGTCGACGACCGCCTCGCCGCCGACCCGTCGGGTCCGGATGAACAGCAGCGGCCCCCGGTTCAGGAACTCCGGTCGCTCCGGACCCCGTCGTCGCTCCCGTCGGCCGTCGATCCGGTCGAGCGCCGCTCCGAGGTTCGCGCCGATCCCTTCGACCACCTCGAGGGTCGCCTCGTCGAACTCGTTCGACTCGGTCACGCCGAGACGCAACACCCACCGGGACCCGACCGGAACGAGCGCTTCCGCGCGAAGTGGTTCCCGCGGTTCTGGGTCGACCGCCGCTTCGGCGGCTGCCGGGACCGACGGATCGTCGCACCGCTCGCGGACCCGCTCTGCCACCCGCGCCGGGATCCCGCCGTGCCCGCCGCTCGTCGCGTCGGGCGCGCCAGCAGGACCGAACGCGTCGGCGACGGGATCGTACTCGTCCACGCCGACCGTCGACCGCTCGAACGCCGCGTCGGCCACGTCGACGACGCGACGAACGGCATCGTCGACGGTCTCGGCGCCGCCGAGTTCCGCCGACAGGGAGAGGAGGGTCCCCGCGGAGGGATCGTCGGGGCATGAAGTTATCATACGATGGAATAACTTGGCAGTCGATTTAGCTTTTCGCCCTTGGGTTCGCGGCGTCGCCGGCCTCGGACCCGCCGTCACCCGAATCCGCGTCGCTCACCGGGGTCAGGGCGATCCCGTCGGCGGTCGGTTCGGCGGCCGGCGTCGCGATCCCCCTCAGACGGGTGACGTAGTCCCAGGTGAGAACCGACGGGGTCCGGCCGAACCGGATTCCGACCGCGTCGCTGGTTCGTCGGTACAGCGTCGCTCTGCGGGCGTCGTCGTCCGCCGGCTCGCACTCCTCCAGTAGCCCCACCGACACGAGCTGGTTGATTCGGCGGTAGCAGGTCGCGATCGGGATTCCGAGCGAGTCGCTGAGTTCGCCCGCGGACGTCGGCTCGTCGGCCGCTCCGAGGATTTCGATACTGTACGTCGCTCCGAGTGCTTCTACCACCTTCATAATGGGTTCGTCAATGGTGTAACAGTATCGCCGCCGACAAAGACGCAGTCCCACGTTGGATGGCGTGCGACGAATCCGGTACCGATGCTGATCGGGCCCCCGGACGAACGGCGGCGGGACGCCGCGGGCGGCCGGACCCGACCCCCGGTCAGTCCGCCGTCGACCCGCCGGCGTCTGCTCCCCGCTCCTCGCGGGTCAGGTAACACTGGGGGTCGGGGGCGAACGGGTCGCCGCCGGCGGCGAGCCCCCGAAGCCGGGAGCCGCCCCGGCAGATGTCGCGGTGCCGGCACGTCGCACACCGGCCGGTCAGGTGCTCCTCGCGGGTCCGGAGCGCACGCAGAAGCGGGTTCGACTCGTCGTCCCAGATCGCGCCGAACGGCCGGTCCCGGACGTTCCCCAGGCTGTACCCCTGCCAGAACTGCGTGAGGTGGACGTTGCCCTGGTAGTCGACGTCGGCGACCCGCTCGCCCGTCGGGTCACCGCCGTTGACTTCGAGATACCGCCGGACAGCGGCCGCCCGCTCCTCGCCGAACCGGTCGCGGGCGTACTCCACGAGGAACGCGGCGTCGCAGTAGTTGCCCACGAGCAGCGTCTCGATGTCCTCGCCGGCGTCGTGGTACGACCGCGTCAGGTCACACAGCCGCTCGACGGCCGCGCGGCGGGCCTCGGGCGTCAGATCCGCGTCGGCGATGTCGCCGCCGCGGCCGCCGTAGTCCAGGTGGTAGAAGCAGAACCGGTCGACGCCGACCTCCGAGAGGAGGTCGACCACCCCCTCCATGTCGGCGGCGTTCCGCTCGGTGATCGTGTACCGGAGTCCGGTCTTCAGCCCGGCGTCGAGGAAGTTCTCGATCCCGCGGACCGCGGCGTCGAACGCCCCCTCCTCGCCCCGGAACGCGTCGTTGCGCTCGGGCAGCCCGTCGACCGACACGCCCGCGTACTTCAGGCCGGCGTCCCGCAGCGCGGCCGCCCGCTCCGGGGTGACGAGGGTGCCGTTGGTGGAGAGCACGGGCCGGATCCCGACGTCCGCGGCGTGCGCCACTAGGGTTTCGAGGTCGTCGCGGACCAGCGGCTCCCCGCCGGAGAACAGCACCACCGGCACCCCGTAGTCGGCGAGCTCGTCGAGGAGCTGCCTGCCCGCCGCGGTCGTGAGCTCCCCGGGCGCCGCGTCGAGGTCGGCGCCGGCGTAGCAGTGCTCGCAGTAGAGGTTACACCGGCGCGTGAGGTTCCACACCACCACGGGCTTGGTGGTCCGTTCCTCGGTGATCTGCTCCCGCGTGGAGTCCCGGCCGTCGTCGTACCGGAGGCCGTCGCCGGCGGCGTCGAGCGAACAGAGGAGTTTGCTGATCGAGATCACGCCCCCGCACCTCCGGGGTCGTCGCCGGGGGCCTCCGGGACGGTCCGGGCGTCCACGCCCGCCCCGGCGCCGAGGTCGCGGCGGGTGAACCGCTCGACCGCCGCGGCCGGGCAGAGCCACAGACACGTCGCCGTCCTGCCGAACAGCGCCGACGCCTGCTCGTGCGCCACCGACGCGGTGGGGGCCGACACGCTCCCGACGTGCCGGAGGGGCTCGCCGGGGTCCTCGCGGAGGAACACCTCCCACTCGGGGGTGTCGTCGCCGCGCGGCTCGTCGACACGCGTCACGTCCGTGTCGGTCATCACTCGACCCGTACGGGTCCCACCCCGAACCCGTTCCGCCGATTGTCGGGGACTGGGAACGACTGCGTGGCTCTTTGCGCCGCGGGCGGTAGCGCCAGTGATGCCTGAACGCAACGTCACGCGCCGGGCGATACTCGGGGGGACAGTCGCCGTCGCGACCGGGCTCGCGGGCTGCTCCGGCGGCGGCACAGCCTCCGGGGCGGCCGACTCGACGGACGGGGCGGCCGGCGACGGTGAGGGGACCGGTACGACCGAGGCGGTCGCGGCGTACCTCTCGAATGCGGGCAACTACGACGGCGTCGTCGACGAGACGGGCGCCTCGGAGGTGACCGTCACCGTCGGGAGCGAGGCCAACGGCGGTCACTTCGGGTTCGCGCCCGCGGCGGTCCGCGTCTCGACGGGGAGTTCCGTGGTCTGGGAGTGGACCGGGCTCGGCAGCACCCACAACGTCGTCGCCGAGGACGGCTCCTTCGAGTCGAAGCTGGTCGCCGAGGAGGGCCACACCTTCTCACGGACGTTCGCGGAGCCGGGCACGGTCGAGTACTACTGCACGCCCCACCGCACGATGGGGATGAAAGGCGTCGTCGTCGTCGAGTAGGCCGCCGAGCGCTAACTCTCCGCGCGGCGGCGCCGGCCGCCGCGGGGGGAGTCGAGGTCCCACGCTTCGAGCAGCTCCTGGTAGCGGTTCCGGATCGTGACCTCGGAGATGTCGGTCGCCTCGCTCACGTCCGCCTGGGTGAGGTCCTCGTTGGTCAGCTGCGCCGAGGCGTAGAGCGCGGCGGCGGCGAGCCCCACCGGCGACTTCCCGGAGTGGACGTTCTCCCGCTTCGCGTTCTCCAGCAGCTCCCGTGCGGTCCGCTCGGTCTCCTTCGGGACGCCCAGGTCGGAGGCGAACCGGGGGACGTACTCCTCGGGGTCCGCCGGCTGGATCTCCAGGGAGAGCTCCCGGACCACGTAGCGGTAGGCCCGCTCGAACTCGTCCTCGTCGACCCGTGAGACGCGGGCGACCTCGTCGATGCTCCGGGGGACCTGCGCCATCCGGGCGGCGG
>ERZ1034573.640-NODE-640-length-10500-cov-77.446721_pt1 | contig 10500 bp, 12 predicted proteins | sample MGYA00520641_ERZ1034573 | MGnify/ENA primary metagenome ERZ1034573 (study PRJEB33760, sample SAMEA4777724) | hypersaline lake metagenome | biome: hypersaline environment; feature: brines | place: Spain | collected 2014-08 | depth 0 m ...
CGGCGGGCACCATGAGCCAGATCCGCTTGTTGGACCCGAGCCGATCACAGAGGTCGCCCACCGAGTCGGCGGGGTCGGCACCCGCCGCGGCGGCCCGCGCGGTCGCCTCCGCGTCGAGGTCGAACGCGACGACCTCGTGGCCCGCCTCGAGCGTTCGATCGACGACGATCTGTCCCATCCGACCGAGTCCGACGACTCCGAGTTGCATGCGCCAGCGGTCGCCCGCGACGGTCCTAGTGGTTCCGGTCTCGGTACGGACGTCGTCTGCTCGCGCCACCGACGTCACTCACTCCGACGGCTCCGGGATCACGTCCGCCTCGGCGAGCCGCCGTAGGTCCGCGTCGTCGTAGCCGTACTCGCCGAGGACCTCGGTCGTGTGTTCGCCGAACGTCGGCGGATGCCGGCGCATCGTCACCGGCGTTCGCGAGAACTTCATCGGCGAGCCGGGCACCTCGACCGTGCCGGCGGTCGGGTGGTCCATCGTGACGCGCATGTCTCGCGCCTCGATCTGGGGATCGTCGAACAGCTCCGCCATGTCGCGGACGTGACTCGCGGGCACGTCGTGGCTGGTGAGCGTCTCGACCGCCTCGTCGGTCGACATCGCCGCGAACTCGGCTTCGAGCGCCTCGTCGAGCGCCTCGCGGTTGCGCACCCGCTTTTCGTTGATCTCGAAGCGCTCGTCGGCGAGCAGGTCTGGCCGGTCGAGCGCTTCACACAGCCGCGGCCAGAACGAGTCGGCCGAACAGCCGACGACGACGTAGTCGTCTTCGGTCTCGTACGCCTGATACGGCGCGATGTTCGGGTGTTTACTCCCCATGCGACCCGGTGGGTCACCGCTCGCGAAGTAGTTCGCAGCCATGTAGCTCATCCACGCCGCCTGCCCATCGAGCAGGCTCACGTCGATCTTCTGGCCGGTGCCGTCGCCGAGCTCGCGCTCGAGCAACGCGGCCAGGATCGCCTGGGTGGCGTACATCCCGGCGCCGATGTCGGCGAGCGCGACACCGATCCGCACCGGCGGACCGTCCTCGACGCCCGTGATCGACATCAACCCGCCTTTCGCCTGCATCACGATGTCGTAGGCGGGCGCGTCGCGGTCCGGTCCCCACTCGCCGTACCCGGAGAGCCCGCAGTAGATGAGTCCGGGGTTCTCCGCGACGAGGTCCGGGTAGTCGAGTCCCCACTCGGCGGTCTTGCCGACGCGGAAGTTCTCGACGACGATGTCGGCCTCGCGCGCGAGGTCGCGGAACACGTCGCGTCCCGCCTCGCTCGCGAGGTTCAACACCACCGAGCGCTTGTTGCGGTTGACGCTGCTGTAGTACGCGCTCTCGGCGTCGTCTCCCTCGCCGAACGCCGGGGGGACCCACGTCCGCGTCTGGTCGCCGACGCCGGGGCGTTCGATCTTGATCACGTCCGCGCCGAGGTCGCCGAGCTGCATCGTACAGAACGGGCCCACCAACACCCGGGACGCGTCGAGCACCGTGACCCCGTCGAGCGGACCGACGTCGCCGTCCGGGTCGCGTGCTTCACCCACCATGGCTGGCTCGCATGTCCGGACCTCCGAGCCCACTCGTATAAACCCGCGGGCGGCGGCCCCCGATGCCGAGTCGCTAATGATTAAATCACCGGGTGTGGAGGTGGGCGTATGGACTTAGACATCGCTGGCAACGTAGCGCTGACGACCGCGTCGAGTGACGGCCTCGGCAACGCCGCCGCGACGGCGCTCGTCCGCGACGGCGCCTCCGTCGTGATCAACGGTCGCGACGAGGACCGGCTCGAGGCCGCCGCCGAGGCGCTCCGCGAGGAGGCGACCGGCGACGCCCGCGTCCACCCGGTCCAGGGCGACCTCACCGTCGAGGCGGACGTCGTCGGCCTCGTCGAGGAGACGCTCGACGAGTTCGGTCGGCTCGACCACCTCGTGACCTCCGCCGGCGGCCCCCCGTCTGGCCCGTTCCTCGGGACCGACGACGACGACTGGTACCACGCGTACGACCTCCTCGTGATGAGCGTCGTCCGACTCTGTCGGGCGGCCGCCGAGCCGCTGCAGGCCGACGGCGGCGGCACCATCGTGAACATCACCTCGCGCTCGGTCAAGGAGGCGATCGACGGACTCGTGCTCTCGAACGCGGTTCGCATGAGCGTCATCGGCCTCGAGAAGACGCTGGCGACAGAGCTCGGTCCCGACGTCCGTGTGAACGCCGTTCTCCCCGGTCCACACGAGACGAGCCGGATCGAAGACCTCGTCGAGCAGGCGGTCGACCGCGGCGAGTACGACTCCTACGCGGAGGGACTCGCGGCCTACGGCGAGGGCGTCCCGCTCGAGCGCATCGGCGACCCGATGGAGCTCGGCAACACCGTCGCGTTCCTCTCGTCGCCGAAGGCCGGCTACATCACCGGACAGTCGATCGTCGTCGACGGCGGATCGGGCAACGCGAATCTGTAAGGCGCTCGCCGGCCCTCACGCCGGCAGCGTGTCGATGCCGTCGATCTCGACGAACCCGTAGCCACACGACGGGCACCGCCACTTCGTCTTCTCGCCGAGGTGTAGCGTCATCGCGGCGGTTCGGTAAAACGAGCGCGTCTCGCCACAGGACGGACACGGCACGTCTTTTTCCAGCGTCATACCCGTGTGGCCGGCCGCGGTCGACATTAACGTACGGATTCGACGACGCGTCTCACACCGCGGTCACCCACGACTTGTAGTCCGCCTCAAGCGCGTACACCTCCCGAAACGCGCGTTCGATGAACCCGGCGACGCGGTTCGCGTCCGACCGCGCGGTGACGACGACGTGGGTTCCCTCGGCCGACTCGGGCGCGACGAGCTCGTCGATCCGAAACTCCGGAAACGCGCCGAGCAGCGACTTCAGCCGGTCGAGCTCGTCGTCGGTGCAGTCCATGAGGAGTTCGGTGCCGGCGAGCTGGATCCACGGCGGGATCTCCCCGCCGCCGGTGCCGTCGCTGTCGGGGTCGACGTCGACGGTCATCACGTCGCTCGACCGCGTCCGGTGGGCCGTCGCCGCCTCCGCGTACAGCGCCAGCCGCTCGGTCTCCGAGGCGGCGTCGAATCGAGTCATGGCTCGTCTCGGTCGCCACGAGACCTAAATCCCCGCGGTCGACGTGGGCCGTCGCACCTGCGGTCACCGACGGCACCCGACCTATCGTCTCATCCCCGCTCGGTTTCCTCGAGCACCGCGTCGAGGATCTCGAGGGTCTGCTCGGCGTCTGCGACCCGGTCGTCGACGACGCCGGCGGCGACCAGCTCGTAGTCCCGGTCGTCGAGGGCGTCACGAACCGTCGCGGCGCGACGGAGCCGGTCGTACTCGTCGGTGCGCGCGAACGACCGGAGCTCCCGGAGGGTCGCCACCGTCTCGTCGTCGGCGATGCGCGAGACCAGCGGGATCAGCTCGTCGATCTCGTACGGCAGCGCCTTGCCCGGCGCCGGCGGCCACGAGAGCGTCAGCGGTTCGGCGTCGATCCGATCGAGGTACGTCCGGTGGACGGCGACGGCGGTTCGGAGCGCCCCCGGGTCCGCCACGTAGTGCTCCAGCTTCGAGTTCGAGTACGCCGCGTACTCGAGCAGCGTCGGGATCGGCTCCGTGCCGGCGTCGTGCTCGTCGACGTACGACCGGAGGTCCGCCGGCGGGAGATCGACGTCGACGAACGGCGTCGCGTCCGCGCGCTCCAAGAAGTCGAACACCTCCCGTGCCGACCGCTCTCGAAGCGCCGACTCGACGGCCGTCTGCACCGCCTCGTTGTACGCGTCGACCGGCTCACGAAGCCGACCGAGGTCGGCCTCGACGTCGGCGTCGGCCATCGATGCGGCCGTCCGCAGCTCCTCGAGCCGGTCGGCGAGCGCGTCCCGGGCGTCTTCTGCGACCTTCCGAGCCTCGCGGAACGCCGCAGCCGCGTCCTCGCGCTCCTCGAGGAGGTCGACGGCCTCGCTGGCGGGCTCGAGCGCCTCGCGGGCGGCGGCGAAGTCGCGCTCGGTGAGCCGGCGTTTGTCGACCGCCTCGTCGGCGGCGGCGAACGCGTCGGCCGCGAACGCGTCCGCGTCGACGTCGACCGCGTCGGCGAATCGGCCCTCGAACTCGAGGTACGAGCCGAAGTCGCCGGTGCCGACCGCGTCCTCCGCGTACCGGTCGAGCACCCGGTGGGCCTCGCGATACGCGTCCGCGGCGGCCTCGACGCGCGCCTCCCCGACCGTCTCGATCTGGTCGTCGATCGCACACAACTCGTCGTACCGCTCGCGGAGCACCGCGGCCGCCTCGCCGGCCTCCCGAACCTCCTCGGCGTCGCGCGCTCCCGACGCCGCCGCTGCGTCGGCCGAGCCGTCCACGCGGGCCATCAGTACACCTCGTCCGGGTCGAAGACGCGCTCGCCGACCGCCTCCCCGTCGACCGTGCGGTAGAAACACGACCGGTGGCCCGTGTGACACGCCCCGCCGGCCTGGTCGACGAGGTACAGCAGGGCGTCGGCGTCACAGTCGACCCGGATCTCCTCGACGGTCTGGGTGTGGCCCGACGTGCCGCCTTTGTGCCACAGCGCCGATCGCGACCGCGAGTAGTAGTGCGCCTCGCCCGTCTCCCGCGTCCGGGCGAGCGCCTCCGGCGAGACGTACGCCAGCATCAACACCTCGCCGCTGTCCGCGTCCTGTGCGATCGCCGGGACGAGGCCGTCCTCGCCGAAGTCGACCGCGACGCCCTCGTCCGCCGGTGAGTCGGTCATACCGTCCGGCAGACACCCCCAGCGAATAGGCCTTGTGTCACTCCCGGCGCAACACGAGGGCGTCGCCGTCGGCGTACGCGTCGGGACGCCGGTCGACGACGCTGAACCCGCACCCGTCGTACAACGCGAGTGCGGCGTCGTTGTCGGGGTGCGCCTGCAGCGTTACCGCCCCGGTCGCGTCCTCGATGACCGCCTCGAGCAACCCGCGTCCGCGGCCCGCCCGACGGTGGGCGGGGGCGACGACGAGCTCGGCGAGGTGCCGGCCGGACCGAGTCGGCGCGTCGACCGACAGCGCGTAGCCCGCGACCGCGCCGTCGGCGTCGCTCACCAGCGCCGACCCGACGGCGAGGCCGTGTTCGAGGAGAGCCGGACTCGGCTCGCGGAGGTGGGCCTGGAGGGCACGAATCGGTGCGGCGTCGGCTCGCGTGGCCGGTCTGACCCGCGGGTCGCGGGCGGTGTGTGGCCCCATGTCGGGTCAGATCCCCAGCCCGACGCCGAGTGCGACCGCGACGACGGCCCCCGAGAGCGTCGCGAGGAAGTTCACCGTCTCGTTGCCGACGCGGTCGCCCTCGACGGCCGCGCCGAGGAGGCTGTCGACGGTCATCCCGCCGACCCCGGCGAGCGCGACGACGAGTGCGGCCGTGGGGTCGACCGGTGCCGCGGTCCCGACGACGGCTCCCCACGCCGGCGTCTCGGCCGCGACGACCAGCCCGACGAGCGCCGCGCCGGCGACGCCGGCTACCTCGCCCTGCCACGTCACCGCGCCGTCGGTGCCGGCGGGGACGGGCCGGAGCGTGGTGACGAGCCGGGGGCGGTCGAAGAGCCCGCCGACCTCCGAGGAGAGCGTGTCGGCCATCGCCGTCGCGACCGCACCGGCGAACGCGAGGGCGAACGCGACCGACAGCGTCCCCGCGTCGCCCGCGGTCGCCGCGAAGCCGACGACCGAGACGAGCGCGACCGCGGAGTTCGCCGCGACGTTTCCCGTGCCGCGGGCGCCGGCGTTCTCCTGTGCGACCCCGCGAGCGGCCTTCTCGTCGAACCGGTATCGCGAGACGAGCCCGCCGAGCGCGTAGAACGTCGTCAGCGCGAGGAACCAGCCGACGCCACCGAGCACGACCGTGAGCAACAAGACGAGCGCCCCGGCGACCATCCCGGTCACCGAGGCCGCACCGAGGGCGTACGCGGCGGCACCGAGACCGGCCGTCGCGACGACTGCCGCGACCGCCCCGAGCGGGGACGGCGGCGCTCCGATCGCGGTGAGTCCCCAGGCGGCGATCGCGACGACGACGACGGTCAGGTGGGCGTCGCGTTCGTACACGAGCGACCGAACGACCACCGCGGTCGACACCGAGACGGCACCGACGACGACGGCCGCGGCGACGGCGGCCGGCGGCACGATAAGCGCCGGTGTCCCCGCGGTGCCGAGCGACCCGCCCGCGAGTGGTGGTCCCCCACGAGACGCGATTCCGGCGACGAGGTGGCCGACGACGGCAGCCAGACCGCCGGCAAGGAGGTAGCCGGCGGCCGGCCGGAGACGCTCGCCGGCGAGCGTGGGGTCCATCGACGCCGGGTCGACGGTCCCCGCGTCGATGGCGGCCGGATCGGTGCCGTCTCCGCCGGGAGCGACGCCGTCTCCGCCGGGAGCGACGCCGGTGCCGTCACTCGCGAGGTCGGTCGCCGTCGGCTCCGGTGACGCGTCGGTTCGTGAGCGGACGAGCGCGTGGCCGAGTCGACCGCCACCGACCGCGAGCGCCCCCGCGGCGAGCGCCTCCATCGGGAGCGGAACCCGCGGAAGCGTGGCGGCCGCGGCGAGTCCGGCGAGCGCGAGCGCGAACGCACCGAGGCCGTAGAGCCGTTCTTCCTCGTGGTCTCCCTGGACGGCGAGCGCGCGGAACACCGGTCCCTCCTCGATGCCGAACAACAAGAGCCCGGCGAGCGCGAGCAACGGCACGGCGGCGGCGTCGCCAAGCGCCGGCGAGACCGTCGCGAGCACCGCGAGCGCGAAGAACGCCCCCGCGCGTCTGACCCTCCGATACACGACCACCGGTACCTCCGACGACCACTTAACGCTCCCGACAACGGATCGCACGTCCGCCCGCGGCCCGCGGCTCGCCCCGGAACCCGCAGCCGACGGGCGACGCGCGGCTCAGTATCGATACTCGTTGAACCACACCGCGTGCCCCTCGATCACGGGAACCGGATCGGTCTCGGTCGGACCGTCGTCGCCTCCCTGCTCGGACTCGTCGACGCCCCGATCGGGATCCGCTACCAGTGCCATGCGAGCACGTCGCACGTCGGGCGGCTTAACTCTGTGTGTCAGCCGACTGGGGTGAATCGGTGGTCCGTGCGACTCGCTGCGCGCGACGGCCGTCGCGCGCCGTGACTCACCCGAGGACGCGGTCTATCTGCCCGAGGTGGTCGACGACGTGGTCGGGCTTGACGTCGCTCTCGGCGACGGCGTCCTCGTCGGCGATCCCCGACCGAACGAGGACGGTGGTCATCCCCGCCCGCTCGCCGAAGGCGATGTCGGTGTCGAGGCGGTCGCCGACGACCAGACACGACGCGGGTGGCACGGCGAGCCGATCGCAGACCATCTCGACGGCCGGCCGTGAGGGCTTGCCGAGCACGACGTCCGGTTCGGTGCCGGTGACGGCCGCGATCGAGCGGATCACGGCGCCGGAGCCCGGTTGGTCGCGGTCGGACGTCGGGATGACGACGTCGGGGTCGGTCCCGATGAACGGGATGTCCCGCTCTAGCGCCCACATCGCGGCGGCCATGTCGTCGTAGCCGAACTCGCGGTCGATCGAGACGACGAGTGCGTCTGCCGCGTCGACGTCGGTCGTCGTCGTGAGGCCGGCGGCAGTGAACTGGTCGAGCAGGCCGGACTCGCCGATACAGTACAGCGCGTCGTCCGCGTGGTGTTCGGCGAGGTACGCCGTGGTCACGCTGCCGGCGGTGATCACGTCCGCTGCGGACACGTCGTACCCGGCGGCACCGAGTCGGTCGACGTACGCAGCGGGCGGCTTCGTCGGGTTGTTCGAGACGAACCGCGTCTCGACGCCCGCCTCGTGGAGGCGTGTGACCCCCGCCGGGGCACCCGGTATCGGGTCGTCCCCCCGCACGAGCGTGCCGTCGACGTCGAGGACGGCTCCAGCGATCGTCATAGGTGGTGGTGGTGCCGCGCGGTCCTAGGCGTTGCGTTCGCCGGGCGGAAGACGTCGGACCGACGGCGAGGGCGAACCGCTTCCACGGACGGAATCGATTCCACGGACGGGATAACGGAAGGGTAAAGCGGCGCGGGTTCCAATCACGGGCCACTGTGACGACGACGCAGGTGACCCTCGTCCAGATCGACAACTACGGCCCGTGGACGGTGACCCCGGAGCCGCGCCGCGAGATGGACCTCCAGTCGCTGCAGTCGCGGCTCTTCGCCGACGTCGCCGAGTTCCTCGGCCACCGCGACGGCTACGCCTTCGCTACGCGCTTCGACAACATGATCGCGGTGACGAACGGCGTCGACGGCGACGCCCACGCGACGCTCCAAGAGTCGATCGGGAACCGCTACCCGGTGACCGTGAGCCTCGGTACCGCCGTGTGCGACCGCCCGGTCGACGCCCTCGAGGCGGCGAACGCGCGGCTCCAGCGGGCCGGAAGCGCCCAAGACGAGGCGCGCACCGAAGTGCTCGCCGGCGAGTATCTGACCGAGACGACGCCCGCGGACGTCCAGATCGCCCACTTCGACGTGGTGAACGTCACCGGCAAGTACACCGACCAGGTCAACGAGTTCGACACGTTCTCCACCATCACCCGGGCGTACGCGTCGCTCATGGAGCACCTCCGCGAGCGACACGGCGCGCTCTCGTTTTTCGTCGGCGGCGACAACGTCGTCGCCGTGTGTCCGGACCTCCACGAGGCCGCCTTCGCCGACGCGGTCGACCACGTCGTCGGCGACGTCGACGTGGAGCTCCAGGTCGGCGTCGGGCGCGGCGCGTCCGCCCACGAGGCGGGCTTCGCGGCCAAACACGCCCTCGAGGACTGCCGGCACGCCGGGACGGCCGTCGAGCTGTTCGGCGTCCCCGCCGCGAGCGACTGACGATGGCTCGACGGGCGGCCGACGCTCGGGTCGCGTCCGTCGCCACGCCGACCGTCGGAATCGTCGTCTACGGCGACCTCGACGCCCGCTCCGGCGGCTACCGCTACGACCGCGAGCTCGCCGACCATTTGCTCGAACGTGGTTGGAAACTCGAGGTCGTCTCACTCCCCGAGCGACCGTGGTCGCTGCCGGCCGCCTCGGCGCCGGGGCTCGCCGCTCGTCTCGAGGCGTGTGACGTCGTCGTCGCGGACGCCTACTGCGCCCCGTCGCTGTACTGTACGATACGCGGCCTCGAGACGCCCGTCGTCGCGCTCGTCCACTACCTCCGGTCGGCCGCCGGGGGTGACGAACGCCGGGGGTGGGTCGACCAGTCCGTAGAGCGCGCGTTCCTCGCCGCTGCCGACGCCTTCGTCTACAACAGCGAGCCCACCCGCAGGGCGGTCGAACAGCTGTGTGCCGATCCGGTGGAGTCGCCGGGTGACGACGATGGGCCCGCCTCGGTCGCCGCGTCACCGGCGGTCGTCGCCCCACCCGCGGGTGATCGGCTCGGGAGTGGGCCCGCGTTCACCGCCGACGCGGGTCGGCCCGACCCGTTCCGCGTCGTCGCCGTCGGCACGGTCACGCCGCGGAAGGGAATCGACACGCTCGTTCGGGGGCTCTCGCGGCTCGCGGGCGTCGACTGGCGGCTCCGAGTCGTCGGCGAGACGGCGACCGATCCGGAACACGTCGCGGCGCTGCGCGCGCTCGCCGATCGACTCGGCGTCGCGTCGGCGGTCACGTTCACCGGCCGGGTCTCCGATGCGGCGCTCCGGGCGGCGCTCCGGCGCGCACACGTTCTCGCCGTCCCCTCGCGGTACGAGCCGTTCGGTATCGTCTACGTGGAGGGGATGGCGTTCGGGTTGCCCGCCATCGCGTCGACCAACGGCGGCGCGAGCGACGTCGTAGACGGGGAGAACGGCGCGCTCGTGCCGCCCGCGGACCCGGACGCGGTGGCCGACGCGATCGAGCCGCTGGCGACGGACCCCGCGCGACTCGCGCGGGCGAGCCGTGCCGCACGCGAGACGGCTGCGGCTCACCCGACGTGGACGGCCACCTGCGACCGGATCCGACGGTTCCTCGCCGCGATCGTCGACGACCGCTGAGTCGTTATCAGTCGTGAGAGTTTGACGCGGAGGTTTTTGTCTCCGTTCCATCGACGTACCGACACGTATGTCAGAAGAGGTGGTGTTCGTTTGTACTGCACCGGCGTGTGATGCGGGTCCTTGGGAGGGCGCACACGACGCGATGGCACACTGTGCCGAGCACGCGGGACACGGCTACACCGGCCGCCCTCGCTCGGCGGTCGGGGCGCCGATCCCCGCGAGCGACACGTATCGGCGCGACACGCGGAACCTCCAGCACAAGGGTCACCCTCGCGGCGCGCTCGCGGCCGACGACGGCCGTCGGAACGCGGCGGACGACTGAGGGGTACGGGCGGTCGCGCACCCGGTCGTCCGGGACGCTCGCGACTTATGATTCGTCGACGAGGCCGAGGTCTCTCGCGACGAGGTCGGCGAGCTGGTCTTTGATTGCCGGGTCGACCTCCGCGACGGGCTCGCCGTCGTGTGCGTGCTCGTTGTGTCTCGAGAGGGCGTCCTCGAGCTCGTCGAGGGGCACTCGCGTCTCCGTCTCACACGCTGTACACA
>ERZ1034573.644-NODE-644-length-10468-cov-5.412177_pt1 | contig 10468 bp, 11 predicted proteins | sample MGYA00520641_ERZ1034573 | MGnify/ENA primary metagenome ERZ1034573 (study PRJEB33760, sample SAMEA4777724) | hypersaline lake metagenome | biome: hypersaline environment; feature: brines | place: Spain | collected 2014-08 | depth 0 m ...
ACCCTCACCGTGATCAGCCGGAAAGGCCGAGCTCAGCGATTCGCTCGGTCATATTTTCGACGCCCGCCGTCGCGTCCTCGGGTTTTTTTCCGCCGGTGATCACGATCTTGCCGCTGCCGAACAGCAGGATAACGACCTCGGGGTCATCCATCCGGTAAACTAACCCGGGGAACTGCTCGGGTTCGTACTCAACGTCCTCAAGCCCGAGCCCGATCGCAAGCGCGTTGAGGTTGAGACTGTCGCCGAGATCCGCACTGGAGACAATATTTTGGACGGTGATCTCCGGATCATCACCGACCGGGATGCCGAGCCCGCGGAGCTTCTCAAAGACGATATCCAGCGCGCCGTGCACCTCGTCGGTGCTGGCCGCGCCGGTACAAACGATCTTCCCCGATCGGAAGATCAACGCGGCGGCTTTCGGCTCCTGGGTGCGATACACCAACCCGGGGAAGTTATCGGGGTTAAAATCGGCACCTGGGATGTCGGTCGCAAGTGCTTCGAGATCGAGTTCCTGACCGATCCCTGTCGAGGCAACGACGTTTTGAATTTCGATAGTTTCTGTCGGATCGACCATGTGTCAGTAGTACGTGCGAGTGATAGAACACGAACCAATATAAAAGTGGTACATAAACGCCTGATAAAAGCCCCCGTCAGTGCCGGCTGTGCGCTCGCAGCTCAGCACACCCAAACGATCTAGTGGCTTCGCCGCCATCGTCCGTCCAATGGCCACACCGTCGCCGCGCTGGAAGCGATACGGCGGGTTCGGGATCGCGACGATAGGATTTCTGCTCACGCGGATCTTTGTCGCCGAGACGATCAGCGTCAACATGCCGCTGTCGTTTCTGTTTGTCAGTCTCCCACCGCTGCTGATCGGACTCGGGGTGACCGTTTTCGGTGTGATCCTTGCTGTCGGCCGGTTTTCGCCAACATATGTCCGCACAGTCACAATCTGGTGTGGGCTTGGTGTTTTTGGGCTTGTGTTGTTACTGATCGCGACCCAGTTTCGGTCGATCTTGGCTGAGGGAATGGGCACAACACTGGGCGACGCTGAGCTATTGGTCGGAAATCTCCTGCTTGGTGGGGCCGTCGGTGGGCTTCTCTTAGGTGATCGATCCGCCGCAAACGCCCGCAAGCGACGGAAACTCAAGCGAACGGCCAACCGTGCTGCGTTTGTCAATCGCCTCCTCAGACACGACGTGCTCAACGCAGCAGCAATCATCGAGGGCCACGCTGACCTGTTGGCGGAGACGCCGACCCGCACTGAATCGGTGACCGCCATCGACAACGCGGCGGCGACAATCAAACACACAATCACCGATGTTGGGCGGATCGCCTCGCCAAACGAGGAACGAACGCTTTCTTCGGTTCCGCTGGCGAAAACGCTCACCACCACCGTCGATGAGCTTCGATCGACGTACCCTGACCAACCGATCCGTGTTGATGCTGTTTCCGAGGAGCTAACCGTTGTCGCCGATGACCGACTTGATATCGTTTTGACGGAGTTGATCGATAACGCGGTCGTCCACGGCGGCGACCCGGTGACGATCAGCGTTGCCACGACGCCGCAGTCGGTGGCGATTAGCGTTGTCGACAACGGTACCGGACTCCCTGAAACCCAGCGGGCGTTGCTAACGAGCGGTGCGTTCCCGGAGTATGATGACCCAACTGCTGGCTTTGGGCTGCAGGCGGTGCGACTGCTCGTGGAGCGGTACGGCGGCCGCATCTCGGTCGATGGCGGGGCTGTCGAGGATGGGATGGCTCACCGGATCACGGTTCGGCTGCCACGACGTCGCGTCTCGGGGTCGCTTACAGAGACGACAGCGATCAGCCGGTCGGCGGTCGTGCGATCAGCCGTGGCGGGCGTGGTTGCCGGCGTGTGTATGGGTGGCTTTCTCCAACTCACCGCCGGAACGCTGCCGATCATCGGTGCCCTCTACGGTGTTAGCCACGTCGGTATTGGCTGGATCACACACCTGTTCCACAGCGTTATTTTCGCGCTGCTGTTTGCCACCGGACTCGGGTACAGCGACTGGGAGCCCTCGATGTCACCGCTGGCCCGGGTGTCGGCAGCTGGCCTCGGCTGGGGGGTGGTGTTGTGGCTGGTGGCTGCTGGGTTCATCATGCCGGCATGGCTGCTGCTGTTGGATCAGCCAGCGGTGCTCCCGAATCTCACGCTCACAGGGTTTGTCGCCCATCTGCTCTGGGGGCTCACACTTGGATGGAGCTGTGTCGTACTCGCTGATCGTGGATGGGGTGACAACTGGTTTCACCGGTCGTCGGCCTGAGTCAACCGATAGCTCTCGCTGTGCGCCGAGTAAAAGGGTCAAATATTGCGCGTACATATGACGGACACGACGCGGTATGAGCGTGTAAAAACGGCGAAATACGGTGATAGAGCCGCCCACTGGTGTCTATTGCTGCTCAGCGATACCCTTGGCACTTACCGCCACCGGCTTGGATATACGACCGGCGGAACAACAGTTTACAATGGTAGGACAGATGAGCCGCCGCGCGTATGTTGCCGGTGTTGGTTCAGCAGTGACGCTTGGTGCAGCAGGATGTCTCGGTGGCGGTGGCGATGATGCCGTGACGGTTGCCCATATGCCGATCTTTCCCGATCTCCAGTATTACGTTATGGAGTCTGAGGGGTACTTCGAGTCGATTGACGCCACAATCGAGAACCAGGAGTTCGGCAATGGCCCGGATATCGTCCAAGCGATGAGCGGTGGCGGTATCGATATCGCGATGTTTGGGATCGTCCCGGCGATGATTGCGATCGATCGGGGGATCGCCGCACAGGTGACCGCCGCAAACATCAAAGAGCCGATGGCGATTCTCTCCCACGATTCGTTTGGGCCGCTTTGGGAGGAACACGGAAGCGATGCCTTTGCTGTCTGGGCGGAGGAAAACGGCGAGCAGTTCACCTTTGGCACCTTCCCACAGGGCTCTGTGCCGGACGTGTTGCTTCGCTACTGGCTCCAACAGGAGGGGGTTGACCCCGCCGAAGATGTGACGATCACGGAGATAAACGGTGCCAACGCGGTCTTTCAGGCGATCGCCAACGACGAGATCGACGGCGCGTCGATCATGGAACCGGTTCCGTCACGGGTTGCTGAGGAGGGTTTCTCCTATGAGACGTTCCGCACGTCAGCCGAGATTATGCCCGGTCAGCCGGCCGCCGTAACGTTGATGACCGATTCGGTACGGGAGTCGTCCGTTGCCACACAGTTCCTTGAGCAGCATCTTCAGGCGACGCAGTTCATCGATGAAAACCCATCGGCGACAGCCGATATCGTTGAATCCGGCATCGGGATGTCAGCCGAACAGGCCCAACAGGCACTGTCCGGCCCGCTGGCGAACTTTGTGACCGCTCCACAGGAGATCGAGGCCGGCACCGAGATCTTTGCGGAGTTTGCCGCCGAGAACGGCCAGACAGACGAACAGCTCACACCCGATCAGATCTTCGATTACAGCGTGTACGACTCAGTATAATGGCCACCGACGTTCAATCAGATCACGCGGTGACAACGGCGGACGGTGAACTGCCGTTGGTCGGCATCGATCGCCGCCGGGCTGGGCTTGGAACGGTCGGCTTTCTTGGCTTTCTGGGGTTGTGGTGGGTTGCAGCCTTGTTACAGCCGGCGTACGTGTTACCGGCTCCGCCCGTTGTCGCCGAGGCGGCCTTTGTTGAACTCGCCAGTGGGGAGATGACGACCGCCCTCGGCGAAAGTGTTCGCCACTGGGTTCCTGGGACGATCATCGGCACGACCCTCGGTGTCGCCGCCGGGGTCGCTCTTGGGTGGAGTGCTATCCTCGATGATCTCTCCTCACCTGTCGTTCGGACGCTCCGGCCGGTGCCGCCGTTGGCGTTGATCGGCTTTGCTATCGCGTGGTTCGGCATCAACCACGCCGGTGCCGCGTTTATCATCGCTGTCGGCGCGTTTTGGATCAACTTCTACGCCAGTTACGGCGGCGTTGAAGGCGTTTCTGACGACCTCTTGGATGTTGCTCGGAGTCTCGGTGTCGACGGTGATCTCAAACTGATCAAATCGGTTGTCATCCCTGCGGCATCTCCGGAGATCATGACCGGGATCCGAACGGGGATCGGCCGGTGTTGGATGCTCGTCGTCGCCGCCGAGATCTTCGGTGTTCCGGGGATCGGGCGGCGGATTCTTCGGGCGTCGAACAACCTCCAGGTTGATCTCGTTATCACCTACATCCTCGTGTTGAGTGTGATGTTCCTGCTTGTCGATATGGCCTACCGCGCCGTCCAACGGCGGGTGTTAGTGTGGCGATAAACAACAGCGACGGCTCAGCGGTAGAGGTCAGCGGTATTAGCAAACAGTATGCCGGCAAACAGGGCGTTGTGCAAGCGTTGGCCGATGTTTCGTTTTGCGTTGCTCCGGGTGAGTTTGTCTGTATCGTTGGCCCCTCCGGCTGTGGAAAGACAACGCTGTTTCGTATCTTGGGCGGGCTTGAGCCGGCAACCCGTGGTGAGGTCACGCTTGATGGCTCGCCGGTCACAGCACCAACCCCGAATATGGGGATTGTCTTCCAGGAGTACCATCTCTTCCCGTGGCGAACCGTCCGCGGCAACATCGCCTTTGGGATCGACAACGCGGCGGTCGACGGGGTTGATCAGGATGAGCGCGTTCAACACCTGATCGATCTCGTTGGGCTTGCGGGATTCGGGGACAGCTATCCAAAATCGCTCTCGGGCGGCATGAAACAGCGGGTTGCACTGGCACGAGCATTGGCGATCGACCCTGCGTTACTGCTCATGGACGAGCCGTTTGCCGCGGTCGATGCACAAACCCGCGAGCGACTGCAGGATGAGCTGCTGGATATCTGGCAGGAGACCGGAAAGACGATCCTGTTTGTCACACACGATGTCGAGGAGGCGATCAAGCTCGCCGATACCGTCGTCGTCATGGGCAAAGAGCCAGGCCAGATCCGTGAAACCGTTTCCATCGAACTTGATCACCCGCGATCACGCGCTGATGCGGCGTTTGGTAGCTACTACGAACGGGTTCGGTCACTGATCGACGGCTGAGTTTGTCAGACCCCGAACGTCGCCCGCAACACATCCCGCGTCCCCGGCCCGAGACCGACCGCTAACACCGCGATCAACAGCAGGATCGAGTACCGCGGCGACTCCTCAAGCAGGTCAGGCTCAAACACCCAGATAACGAACGTTGCCGCCGCCAGCTTGAGCAGCAGAAACGGCCACGTATCCCCGGTGACCGCCAACACCGACGGTGGCAACACCGCACCGGTAATATCGACGACAGCCGCGTTGACCGGATGTTTTGGGACAAGGTTTGGGCCCGCACCGAGAGCCGGCATCCAGTCAAGCCCAACGACGTTCGCGACGCCGTCGACCGAATGGCCCCACAGCAACACCAACCCCACCAGCCCGGTGCCGGCGTTGATCGCCGGTGCGGCCCGCTCGATAAGCAGCCACGCCGCGGCTGCCGACAGCGTCGCGCCGACCCCCACGACCGCAAGCACCTGCGGCCGTAAACTGACGTACGGTGTCGTCACCGCGAGCGTGGTGAGATAGCCGACGCTTGCGGCGAGCAGTAGTGTGCCGATGGCGGCGACCGGATACTCGTAGGCATCGACGACGCCGCGGCGTTCGAGGCTGATACCTGCTCCAACAGCCGCAAGCGTCACAGCAAAAACGGTCAGGTAGATAAACGGGCTGATGATGAGCGCGCTCCACGGGAACGGAATGAGCGGCTCGGCCCCGGCGGCGATCGCGGCGATCCCGGCATCCTCAACCGTGCGGAGCGCGCCGCCAAACAGCATAAACGGAAACAGCGCGTAAAACAGCGATCGGCTGTCGCCGAGCTCCAGCCGACGAAGCAGCAGGTAGACGCCGACCAGTGCGAGCAACAGGATAAGGACGTAGCCAACCTCCGAGACAAGCGTATACCCCGGATAGGCAACGATCTCGCCGGCCCGCTCGGCAGCGACACACTCGGCAGTCGAGAAGAGATACGACACATCGCCGGCGCGGTTCACCGCACACCGCGCGCCGTTGCCGTCGGCGGCGACCGGGCCCCAAAAGTACTGCCAGATAAAACGATCATACACTAGTTCGCGGGCGAGCAGCGAGCCAAAAACGAGGAGAGCGGTGAGCGTACCGACGACGCCGAGCCACAGCCGCTCGGGGTCGGCATCGACGCGGGCGGAGAGACCAGCCATACGAGCCGTTGTGAGCGAGACCAAATTGAGGGTTCCGGTCTCCGCTGGCTGTGTGTCTGTACTGACCAACCGCGCGGACTACGCGTCGTCAGCATCGATCCCGCGGGTCGCCGCGAGCAGCGAGTCGTGGAGATCGCCGTTTGAGACAACGAGCCCTGCCGAATCGTGTCGCCAGCGGTCGCCGTGGCGGTCGGTCACTCGCCCGCCGGCCTGCCGGACGAAATGAACGCCGGCAACGCTGTCCCACGGATGGGAAACAAGGTTGGTAAACCCGCCATCGAGCGAGCCGGCTGCGATCAGCGAGAGGGTCGCCTGCGCGGAGCCAACGCGTCGGAGATCGTCATACCGGGTGACAAGCTCTCGGGTCGCTGTGGCGTACGCCTCGCGGCTGTCGCGCCCCCACAACATCAGCGGCGCGATCGTTGCCAGCTCGGGAGCAGCGGTGTCGCTGACGCTGATCTCGCTACCGTTACGATAGGCCGCCCCGCGGTCGGCGGTGTAGCTGTCGCCAAGGGCGGGGAGGACGACCGCCGCACCGATCGGCTCGCCATCGTTGACGGCGGCGACGGCCGTTCCCCACAGCCGAACGTCGTTGACGAAGTTGGTGGTGCCATCGATGGGATCGACGATCCACGCCGGCCCTGCCTCCGGCACCGTTTTCAGCGCGCCGTTTTCCTCGCCGACGATCGGCTCATCCGGGTACTCGGCTCTGATGACCTCGATCACACGAGCTTGGGCGTCGCGGTCAGCCTGGGTGACCACATCGGTTTTACGTGATTTTGTCTCGGCGACGATATCCGTCCGGAACGATTCAAAGGCGAGTTCCGCGCCTGCGGTTGCGGCGCGCTCGGCGACGGCCGGCCGGCTGTTGGGATCGTCGTCCATGGTTCCGGGTTACCCGACGGCGACCTATATCCGTCGCTTCCAACCGTCTTTTGCCGATGGCGACCCGAACCCAGATATCATGGGGCTGCTTGGGAGACTACGGCGAATGCTAACCGGCGACGCCGGCACGGAGCACGCGGCGAGGGCTTGTGAGTCAGCTGACAGCGACGCGAACACAACAATCGAGGACGCCGAGGCCGCCTCGCTGCGAGCGATTAAACTGTCCGACTCGGAACGTGAGAAAATCGACGCCACGGATCGTGACCGCGAGGGGTGCTCCTGACGCCACGGATCGTGACCGCGAGGAACACGCCTAACCGGAAGCAATCGAAGCGAACGCCCAGATCGTGGAGGCCATCGTTGTTCATCGCGACGTTGATCAACAGCGGCGTCATCGACTCGATCTCGGCGGCGTTTGCAAGCCCGCCCGCGTCAAGGGCGCGGAGGCCGTTGATATCCGCAGCGAGCCCGCTGACGGTTGCTTTCGCGTCGCTGTCCTCGGCGATCACAAGCGTGTCGATGCCGAGATCGGAGCTGAGATCCGACAGCCGACCGGCCGCAAGGTTGTGGAACGCGCCGACAACGCTGACCCTATCCGGTGCGGCGTCGGCAACGATCGCGGTGACGCTACCCGCGTCGGGCGGATGGTAGTGAAAGCCGTTCTCGTCGCGCTGCATCCCGGTTGCCGGCGAGACAAGGATGTCGCTGTCATCGAGGCTGTCGGCAACAGCGTCGACGGTGTCGGCGACGTGGTACGGCGGGACGGCGAGAACGACAACATCGGCGCGGTCGGCGGCCATCGCGTTTTCAAAGCCGGTGAGTTTGGCGTCGACGCCGCGGTCGTCAAGCTCACTCTCGTATCGCTCTGCTGCCTTCCGTGCTTTTTCTGGATCGCGGGAGCCGATTACGATGTCGTGGTCGGTGTCGTGACCCCACCGGAGGGCCAGCCCTTCGCCGATATCGCCGGTGCCGCCGAGAAGTGCAATTCGCATGGTTGCTGTGGGGGTTGTCTCGGGGTAAGCGTTACGCGACCGGCGAGCCGCCCCGGTAGCCCAGCTCAGTCGAGTTGCCCCAGAAACGCCGGTAGCTCATTGATCGAATCGAGGACAGCGGTCGCACCCGCCTCCGCAAACGCCGTCCGACCGTCGTCGCCGGTCAGCCCGCCGGTGAGGACGCCGACGCCCTGATACTTGCGGCTCTCATCCTCTTCGGCCGCGTTGACCGCGGTTCGCACGTCGTCCAGCGTGTCGCCGACGAAGACGACCTGGTCGGCGTTGAACCGTTCTGCGAGCGTCACCAACGCGTACGGATGGGGTTTGCCCTGCTCCCAGTTATCCATAGTAAACCGGTGGTTGTCGTCGACCGTGAGGCCGATACGGTCGAGTGCGATAGTCGCTTCAGCGGCGGGTCGACCGGTGACGATACCGACAGCATAGCGGTCGGTCAGTGTCGCCAGCGTCTCGCTCTCGGCGAGGACGGGCTCGTTGTGAATGTAGCCGTCGGCGTCGAACGGTGGCTCTTCGCCCTCTAACTCCGCAAAGAGATCGCCCCCGAGATAGAGGGCCTGAAACACAGTACGAAGCCGGTCGGGGTCGAAAGCGTTGATGACGGCCTCATAGCCGGCCGACGAGAGCGCGGTTTCAACAACGGCTTTCGCACCGGCTCGACCGCCACCCTGCTCGGCGATCCGGCCCGTGAACGTCGTCACATCGTCGGTAAACCCCTGCTCGCGGGCGAGAACGTAGAGCGCGATGGCGTCGGTAACCAGCCAGTCATTGTTGAAGCCGCCGGCATCTTTGAACGGCTGGATCGCCGCGCGGTCGAGGGTCTCACCGTAGACCCGCTGGACGGTGTCAACGATAGCGCGCCGGTAGGAGTCAGCAACATCGACCAACACACCGTCGATATCCAGAACAACAGCAAGGCTCATTGGAACAATCTGGCCGGCCGGTGAAAAAAGCGTACCGAGACGGAGCGACGGCGCGGCGGGTTGATCGACCGGAGCCGTCGGGGGTAGCTCGGGGCAGGGCCGGGTGCCAGCTGCTGTCAGACAACCGTACGATGCCGCTGCCGTCGGCGTGAAATTTAAGAACCGGCTTACCGTACCACATTCCATGCATGCCGACATCGTGCCGATCGGGGACGTGCCCGCACATGTCAAGCGGGAATCGTCGGCTGTGCTGCGATCCGTCTACGACTGTGAGGTGACGGTACAGGACAGCCAATCGATCCCTGACGGCGCGTTCGACCAAACCAGGAACCAATACCGTGCGGAGGACTTTATCGAACTCGTCAGCCGCGTCGGCTCAGGCGAGAAAAACATCGGAATCACCGCCAACGACCTCTACTACCGCCGCCGAAACTACGTCTTCGGGCTTGCCTATCTCAACGGCAACGGCTCGGTGATCTCGACACATCGCCTCCGTACCTCCTCGGACGGCGGCATCTCCTCAAAACCCGAAACCGAGGTGTTTGCCGACCGCGTCCGCAAGGAGGTTGTCCACGAGATCGGCCACACACTCGGGCTGGAACACTGTGACAACAACAAGTGCGTAATGAGCTTCTCGCCGACTGTCCGCGAGGTCGACGTGAAAGAAGAGAACCTCTGTGGCTCCTGTAGCCGGATTCTCCGATAGCAGTCGGTGGTATCGGTCGGTCACCCGAAAGAGCCGAGACTCGACTGCAGTTCCCGGCTGCGTCGCCCTTCGGTCACGTTGTAACCGACAAGATCTCGCATGTCAACAGCGTACGTCGAGCCATCGCGGTCGAGAATCAGCAGTCGGCCTTTCGTCCCCCGAACGGTGCCCGCCGCGACCGTTTCGTCGACCGGCTGGCTGTCGAGGTTGAGCTCGTAGTCGAAGCGAAACCGCTCGATTGGGGCGAACTTCTCCAGCAGCTTCTCCCACGCTGTGGTGTCGACTGTGCGGCCGAGCCCGGCGCGTTTGGTCGGCACGCGCACGCGGTCGGTGATCTCGCGGGCGATCTCGGCTTCGCGCTCGCGGGCGATCCGGCCGTTGTCGACGGTGGCGATGTGGGCCGCCCGATCCGCGCCCTGCTCGCGGAGTCGGGTGGTGAGCCGCCACTCACGGGTGACGCCGACTTTGAACATCGCCGGCGCGAACGCCGCAAGATAGATCGCGTGGTCATCGAAACAGTCCATCTCATCTTTCAGGCAGCTGCCGGTACAGCGCGCACAAACCCACGTCCCATCGTGGTCGGGGCAGTACGGCGCGGTCGAGTTGGTACAGGCGATATGGGTATCGTCGTGGAGCGTCCCCGCACAGTGGCGGTCGCCGAGGCTGTAGTTGAGTTCGGTGCCCCGATCGAGCGCGCGGTAGGTGATGTCGCTGTCGGTGGCGTCGCTGCCATCAGC
>ERZ1034573.645-NODE-645-length-10466-cov-10.135338_pt1 | contig 10466 bp, 7 predicted proteins | sample MGYA00520641_ERZ1034573 | MGnify/ENA primary metagenome ERZ1034573 (study PRJEB33760, sample SAMEA4777724) | hypersaline lake metagenome | biome: hypersaline environment; feature: brines | place: Spain | collected 2014-08 | depth 0 m ...
ACCGGCAGCAGCTGTGCGCCGATCGGGTCGCCATCACGGCGCGTGAGCTGGCCGTCAACGGCGACTGTGGTGTTGTTACTGCGCGTGACAGTCATCTCTACGTCCGTCTCGACGGGCTCGATAGTGACCGTGCGCTGTTGTTGGGTCAGACCGACCGCCTGGCCGGTCCCACCTGCCTCAACAGTCAGAGTGTGTGACCCGGCGGCCGCGGTCAGCGGGACCGCGATCGGAACCGCAAACGGCTCGGTGCGGGTTGTTGTCGTGGTGCCGATGACCGTACCGTCGAGTCGAACACGCACGGGAACCCCAGCGACAGCCCGGTCATCAACGCGTACCTGCCCGGTGACCGTCGCGGTCGAGCCGTTCGCGAGCGTTGACGGCACCGACGTAAGCGAGACGGTTGGCGTGCGGCCGACCACCGCAGCTGTTGTTGTCGTGGTTGCATTCCCGAGATACCCGGCCGCCTCACGCGGCACATACCGCACCGTCAGCGGGGTGTCGGTAGCCGGTAGCTGTGTCGGGGTGTGGACGATTCTGAACGTCCCATCCGCAGCCGTTCGGGTGCGCGGGGACGCCGCTGGGGTGTTGAGCTCAACCGTTTGATTCGCCAGGGCGGTCCCATTCACATCGGTGAGCCGCCCGGAAATGACGAGCGGGCGGTGCGGGGACGCCACCGGCGAGACTGACGTTATCGTCACGTTCGTCTCGATGTACGTCGACTGCTGGGCGTTCGTCGAGATGCGCTCAGCTTGCGCGAGCGCCTGTTCGATCCGTTGTTGGGCCCGTTCCGCCTGCGTCTCGTTGAGCGCGGCGAGCTCCGTGTACGCGGCCGTAAGATTGCCACTCGTCTGGTTGAGCTCGGCTGTCGTCGCTGCCAGCTCCTGGGCGACCTGCCGTGCCCGGGTTGTGTTCTGGTCCGCACGCGCTTGTTGGTACGTCGTGTACAGCGTCCGGAACTCCTCGGCCGTATCGACCGCCCCGCGTTGGTTCGCCCCGGCCGACGCAAGCGCGGCAGCGAGCTCCTCGTCGCTGGCGTTTTCGGTTGCCTCCGTAATCTCAGTGAGTCGTACGACGTCGCTTTGATACGCCGGCCCAAGCTGTGTGCTGGCGGCGTCATAATCCTGCTCGACTAGTTCGTTAGCACTCACCTCAAGCCGCAGGCCGAGTGATTCTGCAAGCTGCAGTCCCGCCCGCTCGAGACTCGTCGCACGCGGCGGCGTCGTCGAGAGGCTCTCCGGGTCGACGTATCGGACGCTTCGGTTCGAGTCGGGTTCCGCCGGCGTCGTGTAGTTGACCGTATCCGTATCTGTTTGTGCAACGACCCCACCGGACACGGCGAGTGCCGGCCCCTCGGCTGTACCCGACGTGGGCTCCGTAGCCGTGACTGAGGGAGTCCCCGCAGCCGCACCACTCGCCGGCGTGACGGCCGCGACAGGCGTTACCCCGACGCCAGCCGTCACTACCGCAACAACGAGAAGCACACAGACACCCCCCGTCCAGAGCGGTCGCAGTGTCGACGCCACGACCAAAGCTACACGCGGTCACCAGTATATAGCTGCCGTCTCCCCGAGTGCGACAGGCCCACGACTCACGAGTTCGCGAGGATCGTCTGAATCCGGCGGATGACGATGTACGCAAACCCAGAGAGCCCGACCAGAATCACCCACAGCAGTCGCCGTCGCCACGTGGGCGTGATCTGAAACGGGGCGGTCAGTTCGGTGACGACGAGCAACGAGATGAGCGACAGCACGAAAAACAACTCCAGTGAGAAAGCCGACAGCAGCGTCAACACGATCAGAGCAGCCATCATTCCGGCCGTCTGGGCGGCGACGAACCGAAACGAATGCGTTGTCATCACACAAACTCGTCACGGATTCTACAAAGAGGTATTGGGTCGCAACGGCTCAATCGTCGGCGTCCCCCACTGCGGGCTCACCACTGCCGGCTGACACACCCGCGTCGTCGCCGGTCGCCGCAGCGTGTTTCGTTCGAGGGCGAGGCTCCCGGTGCGTGGCGGTGTCGGTCGTCGCAGCTGTAGTGTCCTCACCATCCGGATTCGCGGCCGCGTCACTTGCACACGCCAGCCCCTCGGCGAGTGTGCCGCCCGCAGTGTCCCGCTCACCGGCCTCCCGTGTTCGCTCCGTCTCATACGCAGCAACCGTGTCCGGCAGCGTATCAGTCGATGCCTGCCCGCGGAGCCACGCTGAGACGGCAGTCATACGGGCTTGCTGGCGGCGGCGAAACGACTGCTCGCGAGCCGCATACGTGTGCAGCGCCTGCAAAAACGCCCGCCGTGAGAACGCCGGCCAGTAGGCGTCGGTAAAGTACACCGCTGAGCCAGCACCCACGGCGTGCCACGGGAGGAAGTTCGACGTACGTTGGTTCCCGCCAGTACGGATGAGGAGGTCGACGTCAGGCAGCGACTGTCGGTACAGCGCGGCCTCAACGGTCTCGGTCGTGATCGTCTCAACCGCTTGCTCGCCGGCAGCCACAGACGTAGTGACACGCCGGGCCGCCTGCAGAAGCTCGTTGCGGCCACCGTAGGCGAGCGCAATGTTGAGCTGCAACTGGTCGTACGCGTCGGTCTGGGCTTCGGCGTACGCAACGGCGTCTTGGAGGCGCGGTGGGAGCTGCTCGATGGCCCCGAGCCCACGGATGCAGACGTTATTATCGTGAATGCGGTCGGCATCAGCGAACTCGTAGAGCTTCTCCGAGATCAGATCGAACAAGGAGGCGCGCTCGTCAGCCGGGCGATTGAAATTTTCCGTTGAGAACGTGTACAGCGTGACCGTCGAGATATCGAGCTCGAGACACCACTCTAACAGCGACTCGGTTGTGGAGGCCCCACGGGCGTGACCGTCAGCGCGCTCAAGGCCGCGTGCCTCGGCGTAGCGACGATTCCCGTCTTGGATCACGGCGACGTGGTCTGGGGTCGCCGACAGCGTGCGCCGCAGATACGCACTGTACTGGCGGCGAACCCACCCGCGCAGGCTCATCGACGCAGGCGAGGGCGCGTCTCGAGCATTCGCTGCCGGTGGGATGCGACTAGGTGTCCCGGGTCATCACACCGCGAGACAGCGCACCACCGGCGACACCCGCCGCGCACGGGCGACGCTCGTGACGCCAGTGCTCGCAGGTTTACACATTCCTTTCTTGACTCGATAGCGGTCCCCACTGTACCAACGTATACCCGTGCGATTTTATAACCGTGATGATTGACACTACATAATGGAGGGGACAGACCGGTACTGGAGTGTGCTTGGCGTTAGTATCGTGCTCGCGGCGGGCGCGCTGGTTGTCTCCCGGCCACTGCTCGTTGCGGGGGCGGTGAGCCTCTGGATCTGGCTCATTGGAGCCCAAATCGGCTTCGCCAGACGAGTCCAGACGGTGAGCGAGCAACTCCAGCTCACCCATGAGCTCGAGACGGCGGCGACCACGGCCGGGACCACCGTCGCCGTCAGCTTAGCCGCCACACTGTCGACGCCCACCGCAGAGCGCGTGACCATCCACGGACGGCCCCCCGTGTCGGCGACGGCGACCTCGCACGCCGACCGAACGCTCACGCTTACGCCGGGAACAACCGCCGCCGACACGACGTACACGATGACGCTGCCGGCAACGGGACAGGTCGACCTACGGGGGATCCGCTGTACCGTCCACGACCGACTGGGGTTGTTCAGCGACACGTTCACCCGCACGCCAAGCGGCCAGACCGCAGTCGAGGTGTCACCGTACGGGCCCGACCAGATCCAGATCGGCCGGGGCACCCAATCGATTGGCCGAGGGTATGGTGAGCATGAGGCGACCCGCGGTGGTGGGGGAATCGACCCACGTGAGCTGCGCCAGTATGTGCCTGGCGACTCAGTCGCCGATATCGATTGGAATGCAACCGCTAGGCTGCCGGAGACGTACGTCCGCGAGTACGAGGCGGCGATGACCCAACAAACGCTGATCGTGTTCGACATGCGTGCGGAGATGCATCGCGGCCCGGCCGAGCGGACGATGCTCACGCACGCCCGCCGCATCGGGCACGGAATCGTGCGGACAACCCAACAACAAGCAGACCCGCTTGGCTGGCTGGCTGTCGATGACGGCGGCGTCGCGGCGTTTAGCCAGCCACAGAGCACTCCGACACAGTACCGTCGCGCCAAGCAGTTTGTCGATACAGTTGGCGTGCGGTCACAGCCCCCCGCCTCCTCACCCAGTGGTCCCAGCCCTACGGACACCGACCACACGGGCCCGGGTGCACACAGCGTAGCTAAAGCGGAACACCCACACCACAGCGCAGGTAACGGGCAGGCAGACTCGATGACCACGCGCGTGTCCTCACATCGAGGGGCCGCAGCCGGGCTCACGACACAGTATCAGCCGGCGACACAGACGCTCGCCGACCGCCAACAGATCGCCACCCAGTTCGCTACGGCCGACACGGCCTTTGCGACGCAACTCCAGCCGTTTTTCGCGGCGACGGGCGGCTACATGGAAGCGATCGACACCGACTCGTTGTTTCACAGCCTGCGTGTCGGGCGACAGCGCATCCCCGGCACCCTCTGGACGGTGCTGATCAGCTCGGACAGCCGCCGCAGCGAGTTGTTTGAGGCGGTCCGGATGGCGAGCCGTGGTGACAACCGCGTCGCCGTGTTCGTAACCCCGGAGGTGTTGTTTAGCGAGACGATCGAGACCGACCCGGAAGCGGCCTACGAGCAGTACCAGTCGTTTCAGGAGTTTCGCACGCGGCTCGACCGACACCCGAGTGTACAGGCGTTCGAAGTCGGGCCACAGGATCGGATTGCGGATATTCTCGACAGCCAGCCGACCAGCGGGAGGCCACAGTGACAGCTCCGCCTGCGGTGACCGGCAGGGCGTCCGCCAAGCGACGCCGTGTGCCACGCGAGGGGGCAGTATGAGTGTCCCACCGGCAGACGCAGCCGACAGTACTGTCCCCGCCCGTCGTGACCGACGCGCCCAGGCGGTTGGCGTAGGGGGCCTCGCGAGTATCGCGGTCGGGGCCGCGCTGCTTGATGGACCGCTGCCGCTTGTGGTCGCACTCGTGACGGCCGTGGTCTGGTGGCGGCTGTCCACCCCACTAGCAATTACCACGCTAACTGTGGGACTCGTCGCCGTGGTGCCGCCAGTCGCCCCGCTGGTGCAGTTTGGGGCCACTGTCGGCGCGTTGGGCGCAGTTGGCGTGCCCGTCGTCGCGTTCGGGGCCGGCACCGCACTCCTCACCGTTGGGTCCTGGCTCGCCGCCGGGACGGAGCCACCGCTTGTCGGTGGATGGACGCTGCTCCCACTTGCAGTGGGGTGGCTCTGTATTGCGGGTGCTGTACTCGCCGACACGCCACTCTGGATTGTCCTCGCGGTATGCGGTGGGCTCACCCTGCTTGGCGCAAATGCCATCACACAGCTTACCAACCACCGCCTGTCGACTGCGACGGCCACCGCAGGAGACGATGAGACCGTACCGCAAGCCGACACCACTGTCCAGGCTGACGCCGACGCGCGCACCGACACCGACACCCAATGAGCCAGCACGACACCACTCGGTCACCCGAGACAGACACGACTACCGCCAACGAAGAGACGGCCACCGCCACCGACCCGGCGACCGGCGCGTCCACCAACGCGGGCGCAGACGGGGCCACATCCACGGCGGCAGCGAACGCCGAGGCCTCGGCACACGAGACACTACAGGCCGAGGTACGGGCGCTTGAGGCCGAGAATAATCGACTTCGCACGGCGTATGCGGCGGCCCAGCGCAGTCGCTACCGTCGAACCGCCATCGCGCTGTGTTTCGTCGGGCTTTGCAGCGGCGGGGTCGGCCTCCTCGTGCCGGCTGCCCAGCGCGTCCTGTTTGCCATCGGAGCCACGGGGCTGTTTGCGGGCGTGATGACGTATTATCTCTCGCCGACACAGTTCGTGGCCGCAACGATCGGTGACCGACTCGTGGAAGCAAACGTCGCCACGCTCAACGCCTTCGTCCAAACACTCGGGCTCTCCGGGGCGGTCGTATACGTGCCAACCCCCGACACACCGAGCCGAACGGATGTCGTTGCGTTTCTCCCGCAGGCGACGACGTACACGGTCCCAACCGACCTCACGCCGGGGATCGTGCCCGCCGAGGAGCCGGCTGGCCAAGGTATCGCAACAGTGCCCGTCGGCGGACTGTTACTCGAGGAGTTTACCCGAGCGCTGACCGGCGAGATAGCTCGTGAGCCGGCCGCGCTCGGCACACAGCTTGGAGAAGCGATCACCGATCAGTTCGAACTCGCCGCGACAGTCGAGACCGACGTTGCGATCACCGGCGAGACGACCCCACCAGCCGGGACAGCTGCCGACGCCGGCACTGACAACCGAGCAGACACAGCGGCGAACGGAGATCCATCACAGCCGGACCAGCCTGAGCCCGACACCGTCCCTGCGGGCCGGCTCACGGTCGTGAGCACCGAGCCGGTGTTTGCCACCGCGACCGCCTATGATCATCCGATTGGGTCGTTCGTGGCGAGTGGGGTGGCGATGGCTCTCGACCGCCCGGTTGAGCTGCAGGTTGACACCACCCCCGGTGATGCGGAGTATCAAGCAACCGTCAGCTGGGAGGCCACCACCGAATGAGTCGTCGTGAGTGGCGCGAGTGGCTTGGTCTCCCTCAGTGGGTGTTACTCGCGCTTGGTGTTCTATTAGCGCTAGCCGTCTTCACGGCCGGGATCACCACCGCGGCCCCGTTTGCAACGTACAACGCCGACTGGACGGGCACCACCGACCTTCGTGATGCGACCCTCGCCGATGAGAACACGACACTCGTCGTCGATACGCCGGCGGTACAGACGCCCCCAGCGACGCCAGCGACGACTGCGTTCGTCGTGGGTGTCCCAACCGAGACAGACGGCGTCACGGCCACGAGCAGAGCGGTGCTCGCGAACGGTGGCACCGTCGTCATCACCGATGAGGTGCCCGGCCCGACGAACACCCTGCTTGCGACACTCGGGGCCACCGCACGGGTCACAGCTGGCCCCGTTCGCGACCCGCAGTCGTATCATCGGCGGCCCGTGTTACCTTTGGTGACGACGACGAACGCGACCGACACGATCGCAGCGACAGAGGTCACGCTCAATCACGCCGGCACGGTTGCGCCGGGATCAGCGACTGTACTCGCCACGACCTCACAGTTTGCGTACGTCGATGCGAATCGCAACGAGCGGTTTGACGCTAACGAATCACTCGCCGCACGGCCGGTGATGACCCGCGAACCAGTGGGCAACGGCACCGTCATCGTGATCAGTGACTCGAGTGTCTTCATCAACGCGATGTACGACCGCGAGGGGAATCAGGCGCTTGCCACATGGCTCACCACCGACAGCGACCGGCTGGTGGTGACCGGAGCGAGCGTCCGGCCGCTCCCCCGGCTGGCCACGCTCCTGCTGTGGCTCAAGTCGACGCCCGCCGCCCAGGCGGTCCTGCTTGGCGTCATGAGCGGGAGTCTCCTGCTCGCGGGGCGACCGCAGTACCGGACGGCAGTGCTCACGCGTGTGTCGCGCGGGGGAGACGACAGCACGGTGGTCGGGACAGACCGGATCACAGACCGGGCCCCCGACGCGACCGAGTCAGCATATGAAAGTGGTCTTATGTCACGTCTGCGTACAGCCCACCCAGAATGGGAGCCCGACACGCTGCGTCGACTCGTTACCGCCGTCACGGCACGCCACCGGCAAGGCGACTCTACAGGAGCCCGCGAGGACGACACCGATGAGTGAGCCAGCTGATGGTGACCCGGCGGCCGTGTATGCAGCCGTCGACGAGGCCGTCCAAGACGTCTTAATCGATCAGAACTCGCTCGTGACGGGCATTTCGGTGGCGTTGTTGACCGGGGGTCACGTGCTCATCGAGGGTGTCCCCGGGGTCGGGAAGACGCTCGGCGCACAGCTGTTCGCCCGCGCAACCGGGCTCGAGTACGGGCGGATCCAGATGACACCCGACGTGTTACCCGCCGACATCACCGGCACACACGTCTACCGTGAGGCGACCGGCGAGTTCGAGCTACAGGAAGGACCGATCTTTACGAACGTCGTCGTCGCCGACGAGATCAACCGGGCAACACCGAAAACACAGAGTGCGCTGTTGGAGGCGATGCAAGAAGATACGGTCACTATCGATGGCGAGACCCGGCCGCTGCCGTCGCCGTTTCTCGTCATCGCCACCCAAAATCCGATCGAGTACGAAGGAACCTTCTCGCTGCCGGAAGCCCAGCGCGACCGGTTTCAGCTCAAACTCACCGTCGAACCGCCGGATCGGGCGGGTGAGATGGCGCTGCTCGACCGGTTTGATGCTGACCCAGACCTCGGGCCGGAGGACGTCTCCCAGGTGGTCTCCATCGAGGAGCTACAGAAGGCTCGGGCGGCCGTTGCTGAGGTGTACGTCTCAGAGCCGGTGAAAGCGTACATCCTCGACTTGATCGCGGCGACACGCGCCAGCGACGAGTTAGCGCATGGGGCGTCGCCGCGGGCTGCGCTGTCGGTATTAAACGTAGCGAAGGCTCGAGCGGCGCTTGAGGGCCGTGAATACGTGATTCCTGATGATGTCAAGTCGTTTGCGATACTGACGCTGTCACACCGGTTGGTGTTGGGCACGAGTGCGGAGTTGAGCGAGCGCGATGCACCAACCATTTTGCGCGATATTCTCGATGAGACGGCAGTCCCCTCCACGACGGAGTCGTTTACGCCGGGAGAGGAGCAAGTGAGTGAGTGACAGATCATTAGTAGAGTATATTATTGATAGCTCTCGCAATTGGGGGTGCATCGTGAGAAACGGTCACCTAACAGGACAACTATTTTAAGATAACCCCTCAATATATCTGCTAGACATGAAAGCCGGTCCCAGAGTTGCTATTGTACTGTCAGTTGTGCTTGTGTTGAGCATGGTGGCCCCTCCAGTGCTTGCAACACAGCCAGATAACGTTCCAAATAATCAAACGTTCACTACGAACAATGTCGAAGTGTGGGAAGAATCGATATTCACGCTCCGTCATGACTTCGAAGATGCACCAACTTCTGCAGAAACTGGAGACTTTCGAGCTGGGATCGGGAGCCAAGATGCGTCACTTAATCGAGAGTTTGTCGGAGTCCGGACAGCTGGTGATGAGGTTACGCTAACATATGACGCAGCACGCGTACAGAATTCTAGCGCAGATATCAACCAGAGTGATGTTCAACTAATCGCGGCCCGAGTGACGGGAAGCGGAGAGCCGGTTACGACATTCTCAGAGGCAATCGATCTAATTAGTCAAGAAAACGCAAACACAAATGCCACCTTTGAGGAAGTCGCTGCGAACGTGTCACTGTCAGGTGGGGAGGCATCGTTTGATCACACTGGCGACGCCGGTCACTATGTGTACTTTGCTGTTGACCGCGATAGCGGGACGTTTTCGATTACTGATGGTGGGGATATTTCAATAGAAACTGGAACACCGCTTGTCATTGGAGTCGAACAGATCACATTCCAGCGTGGGTCACCAGAGTCGGTGTCCGCGCCAGCTATCGCCGAACCGGGCGATGACCTTTCTTTCGATATTGATACCACTAACCAGTTTGATACTGATAACGTTACACACACTGTATTGGTCTATGATGAGTCCAAATTCAGCGATATAAATCAGGGTGAGTTCCGAGTCCAAGTCTCCGATCGGTCAGCAATCGACGAGAATTTTGATCTCTCTGAAGACGCAGTATTATTCCACGAAATCAACGAAGTGAACGGCATTGCAGAGGTAGACGACGGGATTGAGGTCAACGGTATTGATATCTCAGATGGCCGTGTCTCACGAGCGGTCAGTCTCGGATCAGTCGTTGACTTTGTTGCCGAAGATATCGAGGGGAACCCGCCACAAACGAGGGCAACAGATGATGTGGGGACTGTCCAGCTCGACGCATCGGTTACTGCTGATGCACGAGAGAGTCGTGAGCACAGCGTCACAGTTGAGACCCCCGCGAACTGGACGTCTGGAAGCTATCGATACGTGTACATCGGTGCCTTAGAGAGCAATGCAAGTGCGGTTACGACCTCAACTGGCACAGTCTCCATTGAGTCTGGCGTAGATGTGGTTGCTCAAGAGTCAAGTAGTGTCGCAGACGATGGCAGTAGTTCAGTGACGCTCACGGATGAGTCGGTTTCTGCGGTGGGTTTCAGTGGGCTAAAATCCGGTACGACAGCAAGCGTCGCTCGTGTGTCTAGTCCACCAAGCACGGTCTCCGTCGAGCCAGACTCAGATACAACCCCAACGTATCTTGAAATAAACGCTGAACCAGAGACACCTGGTGGAACGGCAACAGTGGAAACTACGGTCAATAAGAGCCAGTTCAATAATCCAGACAACGCACAGGTCTACCGATACAATGGTTCAGCGTTTGTTCCGCTCTCGACCACCGTTATTGATGAGACCTCGTCTGAAGTCACGATAGAGTTCACTACTGGAT
>ERZ1034573.647-NODE-647-length-10460-cov-8.104853_pt1 | contig 10460 bp, 12 predicted proteins | sample MGYA00520641_ERZ1034573 | MGnify/ENA primary metagenome ERZ1034573 (study PRJEB33760, sample SAMEA4777724) | hypersaline lake metagenome | biome: hypersaline environment; feature: brines | place: Spain | collected 2014-08 | depth 0 m ...
GGGTGGTGAGTCGTTCCGTCGGCGTCGACTCCGTCGCGGCCCCACGAACGGCCGACGCGACGGCACGCTCGGGCGACTGATCGACGGTCGTCCCGGTCGCCAGCCGTTCACGCGCCGCCGCGAGCGTTCGGCGTGCCGCGGCGTCGAGTGTTGTCGACGCCGGCGTCAGGTGGAGTTGGTCGAACCCACCCGTCCGTGCCGTCCGGCGCGCGACACCGCCGGTGTCGAGTTCCCACTCGTCGTCGGGGTCGTCGGGTGGATCTGCGGGAGTGACACGACCCAGCGAGCCGACCGGTGCCACCGTCGGGCGGAACAACTGCTCGTAGTCGACCGAGTGGTCGTGGCTCACACACGCCGACAGCCCGGTCGTCGCGGCCGCGCTGGCGACCGGCCCGGCCCGACCGATTGCGGCCCGTGCCGCGCCGATTGGGTCACCCAGTGCACGCTCGGCGAGCTGTCGGTCCCGGTCGGACACCCGGTCGTGGAACCGGCCGGCCGCACGGAGTGTCGCCGCACCACGCCCGGTGTACGTGCGGACGAGCCCCGCCTGTGTGACGGCGACGGTGGTCGTCGCCGTCTCCGCGAGCCGCCGGGCGACCCGCCGGCGACAGGCCGGTGCCGTCGCCAGGACACCCTCGCCCGGACAGCCGTCCGCGTCGGCGGTCAGCCGTGGCTCGCTCACACCAGCCGGGTGATCGACCGTGACTGTACACCCGCAGCCCTCGTCGGCCGGCCCCGACCGGAGCCGCTCGATGAGCCTCAACACGGGGGGGGTGGTCCCGGCACCGTACCTGAATCCTCGGTGACGACGAGCGTCGGCCGGCCGTCGTCGTCCCAGCCCCGGACGGCGTAGTACTCGTCGAGCATGGCCGCGAGCTCGTCGGGCGGGCAGTACATCCCCTCGGCCGGCCCGTCGGGGATCGGCTCGTGCATGACGCGGTGTGAGAGCGTGTCGGTCTCGCGCGAGGCCACGCCGCGCGCGACGTTGACCAGCCGCTCGAGGGTGTAGATCCGCTCGCCGATGGCCTCGACGTCGTCGACCGAGAGCTCCCAGCCCGTCGCGGCCACGAGCGCGTCGCGGTAGCGGTCGTTGATCCGCTTGCCCCAGCCCCCCTCGCTGACGAACCGACACTGGGTGAGCGAGTCGCCCAGCGCGGTGAAGTGCTGGATCCGCGCGGCCCACTCGGCGGTGCCGTCGGTCGTCTCGCTGTGGACCCCCTCGTACTGGAGCGTCGGGCGGGTGTCGTGGTGTGAGCCCCCGCGCGTCGAGGTGGCGTAGCCGATGCTCATCCCCTTCAGCCCGCGGGGGGAGTGAGCCGCGAACTCCAGGCCCTTCGTGCCGTGGAGGTAGCGCTCCGCCTCGTCGTCCAGGTCGGCCGCGAGGCGGAACGACCCCTCCGCGAGTCGGTCGCCGAACCCTTCCCGGTGTGCCGTCCGGCGCGCGAGTTCGACGAGGCCGTCGGCGTCGCCGAACGCGAGGTGCGGGCAGTCGTCGTCGGAGAGGAGGCCCTCGTCGTAACACTCGCGGGCGAAGGCGACGGAGACGCCCCACGAGATGGTGTCCATCCCCAGCCGATCACAGCGGTCGTTGGCCTTGATCACCCGCTCGACGTCGAAAACGTCGGTCATGGTCGCGGTGCCGAACAGGCTCTCGAACTCGGGGATCTTCGCGTCGGTGACGCCCTCGCTCTCGACGGTGACGTGTTTGCCACAGGCGACGGCGCAGTTCGCACAGGTCGTGTCCTCGGTGACGTACTCCTCGCGGATCAGTTCGCCGCTGATCGCCTCGGCCTCCTCGCGGGGCGACTGTTCGACCCGATTGTTTCGCCGCCCGAGTTTCCCCATCTCGTTGATGGGGTTGACGAGGCCGGCCGTGCCGTACTCCTGTAGCATCTCCGTCCCCTCCATCAACGGTTGCATCCGACTCCCCACGAGGCTCCGCAGGTCGCCGTCGGCGGCCGGCTCGGGACGGAACTCGCCTTCCTCGATCGCCACCGCCTTGACGTTCTTCGACCCGAGGACGGCGCCGGCGCCGCCGCGGCCGGCGACCCCCTCGCGCATCTCGGAGTCGTGGAGCAGGCAGGCGAAACGCACGAGGTTCTCGCCGGCCGGACCGGCGGCGATGACGTGGACGTCGCTCGTGGCGTCCGCGGCCGCCAGTGCCTCGACTTCGGCGCACGTCTCGTAGGTATCGAGCCCCGTCAGGTCGGGCGCGGGAACGACGCGTGCGCCCTCGTCGTCGACGTGGACGTACGAGAGTTCGTCGGCGGCGCGCCGTGAAGCACGATGCGCTCGAAGCCCGTCGTCTTCTGGGCGCGGGGGAAGGTACCGCCGAACGTGCTGTCGAAGAAGCCGTTCGTCTGTGGGCTGACGAAGCCGACGACGCCCCGACTCGTCGACTGGAAGGGCGTGCCGTTCATCGGCCCGACAGTAAAGGCGACGACGTTCTCGGGGGCGAACGGGTCGGCGTCGGCGGGGACGTGGTCGTGAACTGCCTGCGCCGCGAAGCCGTTGCCGCCGAGGAACCGCCGAGCGTCGGCGGGGTCGATGGCGTCGACCTCGCTCTCGCCGTCGTCTAGGTGGACGTGGAGGCGCTCCCCGCCGTAGACGGGTGGGAGGCCGGACTCGGGCACGCTACGCCCCCGCCGGCGCGTCGGCCCGCCGGGTGGCCGCAGTGATGGTGTGTGACATGGGGAGTGATCGTCGCTCCGCGCACATATCGTTTGTCCGTGTGCGACCCGGGAAGCCCCCAGCCCTACAGCTCGAATTCGGTGCCGACGCCGACGGACTGGAACGCATCGGGGAGTCGCTCGGCCAAGATGCGGCGAGCGGTCGACCCCGTGCAGTGGGCGGCGCCGAACCGGTCGAGCCGGCCGTCGAGCCAGTCGACGAGCTCGTGCACCTCCTCCTCGTCGCGGGCGACGAGGTGGGTGCCGCCGACGACGGTTCGGACCGTCCCGCCGGTCACCGTTTCCGCGTACTCGACGGTGTTGCGGAGGCCGGCGTGTCCACAGCCGAGGACGACGGCGCCGCCGTCGGCCGTCTCGACGGCGAGGGCTTGGTCGTCCGGGACGGGGTCGGGTCGCCGGCCGTCGGCGTCCTCGACGACACCTACCGCGGCGTCGGGGTGGGGACGGGGAATCTCGCCGAGGGCGTGGACCCCGTCGACGACTTCGACCGGGGCCTCGTGTTCGACGACCGTCGCCCGGCCGGCTACCGCCGCGCGGGTGTACGGACAGCCGATGTGGGCGCCGCCATCCTCGGGCGCGCGGTAACGGGGCCGCCACACGTCGGGGTGACAGTATACCGTCGGGTCGTCGAGATGTGCGAGGGCGGCGTCGAGGCCGCGGGTGTGGTCGTCGTGGCCGTGGCTGAGGACGACGGCCTCGGCGTCGAGGGGGTGGCCGAGTCGGGCGGCGTTCTCGGGGACGACACCACCGTAGCCGGTGTCGAAGAGTACGTCGCCGACGCGGGCTGCGAACCCCCACTCGCCACGGAGGCCGCGTGGCGACGACGCAGCCACGCGGTTGTCGGCCAGTATGGTGAGCGTTACCATCGCCACCCACGGGGCGTGGTGGTCGGGCACGACTGTGTCGGTTCGATCATACGCCGTCTCGGCACCGAGCATTGAAATGCTTTTCACCGATCGAAACGCATTGTGCGGTATGGACTTCGACTTCGGTCGGTCGGTCGGTGTACTGGTGGCGATCACGGCCGTCGCCGCGATTGGCCTCACCAACGTGATGGCGCCCGGCACCGTGTTCATGATGGTACTGCCGTCGATGGTCGCGTTCGCCGTCGTCGCCTTCTTCCTCGGCATGAAGCACGGCGAGTACCGGACCGTGCGGTAGACACGGACCGGCGGGTCCGGTAGCGATGCTCCCTCGGGCCGGGGCCGATGGCCGTGGGACCACGAATCGCGCACGTCGAGGGCACGGAGTTCGAGTACCGACTCCACGACGCCGGCTGCAACCTCGTCTCCGAACCGGGGACGACGGTCCGGAAGCCGCTGGCGGTCGGGGACCACACCGGGACGGGTGTCACCGGCGAGTACGTCGCCGGCAACCCCCGCCGCGGCCCGGTACGACGCGGTCGCGAACCCCTCGCCGACCGGTGCCCGCTGGACCGCGGGAGCCGCTGGTCGAAGCCCGGGCGCGCTCCGTGGCCTCGCGGCGGCCCCGCGCTTTTGTATCGCGATATGCGATTTATGATCCGTGGAACGACGCCGTCGCTGGCGGGTGCGGAGAGTTGAGAAGCGGGCGCCGCCCTACTTGCCGCGGCGCCGGTCGCCGCTCACGCTGGGTCGGGTGTGTTCCGTCCCCTTGCCGCGCTTGCGCTGCCCGCGGCCCTTCTTGCCGGCGCTGGTCTTGCCGCGGAACGCCCGGCCGCGGTGACTGTCGTCGCAGATCCAGTTCAGGTCGTCGTCGTTCCGGATGGCGGGGTGTTCTGGGTCGACGAGGACCACTTCGTGCCACTTCTGCGAGCCGTCCTCGCCCACCCAGTAGGAGTTGAGCACGCGGAGGTTGGGGTACTTGCGCGACGTGCGCTCTTCCGCGATGCGCTGGATGCTCTTGCGGCGGCCGATGCGGTTGACGCCCTGGCGCTTCGAGCGGCGGCCGGCCTTGAACCGGCGTTTGCGGGCGCCGCCCTTGCGGACCGAGGTCCGCACGACGACGATGCCCTGTTTGGCCTTGTAACCGAGGTTGCGCGCCTTGTCGAGGCGGGTCGGACGCTCGATGCGTTCGATGGCGCCTTGCTCGCGCCACTCCTGTTTGCGTTGCCACTGCAGTTCGGCGAGCGCCCCGTCGTCGGGGTTCTGCCACGCGTCCCGGATGTGGGAGTAGAAGCTTCGTGCCATGGTTTGCCCACGGGCGCTTGCGATTCAGCGTCGCCGAAGTCGGCGAGCCACATGTCGTCCCGACGAGTCGGGTGCCCGCTGGGGCCCGTCGACCAGCGAGTTAGCCGTGCTACCGCTCGGTTCCGTTTAAGCACTTCGACTCGTCGCGAACTCCCGCACCGTTTCGAAGTCGGCCTCCGCGATGGCGGCGGCCACCCCCGCCGCGTCCACCTCGGGTACGACGGCGGGGTATTTCCGCCGGAAGAACCCGACGAGGTTGCCCACGTCGCGTTCGAGCAGTTCCACGGCGTTCGCGTGGTCCGTCGGCACCGACTGCGGCCAGTCGAAGATCGTGATCCCCGACTCCGCGACGGCGACGTTGTGTTCGCTCAGATCGGCGTGGACCAACCCCGCCTCGTAGGCATCGGCCACCTCCTCGAGGACCAAGTCGAGGACGCCGACGGCCTGCGCGTCCTCGAGTTTCGCGCGCGCGAGTTCGACGCCCTCGAACTTCGTCATCAGGATGGCGTGTCGGTTGTGGTCGACGGGCCGGGGGACGGACACGTCGGGGTAGAGGGTTTCGAGCGCGCCGTGCTCCCGTTCGGCCGCCTTGCGCGCGGTGTAGAGCCACGAGACGTGGTGGTGGTCCGCGGTGTACTCGCGCTCTTTGTTCACCTCCCGGAAGTTGGTGTAGCCCCCGCGGTGGAACTTCAAGGCGAGCGGCCGGTAGGACTGGGCCTCGTACACGTCGCTCTCCTTGCCGACCCCCAGTGGCGCCCCGACGCCCTCGATGGTGTCCCGCTCCGCGAACGTGTGGAGCGCCAGCACGTCGTACCCCTCGAAGGTGAGCTGGTAGCCCTCGTACTGGATGGTCCGCCGCTGGATCAGATCGCGTTTCATGCAGCGATCCAACCGGTAGTCCACCTCCTCGGCAGTCAGGTTCGCGTACCCCGGGAGTTTCCCGCGGTTGACCCACTCGCTGAACCGCATCCCCTGCTCGACCCCGGAGAGCAGATAGAAATCCTCTGGGTCGAGGTCGGCCACCACGCTGGCGACGTTTTTGACCATACCACGACTCCGCGGGCGAGGGACAAAAGCCCCCCGCGTCGGTGCGTAAATCGTATGTCGCGATAGCGAAACGGGGCGACGGTAGTCGGGACTGGCCGTCTCGATGCGTGCGGCTCCGCTCGGCCCCGTCGTGAGGTTTACCAGAGATTAATACTGGCTGATGTAAGCCAAGTAACACGTACCCCACTCCGGGGTGGCGACTATGTCGAGACAGTTACAGCCGACAGGATGACTGTGACGAAACGGACGGTCGATATCCACAGTTCGCGTGATTCAACTCCTCGGCGGAGGTAGGTGACGGCCGCTCGGATGCATTCGACGGCGAGCCGATCCGTGTCGGATCCGACGTGGAAGACGGACTTTGGTAGCGACGGTTCGTCTCGGCGACTCCCGCAAGCAGCGCGCAGACGAACGTTGGAACGGGAGCTGGCGTCGAGCAGGGGCGGTCGTTCGACGAATCGACTAGTGCTGTTTCGACACCCACTGGATCACGCTGTCTCCCCCCTCAGTGCGTCAGCGATGTCGAGTAGTTGCAGGACGGCCGTATCACCGATGCGGTAGTACGTCCACTTCCCCTGCCGACGCGTTTTGACGAGGCCGGCGTCTTTGAGCTCTCGGAGGTGGCTCGCGACGGTCGACTGTGGAGCATCGAGAACGACCTGTAGCTCACACGCACAGAGTTCGCCGTCCCTGAGGGCTTCGAGGATTCGAATCCGGTGTCGGTTCGCCAGCGCTTTGAACGTCGTGAGCTGACCGTTCACCTGTTCGTCGTCCGGAGCCAGTTCGAACAGCGACGTCAGCCGATTTTCCGGGTTCTCGTACAGTCGATCCAGCGTCTGTCGCGTCGATTCGGGTACTGAGTCGGTCATGCTCTCGTCCGTTCGTCTCCCCACTCGCGTCTCCAGTGGAATACCTGCTCGTATTTCGTGCCGAGTCTGATCCGTCGGTGGTGACGTGCCGGGAGACGTTCTGCATAGATAAATCGGTGATGTTCGGTTCGGCGCAGACCGGGGAGGACACTCGGGTATGCGTATCCTCGCGCAAAGCAGTGGTTCGGCCCGCCGTGTTAGAGCAGCAGATTGAACAGAAGCCCGATAATCAGGATGCCCGTCGCGACCGTCGCCGCGAACGCCGCGATAAGCTCCTTTTTCATTACCTTCTTCAGGATCATGAACTGCGGGAGCGAGAGGGCTGCGACGGACATCATGAACGCGACCCCCGTCCCGACGGGCAGTCCCTTCCCGATGAGCGATTCGACGACCGGGATCACGCCGAGGACGTTCGTGTAGATTGGCACACCGACGGCGACCGCCCCGACGACACCGAGCGGGCCGGACAGGTACTCGGTCACGATCGTCTGTGGGACGAAGCCGTGGATGACTGCTCCGAATCCCACGCCGACGACGACGTACGGGAGTATCTCGATGATGATGTCTTTCGCTTCGGCGTACGCCTGTCGTGCGCGTTCTCCGCGCGTTGGCTCGTCGATGTCGACGTCCGAGTCGCCGAAGTCGAACTCTTCGATATACGTCTCGAGACCGGCCTTGTTCAGGACGAATCCGCTCGTCGTTCCGATGGTGATACCGCTCACGGCGTACAGTGCCGTCAGTTCGAATCCGACGACGCCGGGGAGAACCACGAGCGCAGCCTCGTTGATCATCGGGGAGACGGCGAGAAACGTCATCGTGACGCCGAAGGGGATGCCCGCGCCCACCATCCCGAGAAATATCGGAATCGTCGAACACGAACAGAACGGCGAGACGATGCCGAGTAGTGCCGCGAGGAGATAGCCGGTGATCGCTCGCTTGCCCGAAAGATACCCTCGAATCTTCTCCGGCGGGAAGTACGTCCGCAGGTAGCCAACGCCGAAGATGACCGCCACCAGCAGCGAGACGATCTTCAACGTGTCGTACACCCAGAAGTGGACTGCTGCTCCGAGTGCGCCGGTCAGGCCGAGCGTCTCGACGACCCAAGTCGCGAACTGCTCGAAGACCATCCTGTTACAGGCGCTCCTCGATGTACTCTTTCAACTCTGTTTCCGGGGGATTCGACCCGGTGAACACCATCTCGTCGTCGATCTCGAACCCGGGCGTCGACATGATGCCTTTCGCGGCGAGCTTCGCGGTGTCGCCTTCTTTCTCGACGTCGGCGTCGAATCCGTGCTCGTCGACGACGTTCTGCGTCTTGTCTTTCAGGTTCGAACAGTTGCTACAGCCGTCCGGTCCGTAGATCGTGATCCTCATCGTATCTCTCCGGCCGCTCTCTCACCGGGGACGCCACTGAACCCGTGGCCGCGGGCAACTGATCCCGTCCGGCCCGTGGTGGTCGTGGTTCCGCCGAGGTTCGGAGCCGCCATTCGTATCGGATTTTCTCGTTTTGATACAAGTACATTTCGGTTATCTTCGATTCACTGGAACCGCTACCACGAGGGCGGACCGCCCCGTCGAGAGGGCACTCCGTCCACTATCCGTCTATCTCAGCCCCTGGACCGCTCATTGCTGGCGTGTGCCGCCTGCTCTGTGCCCGACGAAAGCGTTCAGTTCGAATTCTTGTATCGGCTTTCACCGAATTGTTGTAGTAGGTCGGACGGGGCTCTCGGGTGAGGTCTTCGGGCCAACGATCGCGTCGGGCCGTCTTTCGACGGATACGCCCGTCAGTGTGCGACGGGCCAGTTGGTCGGGAATGCCACCCCGACCGTGCTGGACGCGTGGCCGGTGCGGAAGGGAGAGACACGATTGGAAGTCATCGAGGACCGGATCGGAGCGGCCGAGGATCCCGTTCGTGTTGACGACGTGCGGACGGACCGGAGCGAATCGACGGGTGAAGACGAACGCTCGCCGATCGTGGCGGCCGATGACACGCGGACGCCGTCGAACCCGCGCATCACGGATCGGCTAAACCCGCCGTAGTCGCAACGTTCGGCGACGACAGCGGTCGAGACTGGTCGGCCCGGTGCACGTGAAACGAGTACGGTTCGTGTTCGTGAATGTCCGAAGCATACCTCGTTTCGGCGGCTCATCCGCGAACCGCGAGATAGAGCATCGCCGCCCCCAACAGCCCGAGCGTCGCGGCTACGTATGCGACGACGCGAAGGACCTCGGTCCCGACGGCGGCGAATCCGCCCGTCGTACCGAGAAAGAGGACTCCAGGGCCTCCGAGCGCGATTCGAACCGGCCGGGTCAGTCCGCCGCTGGGGGTCCAGCCGTTCGTCCGGATCACGGTGTCCGATCGGTCGTTGTCCGAACCGACGATACGGATTTCTATCGAATCGGTGTTGCTCTTGGCGGTGAGGTGCCCGAGGTGCTCGTACGTATCGCGGGCAGGATCCCTCGGAACCGCGCGAGCGCCGCCCGGATCGTGAGCACGACCGGCAGCACGAAGGTCGGTCCGACGCTGTTAGCGAGTCCGGTCAGTTGTACAGCGCCTGTTCCCGGGCTAAGCGTGGGGCCGACCGGAACCGCACCGAAAGCGAGTGGACGTTCCAGCCGAGGGTCAGGACGCCGACCGGCGAAACGGGGGTGGCGACGACCGCGGCGCTGCCGGCGCGGCGTCGTTGCGGAGTTTCGTGACGGCGTGGACGAACGCCCGGTATCCGTCGCCGGCGCCGGGAGCGATCACGCGTGGGGTGTCCTGTGACGGCGACGAATCCGGACCGCACAGGATTTATGACGAACCGTCGAAAATCCGAGATGTGCCCTCTATCCGCGACGTTCGACACCGACTCCTCACGCCGGAGCATGTAGGCATTGCCGTCGCCATTGTCCTCTCGGTCGTCGGCGCGTACGTGATCCGACTCCGCGTCAGTACGGGCGTCGCCGCGTTCTTCGGACTGATCGCTCTCGGCGTCTCGACGCCGACGACGCTCACGTCACACGACCTGTTGGGGACACGGTTCGCCGCCGCGGTCGTCCGTACGGGCGCCGCGTGTACCGCTACCTTCGTCACCTACGTCGGGTTGTTGATCGTCGGTTCCGGCTCGGACGGGAGTCCCCTCGGTGCTGCAGTGGCGTTTACCCTGACCGCACTCGCGGTCGAGGCTGCCGCTCGCACGCTAGCTTGAGGCTCGGATACGCGTGCGACGGACACCACGCTCATACTGTTAGGGTGCTTTGTTCGCGACCGAGATGGAACTCCCCGTGGGAATCACGACCCTCCACCTCTCACGAAAGAGCGTCTACCTGCTGGTCCTGGCGGTCGCCCTCGTCGGGGCCGGCGGGTACAGCTACGTCCAGCAGGGACAGGCGGTCGGCGACGCCGTCACCGTCCAGGCGACGGTCGATAACGCACGCGTGGAGCGACTCGACGCCGGCAGAGGCATCGATTACGAACCGGAGATCGAGTACACGTACGAGTACCGGGGCGAGACGTACACGAGCGAGGAAGTGTTCCCGGGGCCGACGATCCGAACCTACTCGGACCGGTCGAACGCGCAGTCCGTCGTTCGGTCGTACGAGCCGGGGACGACGGTCCAAGCGTACGTCCGGCCATCGGATCCGAGCAACGCGTTCCTGATCAGGGAGCGGACCCCGTGGCCGACGCGAGCGCTCGCCGTCGG
>ERZ1034573.648-NODE-648-length-10458-cov-18.962799_pt1 | contig 10458 bp, 11 predicted proteins | sample MGYA00520641_ERZ1034573 | MGnify/ENA primary metagenome ERZ1034573 (study PRJEB33760, sample SAMEA4777724) | hypersaline lake metagenome | biome: hypersaline environment; feature: brines | place: Spain | collected 2014-08 | depth 0 m ...
AGTGGCGTGAAGAGCAGACCCGAACAATGGGCGAAAAGAAGGCAGCCCGCGAGTGCGATTGTGACTTCTCGACTAGTGGTGACACAGTAATCGATCAAGAAATTATCAAGTGGTACGAGCGCAACGCAAATGAAGAACCGATGGAGAAGCACCGCCGAGGCAAAGGCGACGTGTGGATCTGGGAAGAGCCGGATCCGAATAAGACGTATATTATGGCGTCGGACGTGGCACGGGGCGATAGCAGCGACTATTCGACCTTCACGATTTTCAAGGCAGCGGAGATGGAGCAAGTCGCAGAGTATAAAGGCAAAATGCCTCCCGCTGACTTCGGAAACTTGCTTGTAACTTACGGCACGATGTATAACGACGCCTTGCTTGTAATTGAGCGAGACAGCTACGGTTGGGCAGCGATGCAAAAAGTAATTGATCGCCAGTACCCGAACTTACTTTACACATCAAATGACTTAAAGCTTGTAGAAATCGACGAACAAAGAGCTTCAAACAAAAAAGTCAAGCCCGGCCTCGATACGAACCGAAACACCCGTGGGCTTATCATTTCGACGCTTCAACGGTTTATGCGCAAGCGTTGGGTTCACTCGAAGTCAAAACGGCTTACAAGCGAGCTTCAAACGTTTATCTGGAAAAATTACGGAACTCGCCAAAAGCCTGAACACATGGACGGGTACAACGACGACTTGGTTTTTGCTACAGCGTTTGCTTGTTGGGCAAGAGATAAAGCTCTCAAATATAGAGCCGAAATGACGCAGCGATCTGAAAAGAACTTGAAAAACATTAGGGGATCAAAACTTGCTTATTCTTCTGGAGGGGGAATGAAAGACCCTTACAAGCAAAATATGGGGGGAAAACAAGAAGATATAAGATGGCTTTTTGACTAATGTTTTGCAAACACGAAATAGAACACATTAAAAAAATGAGTAACTGGACAGACAAACCACTTATTGAGCATATTAACCACGTTTGGTATGATCACGGAAACCTGTTTTCAAGCCAAATTCGAGAAGAAATGGAAGGAGACAAACATGCTATGCAGCTTCTCGATGACTTCGAAGATTCTTGGAGGAATCTTCACGATTATGTACTTGAAGAAGTTGATGACCACAGAAAAAAAATCCGAGAACGGAAGCTTAAAGAAAGAATCAAGCCGCTTATACATAAGAAAATAGAAGAAATGAAAAGGCGCCGATAATTGGGCGCCTTTTCATATTTATACTTGAATGAAATAAAGCAAAATACAGATGGCAATTACTGGTCAAATATCAATTGCAAGGACAGGACAAAGCGTTCAAGTCTTTCAAGACCCTGAAGACTTGAATTCAATATTCAGCGTTAATCAAGCTCCGTCTTTGCAAAAATTTGATCACGTTACTCTTTATCCGGGAGACTTTACTACCATTGATCCGATTGAAATTCCGGAAAATGTTTTCTTGACCATTCTTCCGGGAGCAAATGTAAACTATAAGTTTTCCTTAAACGAGATGAGTAAGGCAGATAGGCTGTCTGAAAGATATGAAGATATTAGGGGAAATGTAGAAAACGTTGCGGATCTTAACATTGCGCACCTTTATGAAACGTCAATAGAAAAGCAGTTTTCTCGAGTTCGAATATACGGCGGCAGAAACAACCCTTCTCCTAATCCTTTCATTGAATTTAATAGCCTTGAAAAAGCAGCGCAAAACGCTAGGGAAGGAGATTCGGTAGTTGTGTTTCCCGGCGAGTACAATCCGTCAAAAAATTTGTTGGTCGATAACACGACATGGAAATTTTTGCCTGGAGCTACTGTCCGGTTTGATCCGATTTTCGAAAATGACATTAACGACGACGGGCAAACAGAAAATGTAAGCCCATATGCTCTTTTTGACGACTCGAGAACTTTTGAAGGAAGAATAGACAATACTCCTAAAAACTTCGAGGTGTTCGGAGACGCTACGTTTATCGTAGGTTCAAATAATGAAAAGACGCTTGTTTCAAGAGACAATCCGGGCGAAAATTATAACCCGTTGACCATTTCTTCTCAAACTACTTGGTTTGGATGGCATAAATACTCTCTTCTGTCTGTTGCAAATCCATCTTCTGAAATAACGTTCAACGCAGAAAAAATTCGGATGGAAGATACAATAGATGGGGCGATTAAGTATTCATCTTCAAAAAAAGTTGAAGTAAACGTTGGAGAGGTTGAAATCGGAAAATCTAATAAAGCTGGAAGCAACGTAAATGACTTAGGTGGAGTTAAAGTATTTTCGGAAGATGAAGAACCAAGGCTTCCGGCATTTGCGATTATAAACGGACACAAAGTAAGCAAAAATTCAGCTGAAAACGTGGAGATAAACATATCTGAATTTAAAGTAAAGGAAAAAGAAAATGATGATCCGATAAACATAATTACCGGACTAAATCACACTCCGTCTGATGGTTTTCTTCCTTTCCGAAAAAACTTTACCGGAAACGTAAGCCTTTCTGTAGAAAAAGGAAGCCAAAAAGTAAATAGAGCCGTTTCATTTTCAAAAGACAATTCTCCCGAAAAGCTCAAGCTTGAAAGCTCAAAAATCTATTCTTCGTTCGTTTTTGAAGGAGGCGAAAACCCAACCCGTTTGATTATCAAAGACAGTTCAATAAAAACAGGAAGCTTTCCTGTTTTGCTTTTGGGCAACGGAGAAAATCTTGATCTTTCTTTGTCAGGCGCATGGCTTATAAACGATGATGAAAACAAAATATATGCCGTAAAAGATGACACAGCTAAATCTCTTTCAGACGGAGAAAAAACTGACGTAGAAATAAAGGCTTATAAGAATTCGTTTGCAAACAAACCTGTACAAAACTATAAAACTTCTCTTCACGATAAACTGAACAACATTATTTGGACCGAAGACGTGGAGTTAATCACTTAATCTTCTATCTATAATAGAGTCTAATCAATACAAACACTTTATATTATGGCAAACGGACTTCGTTCTGCTTTAAAAACACTTTTCTCTTCAAATGTTGTTGTTCACAACGTCGGAGGAGATGATATTAAAGTTGTTGACACTTCTAACGTGCAGTCTCAGTCTTCTGCGACGTCGAGTCCCCCGAGGTCGGGCGGAGGAATAAGTGGCGCTCCAAACATCGGCGGAATGAGTGGAATCGGGCAAGGGCAAAGTGCTTATGCAGATAGCCTTCCAAGGCGGCGCCTGTACCACGATTACGAGCTTATGGAAAATGATGCAATCGTTCACTCTGCCTTGGACTTTTATGCAGATGAAGCCATTGTAGAAGACGAGCACGGAGACGTTTTAACGATTGAAACAGAGCACCCCGAAATTGAAAAAATTCTTCACAACTTGTACTATGAAGTTTTGAACATCGAATTTAACCTTCGCAGTTGGATTCGGGATATGGCAAAGTATGGGGACAGTTTCATCCGGCTTTACATCGACTACGAAAGCAGCAATCAAATGGGGGTATACAACTGCGATGTTCTTTCGCCTTATCACGTCGACCGAGTTGAAGGGGACGACCCCTCGAACCCGTTTGAAGTTAAGTTTCAATACGACGGGCCAAAGGGTGAAGGAGAGCTTGGTTATTGGGAAGTTGGGCACTTTTCTATGAGAGATTCAAGCTTCGCTCCTTACGGCAGAAGTTGCTTAGAAGGCGCTCGCAAGGTGTTTAAGCGGCTTACGATGATGGAAGATGCTATGCTTATTCACCGCATTATGAGGGCACCAGAGCGGCGCATATTCAAAATTGATGTTGGAAATGTTGCAGATGGAAAAATTGACTCTTACATGGAAAATATCATGAACGAGCTTAAAAGCCAGCCTCTTATTGACCCTGAGACTGGAGAATACGACTTAGAGTTTAACCTTATGAATATGATGGACGACTATTATCTTCCAGTACGGGGCCAGAACGACAACACCCAAGTCGATACTCTTAATTCCTTGAGTTGGAATGGAATCGAAGACATTGAGTACTTGCGGCAAAAAATGATGTCTGCGCTTCGTGTGCCAAACGCATTTCTTGGTTACGAACGAGATATTGAAGGCAAAGCAACTCTTGCGCAGGAATCAATCAAATTTGCAAATCTGATTAATCAGATACAGAAAGTTGTAGCAAACGAGCTTACAAAAATTGGAATTGTCCACCTTTTTTCGCAAGGAATTCGCGACGAAAGGCTCGTCGACTTTTCTCTTGGGCTTACTCACCCTTCTCATTTTGTAGAGCAACAAAAGATTGACTTGCTTGAAAGCAAGTATAGCCTGGCTCGTTCTGTTGAAGAGCAAAACCTGCACTCTACTGAATGGGCGATGAAAAACTTGTTTAATATGAACAACGAAGAAATTAAAACCGAGAGAAAACGGAAGATGAAGGATTGGAAGAGAGAATTTGTTAAAGAACAAATTACAAGAGAGGGAAATAATCCAATCAAAACGGGAATGTCTTATGGAACGCCCGGCGACTTGGCTATGTCTGGAGCTTCGGAGCTTTCAAATTTTGAAAACACAGACGAAGAAGAAATTAATGAACCCGGCGAAGACGAAGGATATTCCCTTTCTCCAGATAATCCGTTTGACGACGCCGAACAAAGTTCTTCTGATTTCAAAACAACTTCCGGCGACGTGACTCAAAATTATCAAGGGGGCTCCCCGCTTGCAGCGGCTATGAAAAATGCCCAAGACAGTTCAAACTTGATTCAAGAAAGCGTTAGAAAGCATAGTGGGTTAGTTGAACAAACTTACGGTGAAGACGCAAACGATACACAAAAAACTGATTATCCAGACGTCGACTGGATGAAAGAAGAACATGTTATTAAAGAAGAAATATAAACCGATATATAAAAATTGGACACATGCCACGAATAAAATTTTGATATAAATTCGATGAAACAACTTAAACATAAAAAGTATCGCAATACTGGCTTGATTTGGGAAATGCTCACCCGCCAAATAACTTCTGATATACTTGAAGGAACCGAGTCTTCAGAGGCTACTGATATTTTAAAGGAATATTTTGGTGGAGATACCGAAATCGCAAAAGAGCTTGAGCTTTACCAGCTTTTAATCAACGAAAACTTTGAAGAAGAAAGGCAAGCGAAAGATTTTCTTCAAGAGGTAGTTAAAACTCGAAAAAAGTTGGATACCAAGAAGCTCCAACAGGAAAAGTATAACATTATTGGAGATATTAAAGAAAAGTATCCACTTAAAGAGTTTTTTAAAAGCCGGGTCGATAATTACACAGAGCTTGCAAGCGTATACAAAGTGTTTAAGGCTCTTACGGAAGAAGACGTCGAGTATGATCCTTCCGATCTCGTTGAATCGAAATACACGATTTTAGAGCATGTTACAAGCGAAACTGTAAAAAGCGAAGATCAAAACAGTGAGATCAAAAAAGAGTTCAAAGAAGAAACCAAAGACCTTCGCCTTCTTGCTCAAAAGGTAATGATCGAGAAGTTTAACAAAAAATACGGCGAGCTTCTTCCTGAGCAAAAAGAAATTCTTAGCAAATATATCAACAATATTTCAAATACGAACAACCTTCGCGAAGACGTAAACGAGAGAGTCGAAACTCTCAAATGCGATTTGCAAAAGCTTCGGAAAAAAATTGATGAGAAGGTCGTTGACATCAAAGTTAAAGAAGCGACGAACTTGATCGATGAAATCAAAGCAGAAGGTGGGCAGGTTCGCGACGACGAAATCAGCAACATCTTGATGTATTACCAACTTCGTGAAGACATCAAACAAGCACTCAAAAAGAAACAAAAAGTATAATGAATGAATCAAAACTACGGCAACTCATTCGAGAAGAAGCTTCCAAAGTTTTAAGTGAAAACAACCTCTCGAACGATCAGCTTGAAGAGCTTATAGCTACAATGGCCAAACTTGATAAAATCGGCGTCGTTGGAGACCATTTGATCCTTGACTTCATTGTTACTGACCCGAGGGGAGAAGAGCTTGTTGGAGGTACAAAATTTGAACTTAAAGTTCCACTCAGAGGAGGATTTCAAATTAACCCCATACGATGAAACTAACAGAAACCCGGATTCGACAAATTATTCGAGAAGAGCTTAATGAGATGGGCGGTGGTTCTCAATACGCAATTTACGAAATTGAGCCTTCGCACTTAAAACAGTTTGAAGATGGATTTCATCCTGAATCATATGGAATTAAAATGAAAGAGGGAGATGCAAATGTTCTTCATAATTGGGCCAATAGACAAGGATGGTCGTTTCGGCCCGAACGTTCTTTTGGACAGGAAGGATATTATGTTGGCCGCCAAAATGGAGATAAAAAATATTACGTCATTGCCAAAAACAAATAACCGCTATGAACTTCAAGCAGCTCATTTTGGAAGAAGAAAACCTTTCAGACGTTGACGTTGAAGAGGGCAAAATGTCCGACATTTTGGGCGTGCCCGAAGATGAAAGCATTGCCGACGCTTACGACGGAAGCCCTGAAGACGCCGCACGAGAGGTGGTCGATGCAGTTGGAGAGGATGAAGCGGCTTCGATGATCAATTATGCCGCCAACATTTCCGGAGACGAGTTCCTTGAAGGAATGCAGGACGCTCTAAAAGACATTAACGAGCACAGGCAGTTTCGGGAAGCGGTGAGAAGCTTGATCAAACAAGAGCTTTCCGAAATGACGACCACGGCAGCGGGGGGAGGATACCAAACTCCGTTTGCCTTTGGCGATGAAGACGACGAGAAAAAAGAAGACGATCTCGAAGAGTTCCTTGACACGTACGGTTGGGAAATGGCAGAGCTTGCCAAAAAAGCCCGTGAAAACGAGCTAAGTGAAGAAGAGCGGAAGAAAGTGAAAAGCTACATTCGCCGGGTCCGCTCGATGCGGGATGGAGACGTTTCAAGCTACGACAAGAAATCCAACTACTACCCAATGCAAGAAGCTTACGAAAATGGCGGCCCGGTTGAAACGCCAAACCACTTGCTCAAAATTTCTGGCAGTGGAGGAAACCTTCAACTAAGCATATTTGAAAAACTTGGCAGAGGAGAAATGGGACAACAAGTCGTTACCGTTGATTTGAGCGGCAAAGTCGGGGAAGCTCTCCACAAAGACATTATGAGCAAAGTGTAATGAAGATTAAAGAGTCCGACTTGCGGAAGATCATTCGCCGTGAAGCCCGTGCTATGAAGGGCGACGGCAAAAGTCTTCTGCGAGAAGACGAGTTTTCTGATGAAGAGTACAGGGAAATCGTCGATATTATCCGGGCAGAACTTGCACGAGTATTTCACACGTTTTACCGAAAAAGAAACTTTTGGACTTGATAACAAATAAACAAAAATATCATGAAACTTACAGAATCTAAATTACGATCCATCGTACGTGAAGAAATCATTCAAGAAATCGGTGGTGGAAAAGCGTATGATTGGAAAGAGATATTAGATGGTGGAATGTATACTTTCGAAACTCCAAACCACGATTATACTGTAGAACTAAACCCTACAGATTACGTAAATGACCCAGATAGGCGCAATAAATCTCTACAAGTCGACTTCCATACTAAGTCAGCCCGGGGAATGGAAAATCCTCACGCACAAATTACAAATGAAGGAAACGCATTGAAAGTACTTTCTACCGTTGCAGAAATAGTTAAGTACGCTTGGATGAACTCCGACTACAAAACGGTAAAAAACGCTGACTTCATTAAATTTTCCGGCGCAGGAAAAAGCGGTCAAGGGACAGATACTAGTAGATCGAGAATATATAAACACATAGTTAACCAGCATTTTCCGAATGCAGATATTTTTGAGAAAGGAGATGCGGTTTTCATTGAACCAAATATCCGAAGAAAGTAAATAGATATGGCAGACAACAGGCAGCTACTTATCGATTGGAGGCCATTTAACCCCTCCAAAAATATGATTACCGAAGGCACAGGCGGCGAGCCAATGAACGTTAAAGGCGTTCTCCAACGTGCAGAGGCCAAAAACCAAAACGGCCGTGTGTATCCAAAAGACGTTTTGAAAGAAGAGTCTGAGCGGTACAAGAAAGACCGTGTGAAAGAAAATCGGGCCTTGGGAGAACTCGATCATCCGGACTGCTTCACCGATTCGGCAAAAATTCTTACCGACAGTGGTTGGATGGCCTTTGACGAGTTGAATGGGGAGCGCGTATGCACGCTCAATCCGAAAACACGTGAAGTTGAATACCAAAAGCCAACAAAGATTGTCAATGAAGAGTATGAAGGCCGAATGATCGAAATTGATCACAGAAACCTTTCAACGAAGGTGACTCCAAATCACCGTTTCTACCTCATTGACAGGTACGGTGAAAGCTATTATGCGACCGCCCAAGAGCTTTTCGAGAACCCCAAAGAGCACTCTCATTCGCGAATTCCGAAAACCGCTGAAAACGGATTCTCAAGCGATGTGAGCGGACCATTCAATCCATTTGGAATTGAAGATGAAGTGTTCTTCAAGTTTCTCGGAATTTGGCTTGCTGACGGATCTACCACGGCGGCTGACTACAAGAAGGATTTGGTTCAGATTACTCAAGTCAAAGAAGAATCTTCAGAAGAGATTCGGCAGCTTCTCGGATCTTTTCCGAATGAATTGAATTGGAAGGAATATAATCGAGAAAACGGAGCTGGAAATAATAAATCAGCATTCCGACTGAAAAACAAAGAGTTTCGAGATTATCTTCGAACCAATTTTGGTGAAGATTGTTACTCGAAAAGTATTCCGTCATTCATCAAAAATGCACCCGGCCACTTGCTTGAAGATCTGATTGAGTGGTTCCAGAAAGGAGATGGTCGAGATATTGATACTGTTGTTGACGGTCGAGAATACAACCGAAAAGAAGTGTTTTCGACTTCAAAAGATCTAATCAACGATCTTCAAGAAATAGTTATAAAGACTGGCGGTAGTGGGAATATCACCGAACATAATACAACAGAAGATTATGAGTACGGCGGTCACACTGTAAAAGCTAAAAATAAGTCGACGCTTTATCAACTTCATCGTTCGACAACGAAAAGCGTATACACGGACCCCCGACACTTTGACGTAAGTGAAACGTGGTATGACGGAACTATTCACTGTGTTTCCGTTCCAAACAGCACGATTTATGTTCGGGATAATGGAAAGGCGTTTTGGAGCGGAAACAGCGAAGTGGTGAACCTGCAAAACGCCTCCCACAAGATTACCTCAATGCAGTGGAACGGAAACGATTTGGTTGGAGAAGTGCAAGTGCTTACAACCCCATCGGGAAACATCTTGCAAGAACTTTTCCGCAATAACGTAAACGTCGGTATCTCGAGTCGTGGGCTTGGATCGGTGAAAGAATCTGCAGACGGAACGTTGATCGTCGGGGACGACTTCGAGCTTATCGCTTTTGATTTTGTTTCGAACCCATCGACGCACGGGGCATTTATGGAACCGGAGCGGATTACAGAAAACTCTGATCCGGAGCTTATCAAAGAAGCAAAGCAAGCTCAAGAAAGGCAAAACGTATGGAACCCTGTTGAAAATAGGGTTTCTGAAATTATTTCTGAAATGAACTGCAGTTTTAAAGGAAAGTGCGACATACAATGAAGTTAACTGAATCAAAACTCCGGTCGATCATTCGAGAAGAGATAATCTCTGAGGGCATACAACAAAGCGCACAAATCGCTGTTAAAGACATTTTAACCGATTACAAACAAGACCCTTATGTTCACCCCAATATTGTTGAGTCAAACCGAGAAAGAGTCGTTATTGATATGGGCAAGCAAAACGAATTTAGAGTCGAAATGAAAAAAGAGCAGCTTCGCCCGCCCGGACATCACATAAACATGAAACTTTATTACTCCGGAGATAATATGCCGATTGCAAGCAAAAGAGTAGATAACGTTTCAAACTATGATGAAATTTCAAGTGTAATGTTTGAATTTGTAAAAAGAATTAAACGACACGAGAAAAAGATTCGAGATAATAACCCACTTAATTGAACAAAAAATCAGTTATGATCAAAGAAGACCTCAGCACTTGGTTTGACGACTCGAAGGGCGGGGGGACTTGGGTTGACATCTCTAGGACAGATGACGACGGAGAGCACCCGGAGTGCGGGGAGAACACCGACAAGCAAGGCAAGGCGAAGTGCGTGCCGAAAAAGAAAGCAAAAAAGCTTTCACAAAAAGAGAAAGATCGGCTTGTCCGCAGGAAAAGAGACAAAGACACAGACTCGCAAAGCCCGGACAACGCCAGTTCTGATCCATCGGATCAAAGAAAAAATGAATCAGCTATGCGCTCAATCACAGAAGACGAAGAAAACGAACCAAAAGACGAAGACCTTTGGCAAGACGTGTTGGCGGTTACGAAAGGTGAAAAAGACAGCGTAAGTGCCAACGGAGAAACGGTCGAGGCGCCGAACGACGGCGATGGCTTCGACGTTTACCCCAGCGCCTACAGCAATGGTTGGGCTACGAAAATGTATAACAAGCTTGGAGGGGAGTGGAAAACCGTTG
>ERZ1034573.649-NODE-649-length-10440-cov-6.387386_pt1 | contig 10440 bp, 8 predicted proteins | sample MGYA00520641_ERZ1034573 | MGnify/ENA primary metagenome ERZ1034573 (study PRJEB33760, sample SAMEA4777724) | hypersaline lake metagenome | biome: hypersaline environment; feature: brines | place: Spain | collected 2014-08 | depth 0 m ...
GTGTGTGGCACGACCGTCGACGACCCGTCGGCTCCCTGTCCCCTCTGTCGGTCGACGGACGTGGGGCCGGTCGCGGACGACGCGACGGAGGCGGACGCGGAAGCGTTCGCGCGCGGCGGCCGGACCGCGGTGTCGACGGCGGACGACGAGGCGGTCGACCGCCTGCGTGACCTGCGGGACGGCGAGTAACACAGGGTTTTTCGCCGCCGGTCACCATCCTCGGGCGTGAACCTCCGCGGGACGATCCTGGACGTGGGCGAGGTGCGGTCCGTCTCGACGCAGTACGGCGAGCGTGACCTCGTGGAACTCTCCGTTCGCCCGGACGACGGCACGGCCGACCCCGTCGACGGGGTGACCGTGACCCTCTGGGGCAAGTGGACCCACACCGCCGACCACGCCGCCCCGGGCATGGATCTCCTCGTCACCGACGCGGAGCGGTCGGCGTTTCGGGGGGAGGCGGGCTACGCGACGAGCGGTGACTCCTACGTCGTCCTCGAACCCGACTTCCTCGTCGACGTGACCGACGTGCGCTCGTGGGTGCAGTGTCCACGGATGTACTACCTGAACAAGCTCTCCGGCGTTCCCCTCGCCTACCCCGTCGTCAAAGGGACCATCGTCCACGAGGTGTTCGGCGACCTGTTGCGGGGACGGGACCTGGACGAGGCCGTCGCGGACCACGTCGAGGCGGCCGGCCTCGAACTCGGCCTGCTGGGCCGCGAGGCGGCGGAGGTGCGCGACGAGGTGCGGCGCAACGCCGCCGCCATCGAGGGGTGGCTCGCACAGGGCACGCTCACCGAGGCGGACGATTGGCGCTCCGAATACACGCTCATCAGTCCCACGTTCGGGATCAAGGGCCGCGCGGACGCCCTTCGGCGCGGCAGTCCGGTCGAACTCAAGACGGGGAAGAACACGAAGCGCGAACCCCGCTTTCACGACAAGATACAGGCGACGACGTACGCACTCCTGTTGGGCGAGTCGGACGACTCGCCGAACACGGGTACCCTCCTCTACACCAAAAACGCGGCGCTCGATCGGAACGAGGCGAGCGGCGACCTCTCGCCAGCCAAGGAGTTCTCGGTCGGTCGCGGGTTGCTCGAGTTCGTCGTCCGCACGCGCAACGAAATCGCGGCGACGGAGGCTCGCCGCGACGTGCCGACGGGCTACGAGGCCGACGCCAAGTGCGACTGGTGTTTCGAACAGGACACCTGCATGGTCGTCTCCGGCCGCCTCGATCAGGAGTCCAAGGCCGGGCGGGTCGGCACCGCGATTCCCGAGGGAGAGCGCGACTACTTCGCCGACTTCTACCGCGCCGTCGAGGACGAACGCCGCGCCGTTCACGACGAGTACCGGAAACTGTGGGAGCAGGATGCGAGGGAACGGGCCGACGCGGATCGAGCGCTGATCGACCTCGATCCCTGCGGCCGACGCCAGTTGCCCGACGGCGACTGGGAACTCCGCGCCCGAGTGCCCGACGGCGCGGTGTCGAAGCTCCGCGAGGGGGACGTGGCGCTCGCGAGTTCGGGCGACCCCATCGGCGGCGACGCCGAACTCGGCCGGATTCGGTCGCTCGGCGACGAGGCGGTCGTCGCGGTCGACGAACCCCTCGACCTCCGGCGACTGGACGTGTATCCCTCCGAGATATCCGTCTCCAGACAGCTAACGGCGCTCCACGACGCCCTGCTGAAGGGCGACCCCGACCGCAAGGACGTGTTGTTCGGCCGGCGCGACCCGACGTTCACCGACGTGTCGGCGACCTTTATCCACAACAACGACGCCCAGAACGCGGCCGTCCGGCGCGCCGTCGGCGCCGACGACTTCGCGCTCGTCCACGGCCCGCCAGGGACGGGCAAGACCTACACCATCGCCCGTCTGGTCCGGGCGCTCGTCGACCGCGGCGAGCGCGTCCTCCTCTCGGCCTTTACGAACCGCGCCGTCGACAACGCGCTCGACGCCCTCCGTGAACAGGGGTTCGAGGACGTGGCCCGCGTTGGAACGAAGACGGGCGTCCGCGAGGACATGCTCGACGTGCGCCTCGAACGCCGCGGGGAGCCGAACGACCGGGCGGCTGCGCTCCGGTCGGCGCCCGTCGTCGCTGCCACCACCGCCACCTGTGGCTCCCGCGTCCTCCGCGAGGCGGCGTTCGACGTGGCTGTCGTCGACGAGGCGTCGCAACTCACCGAGCCGGGGACGCTCGCGGCCGTCAATCTCGCGGATCGGTTCGTTCTCGTCGGCGACCACCAGCAGCTCCCGCCGGTCGTCCAGTCGGGCGACGAACGGCTCGCCACGTCGCTGTTCGAGCGCCTCCACGACGGCCACCCCGACGCCGCGGTCATGCTCGACCGCCAGTACCGCATGAGCCAGCGCATCCAGGCCTTCGCCTCCCGGGAGTTCTACGACGGCGCGCTCCGGCCCGCGACGCCGGCGGTGGCAGGGGGGTCGCTCGGCGACCTGCCGACGGTGGACGCCGGGACGCTCCCCGACCGCCTCCGGCAGGGCGTCCGCTTCATCGACCCCGACGGCCGGCAGGTGGGCAACGCCAACCCCGTCGAGGCCGAGCGGGTGGCGTCGGGCGTCGAGGAGTACGTCGACGCCGGCGTCGACCCCGACGACGTGGTGGTGATCGCCCCCTTCCGCGCGCAGGTGGCCGAAATCGGTCGGCGCGTGGACGTGGCCGTCGACACCGTCGACCGGTTCCAGGGATCGAGCGCCGAGGTGGTCGTCGTCTCCTTCGTCGCCACAGGGGAGTTAGAGGGCCCCATCTTCGAGGACACCCGCCGGGTGAACGTGGCGCTCACGCGGGCGAAGAAGACACTCGTCCTCGTCGGCGACGCGGCGGCGCTCGGCTCCGAGCCCTTCTACGCCCGGATGCTGGACTGGGCGCGGCGCTAGAGGTCCTTCCCGCCGTTCACGTCGATGACTTCACCGGTGATGAAGGAGGACCGGTCGCTGGCGAGGAAGGCGACCACCTCGGCGATCTCCTCGACGGTCCCCAGTCGACCGAGCGGCGTGTCCGCGCGGATGGTCTCTCTGATGTCGTCGGGGAGCTCCTCGACCATACTGGTCAGGACGAAGCCCGGGGCGACGCAGTTGGCCGTCGATCCCGTGGACGCGAGTTCGAGCGCCAGCGTCCGGGTGAACCCGAAGATGCCGGCCTTGGCCGTCGCGTAGTTCGCCTGCCCGAAGTTCCCTTCCTTGCCGATGATGCTGGAGATGTTGACGAGACGCCCCTCCTCGGCGTCGGCCAGGTCGTCGTAGAACGTCCGCGTACAGTGAAAGGTGCCGTCGAGGTGGACGTCGAGCACCACGTCCCACTCCTCGTGGGTCATCTCCGTGAACCGCACGTCCTGCGTGATGCCGGCGTTGTTCACGAGGACGTCCACCGGGCCGAAGGCGTCGTGGGCCTCGTCGCGCATCGCCTCGACCGCTTCGAGGTTCGTCACGTCGGCCCGGACGGCGATGGCCGATCCGCCGGCCGCCTCGACGCGATCGACGGTTTCGTCCGCCGCGGCCTCGGAGCTCCGGTAGTTGACGACGACGTCACAGCCGTCCGCGCCGAGTCGCTCGGCGATGCCGCGGCCGATCCCTTTCGATGCCCCCGTGACCACGCACGTCTTCGGTCGCATACCCAGCCAGTATGCTACCGTTCCGCAAAAGGGTTCGCCGGCGGGCCGTCCACCGACAGCTTGAGGCGACGCCGACGCACATACCGACGTATGCAGCTCCCGCTCGGCACCGGCACGGTCGACGTGTCGCTTCCGGACTGTACGGTGCGAACCGTCGAGCGCCCCGGCGGCGAGACGGTCGATCCGGCCGCGGCGGCGCGGGCTGCCCTCGATGCCCCGCACGGACCGGCGCTCGGGAGCCTCGTCGACCCCGGCGACGACGTGACCGTCGTCGTCACCGACGTGACGCGGGCGACGCCGGACGACGCCCTGGTCGAGGCGATGCTGGAGCGCCTGCCCGACTGCGCGGTGTCGATCCTCGTCGGCCTCGGTCTCCACCGGCCCATGACGGACGCCGAACTCCGCGAGGGGCTGGGCGAGTACGCCGACCTCGCGGTGAATCACGACCCCGAGGAGACGGTCGAAGTGGGAACCGTCGACGGGCTAGACGGCGACACGGTGCCCGTCCGCGTCCACCCCCTCGTCGCCGAGGCGGACTGCCTGCTCTCGACGGGCATGGTCGAACCTCACCAGTACGCGGGGTTCTCCGGCGGCGCCAAGACCGTCGCGATCGGTGCGGGCGACGATTCGCTGATCGGCTACACCCACGGCCCCGACGTGCTCTCGCATCCCGAGGTGCGCCTCGGCCGGATCGAGAGCAACCCGTTCCGCGAGGTCGTGGACCGCGCGGGCGACGTTATCGGTCTCGACTTCTCGCTCAACGTGACGAAGGGTCCCGACGGCTTCCTCGGCGCGAGCGCCGGCCGGCCCCGAGCGGTGGTCGCCGATCTCGCCGAGACCGCCCGGGCGGCGCTCTCGGTGTCTCTCTCCGGGACGTTCGACGCCGTGATCGGCGGCGTCGGCGCGCCGAAGGACGCCAACCTGTATCAGGCGACCCGCGCCGCGACCTACCTCGTCCTCGGCGATCACAACCCCGTCCGCCCGGGTGGCCGGGTCGTCGTCCCGGCACGCTTGCCGGAGGGTGCCGGCGAGGGGACCGGCGAGCGGCGCTTCTACGAGCGCCTGCGGACGGCGACGGGCGCCGACGCCCTGTACGAGGCGATGCGCACCGGCTACGACCCCGGCGCCCAGCGCGCGTTCGTCGTCGCCCGTACCCTCCGCGAGGCGGACGTGTACGTCACGGACAGCGAGCATCCCGAGGTGGTCGATGACTGCCTGCTCCACGCGGCCGATCGGGTCGCGGACGCGGTCGATCCGGGAAGCGACGTGTTGGTGGTCCCGGACGCCCTGAACACGCTGCTCGTGTCGGACTAGTCGTCCGCGATCTCCGCCAGCACCCGCTCGTGGAACTCGCGGAGCGCCGCGCTCTCGTCCTCGGCGAGGACGGTGTCGGTGGCGGCGAGGGTCGCCAGCCCGAACGCGCGGGGCGTCGGCGTCTCGACCGTGCGTTCGACCACCTCGATCGCTCCCTCCTGAATCCGCTCCAGCACCGCTTCGATCCCGGAGACGTGGAGTTTGTCCTCGAGCAACTCCCGGTCGGTCTCTTCGACGACGGCGAAGTCGTCGAGGTCGTCGGCCAGCGACAGCAGCGTCTCGCTCTCCACCTGCTGGCGGGCGGCCGACTTTTCGTGTCCCTTGTACCGCTTCAGGATCATGAGCGAGCGCGTGGCGTCGATGCGGAAGTAGCGCTGCCGGAGGTCGGTCCCCCGGAGCGCGGCCCGGAGGTCGGCACGGGCAGCCGCGGGGTCCAGTCCCCGGAGGAGGCCGGCCGCGTCGACTCGGCGGTTCAGCGGCATCGAGAGGACGAAGCCGTTGTCCGCGACGGCGACCGTGACGGAGGCGTTCGACTCGCTCGCACACGCGGCCGCGAGCAGTCGGGAGAGGCCGTCGTTGAACCGCCGCCCGTAGAGGGTGTGGACGTAGTAGCGCCGGCGGTACTCCCCGCGGTCGCGCTCCTCCTCGACCGCGATTCGATCCGGCGTCGACACGCTCTCCGGGCCGGCGAACGCCACCTGCTGGTCGTAGAGGCGGGTCAGGGAACGCACCGCCCGCTCCGAGAGCGAGGACTCGCGGAGCCAGTCCCGGACGGCGGGCACGCCACCCGACTCGCGTCGGGCCAGCAGGTCCCGCTGGAAGGCGAGAAGTTCGCGGGCGAGGTCATAAGAGAGCGGCAGGCGCTCGGAGAACCACGACGGCACCGTCGGGCGCGCGCTCGTGCGGTCGACGTACACCTTCGACCCCCGGCGGTAGCGGAACTCGAAGCGCTCGCCACCGATGACGAACACGTCCCCCGGATCGAGCGTATCGAGGTAGTCCTCGTCGAGTTCGCCCACCCACTCGTCGCCGCCACGGATGAACACGTCACACGAGAACGAGTCGGGAATGGTGCCGACGTTCGTCAGGTAGATCATCCGTGCGAGGCGGCCACGCTTCCCGATCAGGGGTTCGCCCACCGGGAAGTCCGGATGGTGGTGGTCGCCGTCCGGCGGGTCGTTCGTGTCTCGCCAGATCTTCGCGTAGACGTTGCGCTCCGCTAACCCCTCGTAGTCGGCGGTGAGGTAACGAAACAGGGTCTCGAACTCCGCGTCCGAGAAGTGTCGGTAGGGGTAGGCCCGACGGAGGGTCTCGCGCACCTCGCGCTCCCGCCGGATGGCGTTGATCGCCATCCCGTAGACGTGTTGGGCGGCGACGTCGTAGGCGTCTTCGGGCACGAACACGCGGTCGACGAATCCCGCCTCGGCCTTGCGGACCATCACCGCCGATTCGACCAGATCGTCGCGGTCGAGCGCGATCACCCGCCCCTCGACGACCTGTCCGACCTGATGGCCGGCGCGGCCCACCCGCTGGAGGAGCGCCGCCACGGATTTGGGCGACCCGACCTGCACCACCAGGTCGACGTGGGGCATGTCGACGCCGAGTTCGAGGCTGGTCGAGGTGGTGACCACGTCGAAGTCGCCCGCCTTGAGACCGGCTTCCACCGCGTCCCGGCGGTCCGCCGAGAGGCTACCGTGGTGACAGGCGGAGTTCGACTCGTCGTAGTCGAAGCGCTCCCGGAGCGCCTGCAGGGTTCGTTCGGCCCCCGATCGCGTGTTCGTGAACACGAGCGTGTTGGTGTGGTCGGCGACGAGGCCGTGCAACCGCTCGTAGAACCGATCGCGCACCACCTCGCCCGGCGTGCCAACCAGGTCGTCGACGGGAGAGTCCACCTCCAAGTCGAACTCGCGGGCGAAGCGGGCGTCGACGACCGCACAGTCCCGGGGCGTCCCGTCCTCGCAGCCGACGAGAAAGTCGGCCATCGTGTCGAGTGGCTCGACCGTCGCCGAACAGCCGATGCGGGTCGGTGACCCGTCGGCCAGGCGTTCGAGCCGTTCCAGCGATACGGAGAGGTGCGTCCCCCGTTTGTTCGCCGCGAGGGCGTGAATCTCGTCGACGACGACGTACTCGACGCTCCGGAGTTTCTCCCGAAACTTCGGCGAATTGAGCAGGATGGCGAGCGTCTCGGGGGTCGTGGTGAGGATGTGTGGCGTCTCCGAGAGCATCCGCCGACGCTCGGCGTCGTCGGTGTCGCCGTGGCGGATGGCGTGGCGCACCTCCGTCGACGCGCCGCGATCGGCCAGCCGCTCGCGGATGCCGTCGAGGGGGGCGGTCAGGTTTCGGTGGATGTCGTTGGCGAGGGACTTCAGCGGCGAGACGTACAGACAGTAGACGGCGTTGTCGAGGCCACCGTTTCGCTCACGATCGAACAGTTCGTCGATGATGGCGGTGAAGGAGGCGAGCGTCTTGCCGCTGCCCGTCGGCGCACAGACGAGGGTGTTCCGCCCCTCGTGGACGAGGGGGATGGCCTCGCGCTGTGGCGGCGTGAAGAAGCCGCCGTTTTCCGGGACGAACGCCCCGAACTGCTCGACCCACCAGTCGCGGACGGCGGGGTCGAGGCGTTCGAGCACGTCCGCGTCGGCGGCGTCGGCGGCGACGCCCTCCGGGAGCGGCAGATCGGTCAGCCAGTCGGCGTCCGCGTCGGCCCCGTCCATCGACCGAAGGTTGGCGCGGACGACCAAGTGGGTTGTGCCGGTCGCCGAGACACAACGGTAAAGTCACCGCTCGGGCTACAGTCAGTATGGCAGACAAGAAGTTCACCCTCCTAGAGCTTCACCTCGACGAAGGCTCGATTCAGGTCGGTCCCGCGGCGCTCGGCGCCGGAGGCGACGGGATCACGGAGCCGGAGTCGAAAGACTCGGGCGAAAGCGAGGGCGAAAGCGGGGGCGATGCCTCCTGTCCCGGCCGCAAACTCGGCAAACTCCTCGTCACCCTCCTCGTCATCGCCGTTCTCGTCCTCGGCCTGAAGAAGGTCCTCGGCGGCGGGTCCGAGGATCTGGACGAACTCGAGGAGCTCTCGAAACTCGACGAGGAGTGATCTTCCGGTCCGCTTAAGCGACGGCCGCGGAATAACACGCCCATGACGGTATCGAGCGCACCGGGCAAAGTGTACCTCTTCGGCGAGCACGCCGTCGTCTACGGCGAACCCGCCGTCCCCTGTGCCATCGAGCGGCGAGCGGCGGTGAGCGTTACAGTTCGGGACGACGACCACGTCCGCGTCGAGGCGTCGGACCTCAGCCTCGACGGCTTCACCGTCGAGTACGCGGGGTCGACCGACGACCGGCCGGACGTGAACGTGCCCGCGGGGCTGGTGGAGGCGGCGATGGGCTACATCGACGCCGCGGTCGAACAGGCCCGCGACGCCGCCGACGCCCCCGACGCCGGCTTCGACATCACCGTCGAGAGCGAGATTCCGCTCGGCGCCGGGCTCGGGTCGTCGGCGGCGGTGACCGTCGCCGGTATCGACGCCGCGACGCGCGAACTCGGGACGACCCTCCCGGCCGAGGCCATCGCGGATCGCGCCTACCACGCCGAGTCGGCGGTCCAGAAAGGGGAGGCGTCGCGCGCCGACACCTTCTGTTCGGCCGTCGGCGGCGCCGTTCGCGTCGAGGGCGACGACTGCCGGCGGATCGACGCGCCGGACCTCCCCATCGTCGTCGGCTTCGACGGTGGCGCGGGCGACACCGGCGAACTCGTCTCGGGTGTCCGGGCGCTCAAGGAGCGGTACAGCTTCGCGGCCGACACCGTCGAAGCCATCGGGGACATCGTCCGCACCGGCGAGCGTCTCCTCGACTCCGACCCCGAGGCCGACGTTGACGAGGCGGCACGGATCGCTGAAGTCGGCGACCTGATGAACTTCAACCACGGCCTACTGGAGTCGCTCGGCGTCTCCTCGCGGTCGCTCGACAGCATGGTGTGGGCGGCGCGGGAGGCGGGAGCCCACGGCGCGAAACTCACCGGCGCCGGCGGCGGCGGCTGTATCGTCGCGCTCGATCCCACGCCGGAGACGTTGACGGCGCTTCGCTTCACCCCGGGCTGCGAGGAGGCGTTCCGCGCCGAACTGGCGACCGACGGCGTCCGGAGGCTCGAATGACGACCGTTCTCAAACTCGGCGGGAGCCTCATCACCGACAAGGAACGCGCGGAGACGCTGGACGGTGCGGCGCTCGGTGCCGCGGCCGACGCCATCGCGACGGCGGCCGACGACTTAGCGCTCGTCCACGGGGCCGGAAGTTTCGGCCACCACTACGCCGAGAAACACGGCGTGAGCGTGACGGCGGGGACGGCGGATGCCGGTGCAGCCCTCGAAATCCACGGCTCGATGACCACGCTGAACCGGTTCGTCCTCTCGCGGCTCCACGACCGGGACGTGCCCGCCCTGCCCGTCCACCCGCTCTCGGCGGGCGCACGCGACACCAACGGGGCGCTCGACATGCCGATTCCGGCGGTCGAGCGACTGCTCGGAGAGGGGTTCGTCCCCGTCAGCCACGGCGACGTGATCGCTCACGAGGGGCACGGCACGACGATCATCTCCGGCGACGAGGTGGTCGTCCGGTTCGCAGAGGGCCTCGACGCCGACCGCGTGGGGCTCTGCTCGACCGTCGACGGCGTCTACGACGCGGACGGGGCCGTGATCGACCGGATCGACGACGTCGATTCCGTCGCCGACGCCCTCGGCGGCAGCGACGCCACCGACGTGACCGGCGGCATGGCCGGCAAGGTGCGAACCCTTCTCGACCTGGACGCCCCCGCCCACGTCTTCGGTCCCGCCGACCTCGACGCCTTCCTCGCGGGCGGCGAACCGGGGACGCGGATCGACTGAACGTGCGGCGGCCGCCCCCTCGCGCTTCTCGGCTCGCTGCCTCTCACCGACTGTACCGGCGGCCCGGGCGCTACCGGGTGACGGCACGCGTGGACGGGGCCGGCGCCCGACGGGACGTTCCGCCCCGGGGAGTGACGCAGCCGACTCGGCGTGGTGGTCGGCACCGACGGCGCGGCCGAACCGGGCGCGGGCGGCGTAGCCCCCGCACTCAAGCCACGGGCGCGTCTACGTCCCGGCGATGACCGACAGCGACGACACGGTCCGCGTCTGGCTGGTCGAGCGCACCGACTCCGACGACGAGCAGAACGTCGTCGTTCTCACGTACGCGACGCCGGACGGGGAGCAGTGTTTCCGGAAAGAACGGTCGCTCACGTCCTTCAGCGACGTACGGGACACGACCGCAGCCGTCGAGGCCACCCCCGAAAATTTGGGCTCGACCGCCCCCGACGACCGCGAGGCCTACGCGGCCGAGGCGCGGCGCATGGCGGCCGAACACGACCCCGAGGTCGTAATATAGGTCCCCCCTCCACCCGCACCCCGTCGCGCGCGAACCGCCGCTCCCGGCCGTCACCCCGCCCCAGCGACTCGAGCACCTCCTCGCGCCGGTCCCCGGTTGCGGGGT
>ERZ1034573.650-NODE-650-length-10438-cov-6.796013_pt1 | contig 10438 bp, 15 predicted proteins | sample MGYA00520641_ERZ1034573 | MGnify/ENA primary metagenome ERZ1034573 (study PRJEB33760, sample SAMEA4777724) | hypersaline lake metagenome | biome: hypersaline environment; feature: brines | place: Spain | collected 2014-08 | depth 0 m ...
ATACTATCGGTTATTTCTATTGTTTGTTTCATCTCCGACCCTTATTGTTCGAACCTGAGTCCTTAACTTTCTTCAGGAACTCCTGCCACTTCTTCTGTTTCACCGCCTCATTTCTCTTCACTTCAGATTCAACATCAGTCTCACCGGGATCCGACATAACACTCAGAGCCCTGTCTATTTGGCGGATCTGGTCAACAAGATTCTGTGCTTCATCCTCAGATTCAACCGTACACTCTTCAAGTTTATCAGACATGTTGTTCCTTTCTCTCCGCAGGTTCCGTTTTATAGTTTTTAGATCAGTATCATACTTATCAGGAACCTCTCCTTTACTGCTAATATCGAACGCCAAGTGTTTTAACGGTATTACACGACCCTCGATCTGTATTTCCTCAGGAATCTCCGTTCCAATAGTGAACGAATCTCTCTGCGTCATATCATAGTACTTTTCGCATTTCCATTCTTCCATAGGGAATAGTAGAGAAGACAGGAATATTAATCTTTGCCGATGTATTAGAATCAATTCACAAATCGTAGAATTCGATTAAATGATTAGAAACCTCTGTGAAATCCGCGTTTGAATCATACGAAACGTCAGCAACTGCTTCTGCCTCCCCATGACCATCGTATGTTACTCCAAGATCAGCATTCTTTATTGCTTCAACATCGTTCTTTCCATCGCCGACGTAAGCAGTAACAGGATTACCTTCTGCCATGTTTCTCGCATACATATCCATCATGGTGCGCTTACCATTCTTATTCAACGGGATCACATTATAACCTGATATTCCGCCGTCCTCCCACTCCAGTTCACAGGCCGCGACCACATGGTCGATCCCTAGTTTCTTTTTAACCATCATCGCTTGGAATTTGAAACCTCCTGTAAGAATAACCGTCTTAATGTTATAATTACTCAGTTCTTCGAACGCTTCAATAACTCCTTCATTATACTGTAAGCTGTTTATTACATTTTCATACGCACTTCTGGATAAACCATGACTACTGTACAGGCTAATCGTCTTATCAACCCACGCAGTATATGACTCTATCTCACCGTTGTACCATTCATCATTTATTCTGCACTTCTCATCGTAGGTTTCCTCACTTATCGATTTAGCAAGTCTGGACCAAGCGGTTGTGCCTCTATGCTTGTCATAGTCAAAGTCACCTGTGAGAGTTCCGTCCATATCGAAGAAGGCGATCAGATCAGAACCTGATATTCGATCTATTTTGTCATCAGACATGCGGATGTAGTTAATAGGAGACGTAACTTATTACCTTTTACGGTGAATGCTCAGAAACAGTTTTCGTACCTTTTCCTAACATACATATCACTCTGACCGTAGTCTCGACCAGAGGCTATTTCTGCTAAAAGTTCAAGACCGTCAATCGTCCGAGGACTCAATTGGTTTATGCATGAATCGTTAACAAAGTAGACATACCCAGAGTAATCCCATTTTTCACGGAATTCTCTGAACGTACTACGCGTACCTTGCCCGCAAATATGTGAGATAAACAAGTCGGGTTCTTGCCTTACAAACTCCTCCTCTGTAACCTCTTTTGATCTTTCCGTCGGATCGCAGAATGGATAGGATCCACCGATTGTATCAATCATCTCAGGAACCCAATTACCTGCAACCATCGGCGGTTTATCCCATTCTTCGCAATATATTGTCTTTCCGTCAGTTACTGTTCCACGAACCGACTCAACTCTTTCAATAATTTTAGACGTATAGTTATCAATATCGTCAACATCCAACTCATCTCCTACGGATACTATCAGGGGAACTAGATCAGAGAATGAACGCGGTTCCGTGTGATGGACGGTGAAATCCATATTTTTGAGCTCGTCTCTTATATCTCTCTGAAGAGGATCACTTGTAAAAACAATATCAGGATCTACCTCTTCTATTTTATTGTAATCTGGGGATAACCATCCACCAATAGACTCTGCACTATCTAGACTATCATGTTGAGTGCACGCAACAACATCTGACCCTCTTTCTAAGAACCGTATTATCTCGGTAATGTTTGGTGCAAGTGAGACTACCCTCATTAAACACCCATACTGTTTCGAGGAACATTAGTTTTGCTCAGTTGTGTATTTGTATCAGAAACGCCTTTTTTGGCATAAGCGTTTAGTGCTGTTGATGTCTGTTATACAGATATGCCTGAATCTGTAAGAGATCAACTTATGAGAGATTTGTCATGTAGTCATGTTCTTGACTGCCTGTACGATTTGAAATCAGTAGATAAAAGATGCTATAAATACCTCAACGAATGCACAGAGACAGTTGGGGTGGAGCATCTTTCAGATGAATTTGATAGAGATCAATCCACTATTCACAGGTCTCTTGATAGGTTGAGAGATTGTGGAATGGTGGAACGAGAGAAAGAAACGTATGCGGAAGGTGGGTACAAGTTCTTCTACAAAGCCAGAGAACCTGAGGATATAAGCTCTGATATGAATGAATTACTTGATGAGTGGTACGATACTATCGACCAGCTCATATATGAGTTTGAAGAGGAATTCGAATAGATCGCAAGTAACTGGAAACCAAAGATTTAATCTGTTACAGTACTGTGATGGGATAATGAGTGAGAACATGGACGACGAATCTGAAGATGTAAACCCTGATTCAGGATCAAAAGAATCTGAAGAGGTGTTCAGTTACTCACTCGATGAAGAGGAGGTTGATGATCTAGCCGACAAAGTGGAGGATATTCTGGATGTGAATCAAGATGATGAGGAAGTGAAGGGGTTACGCGAAGATATAAATTCTTTAACGGATTCCGTAGCTGAGATGAACCGACGTTTAAACTCTGTTGAACAGGAAACGGAGAAGAATAGAGATTTAATTGAGGATAAGGTAGAGGATGCTCGTGAGAAGATAATAAGTTTGGCCAAAAAGCAGAAGCAGAAATCAGATAAGGATCACAGTCATCCGAATATAGCTGAGTCGCTATCTGATATTGAACGGGATTTGGAGGAAATAGAATCCGCCTTACAGACTCAACTTCAGGATCTGGAGTCAGATATGGAAAAGATTTCTAATAGGGAATCTGATCTTAGGGAGAAAGCGACAAACCTTGCTCACAATCATCTCAGTTTGAAAGACGATTATCAGAAATTTGTACAATCATTAGAAGACGAGGAGGATGAAGATCTCGATGGTATAATTCTTAAGGCTCAGGAGGAACAGGTAACAACAGCAAAGTGCCAAGACTGTTCATCGAAGGTGAACATCGGATTGCTAAGAGAGTCCGAATGCCCATTCTGTGATTCACAATTCGAGGATCTGAAAACACGATTCATAAGATCCGATTATCTTGTAACAGAAGACTCCAACGTACAGTTCTAAACTTCAGACTCAAGCCTTTTAACTGATAGTTCGTAGTACTGATCGACTATCTCTGCTGCGAAGCATCTTCGATTAGTACTATTACAGACAACACCTGTTGTGGATAACCCTGCGAACGGGGACCAGACCACATCATCTCTTTCAGAACTTGCCTCCACGATCCGTTTAATGAGTTTTAACGGTTTCTGATTGAGATGAACGTAGTTTCCTTTATCATTTTTGAAACGCTCCTGATTGTGTAATGGTGGTTCAGACCAGACATTTGTAACGCCTTGCGGACAATTAAATTTCGCTCTCATTTTATTCCATTCTTCCTCAGTCGGGACATCTCCATTAATAGTGAAATACGGTTTCCCAGATTCTTCGCCATGTTCATTCGCGTACTCGGCCATGTTAACGAAAGCCTCGCTTGGTGGGAAGTACCATTTATCATCCTTTGCTAGATACTTTCTAGAAGCGGCGTTTGAAACGTTACACGCATCATTTGCCTCGTAAAGATTCAATTCAGTTCGATCCCATTCGTAACGTAACCACTCCTGCATTGAACTCTCGGTACCATCAATTTCGAAAACAGGTTTCTTAACGTACTGAACGCACATTTCTGTAACCTGCGGAAATTTCCGTATCTTTTGTGTGTTAGAGTTCCCTGATATATGTTGTATGCCTTTATTCCATATATTCGCCCCTCTGTACTCCCAGTTATTCTCCTCAAGAAGCGGATGTACCTCGGCCCATCCCTGCTCTGTATTCCAGAACCATAGTGTTGTCTCTGGTGTTGCCATACGAGACCATTCTTGTACATGAGGTTCGTACCATTCTTTCAAATCCTTCGGAGTACTCGGATCGTTATCGAACCCGTTGACACCGTAAGCCCCGTCAGAAACAATAACAGTAGGTGATTCCCATTCATCATAGACATCCATAACATCACAATTATATATACGGGTTGAACCGATTTTAGATTCTCTCATTGAATCCAACAATGAATTTGTACAATAATATAGTTCTGCCTCTAAACTGCATTCATGATAGTTCACTTGGATACAGCAGATTTTATATGTCTGTCCAAGTAACAATAGGTTATGAACTTGGAAGAACCAGCTAGAACTGCTCTGAAACAATGCATCCAATTAGAGCAGGACGAATCCGTGGTTATAGTTACAGATGAAGAACGAGAGAGAATCGGTGATGCCCTGTACAGAGTGGCGGAGAATATAACGGATGATGTTATGAAACTCACCTACCCTCCTAGCGATAGACACGGAGAGGAACCTCCATCAGGAGTTCATGAGGTGATGCAATCAAAGGATGTATTCGTCGCTCCTACGACGAAGAGTGTAACGCACACAAGAGCTGTGAGCAACGCTGTGGAATCAGGGTCTAGAGGATCTACCCTACCCGCAATAACAGAAGAGGCTTTCGAACTGGGGTTATCAGCAGATTATGATAAGATTAGAGAGAACTGCACATCCCTTCATGAACAGGTTAAGAACGCTAGCACTATACGATTTGTTACTGATAAAGGAACGGACTTGGAATTCGAGCCAAGAGACTGGCACTTAGATACGGGGGATATTTCACAGTCAGGGACGTACGCCAATCTTCCGAGCGGGGAGATATTTACAGCACCGAAATCTGTAAGTGGAACCATTGTTTATGATGGTTCGATCCGACCACACGGAAGGCTTTCACATGATGTGGAGGTGAAAGTTGAGGACGGGTACGTGACTGATATCTTGGATGATGATCTACGGGAGATGATTGAGTCAGCAGAAGAGGAGGCTGGTAAAGCCGCACGTAATCTCGCTGAAACCGCTATCGGAGCAAACCCTGCGGTTTCAGAACTGACAGGAAACATTCTTCTCGATGAGAAAGCAGCTGGAACAGTACACGTTGCTATCGGAGATAACATAAACTTCGGTGGTGATGTGGAAGCACCGATACATGAGGATGGCGTGATACAAAATCCAACGGTTTACGCAGATGGTGAGGAAGTAACACTTCCAGACTTCTAGTTCTAAAGACCATTTATTTAACCTAGTTGTAGTAAAACTATATTATGGATGTTGATTTCATGGTGGACTGTGTTAGGTGCTCTGCTCAGAACTGGCGCATTGAAGATATCACCGATGATTACGTTGAATTTCTCTGTCAGTCCTGTAATCTTAATACAAAAGTTGGTACGTGTGATGATGAAGACTACTATGATTGTCATCTGTGCCTCTCAACCAACTGGAAAGTCGCTGATAAGACAGAGGATCATATGATGTTCAAATGCTGTGACTGCTCCTCTATAATAGAATTCTGGCTTAAACCTGAGAATGAGTGAAGTGCAAAATTATTTAGCGCAGAGACTACTTCTATTAGGTAATGAGTGATGCACCTCCATTGAGCGTTATTGTAAATGAACTAAGACAACTGATAAACAAGAGATCATCTGCTGATTTTAGTATATATTATGATGATCCGACATTGTTCGGAGACCTTCAGTATATCAGAAGCAAGACTCGTGCTGCGTGGGAGAAGAAGACGCAAGAGAATTATAAAAAGAACGACCACCAACTGGACGCAAAAGATGAGATAACGAGACCAGATTTACTTAAAGGTGAACTTGAATATGCTTTGGATCGATGTGAAGAGGCATTAGATAAAGTTCGTTCCGTTAATTCCGACCAGTACAATGTCGAATCGATGCTAGAACGGTACAAACAGATTATAGAGGAACATCATGAAGCGGCGGAGAAAGGGAAGATAATCTACAGCTAACTTATAGCTTTATTTTGTTTGTGTACAGGTCTCCGTCTTTCCGATCCGACCATCCAATATGATCAACAAGCCGATTATTGAACCATTCCCCTGCTGTCATCGAACTATCGTCCCGACTTACATTTTTCGCTCGGTACTCTAACTCTCTGAAAACCTCTTTTGTAACATTATAGGCATAAGCACTACTTGGGCCTCCTTTAGGAGGTTGATCAGCGGTGCTTGGGTTGCTTCTGAACTTCACTATTAGTTGTCCTTTGTCGAAATCTTCACTACCTGGTCTTTCTCTCCATGTAAAGGAATACAACGTCTCTGAGTTGTATGTCTGTTCTGACCGAGGTGTTGTTTCCACAGGGCCTAGTTTTTCACTCATAAATAGTACGGCTCAACTATATGTTAAAAGAATTTTGCGTTATATGGCTTAGAACGGTATCGTAGTATTTATATTTGTGAAGCACAATCAGTATAGTAACAATGGATTATCGCCCTATCGGTCATCTTAATGAGACAGTTGTGGCTGGAGCTGAGTTGGAAGCGGAGTCTTCTATTCTTTTCATGTCACTAGTAGAACAGAAGAAGGCTGTCGAAGAGGAGATACAGACAGAACGAGAGAACGCGTTCTTCCAAGGGGATTCTGTACTTGATATTGGGATTGATGATGTTGACACGTCATCTGTTCCTGATCGAGACCTAGAAGATCTTATGTCCATTAATAACGGGAAATGGAGGACAATAATCGAAGAGTGTTACAGTTTCAGGGAGAGTAGAGACCCTGAAAGACCTCTAAGTCGGATTGAAGCTGTGTCGGAACAGGTCTCTCTCCCAATTTCTGATGTTAACACGATGATTTTTGATACGGGGAATGTAAAAGTTACAGAAAGTGATGGAGAGGAGATTGTCGAGATTGAAATCAACGACTCAGAATCTATCACACTCTTCGTTCAGAAAGACGACATGGAGTACTATCAGGGAATGTATGTACCTCCTGTCACTCACGAAATATCCTCGCTGAAAGAATATGTAAGTAGTTTTGATAAGCTGACAATCCGTAACCACTCAGAGAAGGCACAAGAAGTGCTTAACCATCACAAGCCTGAGACCGTTGATAGAGATATAAAGAAAACAGAGATTGTCCTAAGCCATGATCTGGACAAGAAAACATACCTGCCGAAAGAACTGTATGAGATGGATGAGGACTCTAAGTTAGCCGAGGATGTCTCTAAAATGCGGTCAATGGTTCCGCTTCCGAATGAAAAGACCAGAGAGTTTCTTTTCAGAACCCTCCAGCAGGGGTACTTTTTCACCGAGGTTCGGTCGAAACTGTTCCGTATGATAAAAGGTGCTGACAGTATCGTTCTCAAGTACTCTCATGCCAGCTCCCCGGAGTATATTGACCAGTTCTGCCAGTTAGCAGGGATCAATGCGGTTAGCATCCCGCAGGAAGATGTTATTCTGCTAACGAGAAAACAGATTCCAGATTGGATCAGGAGATTTAACGCTGAGTTCCCTGAGAAGAACTCATTGACAGAATCCGAAAGAGAACGGCTGTACGATTTCATCGATTACCCTGAGTTCGTGGATCCGATTAGTGACTGGACGGAGACTATAAGAGCTAAAGAGATACTCCTTGAATTATATGAGAATGATATGATAAACCAAGATGAGATAGTTTCCTATTACGCTAACCCTTGGGATGAAGTGAAGCCAACAGAGAAGTCCGTTATGGAAGCTATCAGGTACGGGAACGACCTGCGAGAACAAATGTCGGAAACAGATGAGAAATACGGAACGGATCTTATAGACGCAATCATAAAATGGGAGAAAAGATCCATATATCGTCGTAGTGACTATCCAAAAGACTAAATCTCAATTAGTCGGATGGTTTGGCAACAAGTCTTCTGGACTCTTCAGCTACCTCCTTCGCCTCTCTTTCTGATAATCCCTCCTTCATAACTTCCGGTTCATAGACCATATGAGGCATTCTGAACACAACGATCCATTCTTCGAAACAACTAGGGCACAGATCATCTTTTTCTATATATTTGTATTGTTCACATTCTCTGCATTCTTGGAAATTCACATGCTAAGATTGGTGAAGGATGATATATTTCTTATCTTCTTCAGTTGGATTTAACCATTGAATCAATCTCATCTAGCATCTTATTATATGTCCCATGCTTCTCCGTATCATAGTACGGTTCCCCACTAACTAACTCCTCATCTGGCTCAGGTATATCCATAGAATCTATACTTTGAACAAACTCCTCAGAGTTACACCAATCCCATCCATCATTCCGATTACAGAACCCTGCTAATCGAGCATCATCTACAACCATAAACTCTGCGTCAACATTCATCTCTTCATAAAGCCTGTCCAGTATTTTAAGCCTGTCTTCTCTATACTTGTTTCCACCACCTGGCATAAACCGGATATTATGACCGTTATCAATAAGTATCTCTCTAGCTTCGTATGAGGTCGGTATAGCAGCTTCTATCTGAAGTTGCTGATTCCCGGTCGCCCAGACGTGAAGATCCGTTTCATGAGCGAAGAACTGAACCCATGAAAGCGGAACAGGTTCTAGCTCAGGATCAGGATTGACATCAACAGTCTGATCCCGATCAAAACATAGAATAGGGAATTTCATTAAATTATAATTGAACCACAAGATTAAATTATTGACCCTATTCAGATATTCACGCTACTTATGCTGTATTTCATCTACCAGTTCCTCTGCAGCTTCTCTCACCGCCTGATCCGAGGTCATTTCAGGACTGTAACCTAAGGATTTCATACGAGATACATCCATCTTAATTTTCGGGACATCACCTGTCCATCCTTTACTGCCTCCTGTATAATTGTAGGACGGTTGAACCTGCATTTCCTCTGAAACAATATCCGCTATCCTATCAACGGTAGTTGTGGTCTCTATCCCAATGTTAACGACCGTCGCATCAGAGCCTTGTATGTGTAGCATCGCATTTACACAGTCTTCGACGTGCATGTAGGATTTCATCTGTTTACCATTACCTAATATCTCAAGCTCTGCTGAGTCTTCGAAAAGCTTCTGTATAAAATCAGGTATAACAGCTCCTCTGAGTCTGCCACCGACAATATTAGCAAGGCGGAAGATATTCACGTTAGCACCTGTCTGATTCTGATATGTTCTAAGGATTGATTCGCTTCCTATCTTACCTGCTCCGTAGTAGCTTTCAGGATTTAAACTACTTTCTTCATCTACTGGAACCTCATCAGGATGACCGTAAACCGTAGATGATGAAGCAAAAGCAATATTGGGATGACCTACTTTGTGACCAACTCTAACTATATTAGCTGTTATCTTGGTGTTATGATTGAACTGACCGGTGCCAACACCATCAGATCGAACATTGCTTTTCGCAGCTAAATGGTAGATTACATCAGGCTGAATATCCGTAATAACCTTCTCAGCAGAATCATAGTCTGTCAGATCGCGTTGGTAAACCTCTTCTACACTATCCGACGCGTGTGATATTTTACCGTTACTCATATCATCGACTACGAATATATCGTTATCCGCTGTATCAAGTTTCTCCGACAGGTGAGATCCTATAAAACCGCAACCACCTGTAATTAGTGTATTTATGTTACTCATACAATCTATTATCTGATAAATGATAATAAAGACTATCCTATTTGTACTGAGATCAAAACCTACTTATTTTAGCGGTGCAAGAATTACGTATGGAAGTTCACGAAGCATCCGAAACTGTAATCGTTACAGGGAGTCAGAAGAACTTTGAGTTCAGAATTGAGGAAAATGGACTTGAACCAGTTAGCTCTGATGTTCCTTCGGAAGTGTTCGATATAGTTGAGCAGAGAACGTCCTACGATGTGAGAAGACCTGATGAGCCCAGAGAGTTTGATTCACTAACATTCAAAGGGCCATACGAAGGTAATGAGGCAGCGTCCGTCCTAGATTTTGAAATTGATGACGACCGTTTTAGCGGTCTTGTCGGACTGATGCGATATGGTATTCGGATCTCGATAAAAGTTTATCCTGACGGAGAAACCGAGGTGTACAAGGTGAACGGGGAGGAACTCGCTGATCCAATCGAAGTTTAGAATCCCTAAATCACTATGGAAGTGATCCTATCAGAAGAGAGCAACGTATCAAAACACAAACTAATATAGGGACAGTTTTGGAAATAATTGATATGGCTTGGTATGTTGTAAGAACAGGTATAGACGCAAAAGATATGTTCGGCGAAGTAGCTTACATAGAGACAAAATTGGAGGATCTGCACGAGATGGATGAGGATAAAGCTCACAAGATAGT
>ERZ1034573.654-NODE-654-length-10426-cov-45.125735_pt1 | contig 10426 bp, 7 predicted proteins | sample MGYA00520641_ERZ1034573 | MGnify/ENA primary metagenome ERZ1034573 (study PRJEB33760, sample SAMEA4777724) | hypersaline lake metagenome | biome: hypersaline environment; feature: brines | place: Spain | collected 2014-08 | depth 0 m ...
CTGGCGGAGCGTGTCGTTGGTGAGTTCCTTCGCCTCGTTGTGGAAGTCGTAGTCGCCGCGGGAGTCGATCGGGATGTCGCGTTCGGTGATCTCGTCGCGGGCCTTCTTCGCCGCCTGGACGGTGTCCTGCCGCGAGGAGACGAAGACGAGCGCCTGCCCGTCCTCGCGGACGTGGGGCTCGGCTAAGTCGAGGGCGCGGTAGAGCCGGCGGTACTTGTCGGCGAACGCGTTCGAACCGTGCGAGTACGTCTTCACGCCGGTCTCGAGGTCGACGGGGCGGTACTCGTCGCCGAACGCGTACGTCGTCTCCGCGGGTGCGTCGAGCCACTCCGCCACGTCGCCGATGTTCGGCATCGTCGCCGACAGCGCGACGACCCGGGGGTCCTGAAGCCGGCGGAGCCGCGAGACGGTGACCTCGAGCACCGCGCCGCGCTTCTCGGAGTCGAGCAGGTGGACCTCGTCGATCACGACGCAGTCCACGTCGGTGATGAAGGAGTAGCGCGCCGAGTCGTGCTTCCGGGTCGCGCTGTCGGCCTTCTCCGGCGTCGTCACCAGCACGTCCGCGCGCTCGGCGCGGCGCGGGTTCAGGTCGCGCTCGCCCGAGACGACGTAGACGGAGTAGCCGAGCTCCTCGAACCGCTCCCACTCGCTCTCCTTCTCGTTCGTGAGCGCGCGCAGCGGCGCGACGAAGAGGGCGGTCCCGCCCGCGGCGAGCGTCCGACAGATGGCGAGCTCGGCGAGCGCGGTCTTCCCGGAGGCGGTCGGCGCGGACGCGACCACGTTGTGGTCGGTCTCCAAGATGCCCGGCAGCGCCTCCCGTTGCATCCGATTGAACTCGTCGAACCCGAAGGCCTCCGCGAACTCCGGCACCGCGTCCGCGACCTTCACGGCACACCACACCCGTGCGCGAGTCGTCGGGAACCGCGGCTGTGTCGCATCGGATCGAGAGGGGGGCTTCGAGGGCAAAGGCGTTTCTCATGCGGGCGCGACGCGTCGGGACGGCGGTGGCGGGGGCGAGGGCGTGTCGAGGGCGGCGTCGACCGCCGCCGACCCACACCGTTTAGGCGACTGCGGTCGACCGCACGGACATGATCTCCTCGTCGCCGCTCGTCATCGGGGTGGGCGTCGCGGTCGCGCTGCTCGCGCTGTTCGTGCTCGCTCGCCGACTTCGCGGCCCGTCCGCCGAGGCGCGCGAGTCGAAGCGCGCGCACGACGCGGCCCAAGAGCGCGAGCCGCCGGTCGAGATCGGCGAGACCTACGAGTTCGGCGTCACCGAGCTCACCGACCACCACTCCGGCGACGAGGTCGCCGTCGGCAAGGTCGAGGGGTTCGTCGTCTTCACCGAGGACGTCCCGAGCGGCCTCGAACCGGGCGACGTGATCCGCGCGAAGGTCCTCTCGTTCAACGAGGGACGCACCTCCGCCGACGCGACCTTCGTCGGCCGGGCGTAGTCGAGGCGGGGTAGTCACCGGACCGACGCCGCGCCCGCCGCGACCACGTCCGCCCCGAACCGGAGGTTCATACGTGATGGTGACGAAGAGGTGTCGCAATGGCTCAGGCCGGCACCCAGGACCTCACGGAGCGGTTCATCCAGTTCTATCGCAACTACTACCGGGAGGAGATCGGGCAGCTCGCGCAGCGGTACCCCAACGAGCAGCGCTCGCTGTACGTCTCCTACGACGACCTCTTTCAGTTCGACCGCGACCTCGCCGAGGACTTCCTGAACAAGCCCGAGCAGATGCGCGAGTACGCCGAGGAGGCGCTCCGGCTCTACGACCTCCCAGCCGACGTCAGCCTCGGCCGCGCGCACGTCCGCATCGAGGACCTCCCCGAGAGCGTCGACATCCGCGGCATCCGCGTCCACGACGACCACATCGGCAAGCTCGTCTCGGTCCAGGGGATCGTCCGCAAGGCCACGGACGTCCGCCCGAAGGTGACCGAGGCCGCGTTCGAGTGCCAGCGCTGCGGCACGATGACCTACATCCCGCAGTCGGACGGCGGCTTTCAGGAGCCGCACGAGTGTCAGGGCTGTGAACGGCAGGGCCCCTTCCGCGTCAACTTCGACCAGTCCGAGTTCGTCGACTCCCAGAAGCTCCGCATTCAGGAGTCCCCTGAGGGCCTCCGCGGCGGCGAGACCCCCCAGTCGCTCGACGTCGACATCGTCGACGACATCACCGGCGAGGTGAGCCCCGGCGACCACGTCACTTGCGTCGGCATCCTCCACATCGAGCAGGTCGAACAGGGGAACGAGAAGTCCGCCATCTTCGACCTGTACATGGACGGCGTCTCCATCGCCATCGAGGACGAGGAGTTCGAGGACATGGACATCACCGAGGCAGACAAACGCGACATCATCGAGCTGTCCGAGCGCGACGACATCTACGAGGCGATGGTCGGATCCATCGCGCCGGCCATCTACGGCTACGAGGAGGAGAAGCTCGCGATGATCCTCCAGCTGTTCTCCGGCGTGACGAAGCACCTCCCCGACGGGTCGCGAATTCGCGGCGACCTCCACATGCTCCTTATTGGCGACCCCGGAACGGGTAAGTGTCAAAAATATGATACTAAGGTGACACTTGCTGACGGAACGGAACGGGCAATCGGGGATATAGTAGAGTCAAACCTCGAAGACCCGATAGAGGTCGACGACGGGGTATACGAACCGGTAGATATCGGCGTTCAAACAGTAACGGAATCGGGAGCCGTCGAGACTGGGACCGCGACAAAAGTCTGGAAACGAGAAGCGCCGGATAGGATGTACCGAATTTCGATGGCATCGGGGCGCGACATAGAGGTGACACCGTCGCACCCGCTGTTCAAACAGTTGAACAGAGGATTGTCTCCCCAACGGGCAGACAAGCTGAGGGAGGGTGATCTCATTGCTGTCCCCGGAAACATCAACCCGGACTGGGATGATTCGCTTGACGTTTCGTTCCAGCAGGTCGAAGCCTACAACGCGAATTCGTTCACGCCGCCCACCCGAGTCGATCCCACTCTGGCTCGACTCCTCGGTTATATCATCGCAGAGGGCCACACCTATCTCTCGGGATCGAGTGCCGCTACCGAGATTACGAACGTCGACGAAGAGATACTGACGGACGTGGAGAACTGCTTCCGCGAGTTGGGCGTTCGGTGGTCCCGCCTAGAGAAATGGGATCATGAGACTGCCGAAATCGTTCGCTGTTCTTCGTTGGAGTTCGTTCGGTTCCTCAGAGAACTTGAACCGGCAATTCTCAAAAACTCTGCGGATCAACTCGTCCCAGATTGTGTTAAACGGGCGAGTCCGGAGAATAAGAAGGGGTTCCTACAGGCGTACGTTGACAGCGAGGGAACGGTCTCTCCCAAAGAACGCGAGATCACGGTTTCCTCGATGAGCAAAGAGCTGCTGACCGGAGTACAGACGTTACTCCTCGTGTTCGGGATCCAGAGCCATCTTCGGAAACGACACAACGACAGCTATCGACTGCGCATCAGTGGGCGGGATTTCGTCAAATACATCGACAAGATTGGGTTCGTTACCGATCGCAAAGCGACGGCCTCGGAAGCGTTCGACGAGGTTCCAGAGAACACAAACACCGATGTAATTCCCGGACTGAGTGACGACCTCCGGCGGATTCGCGAGGCGCTCGCGTTGTCGCAATTCGATACCGGACTGCCGCGTCCGACGTATCAACACTACGAACGTGGCGACAGAAACCCGAGTAGATCGAGTCTGAGAGCGGTTGTCGACACGTTCGAAACTCGCTTGCACTGGCTTCGCGAGAAGCGCGAAGAACTACTGGACGGCGACTGGCAGGCAGTCGAGACACTGCGGAAGGAACTGAACATCTCTCAGAAGATGCTCTCTGCGGGCATGGACGTCTCTCAAACAGCGATCAGCTACTACGAGCGAAATGGAGTCGCTCCCGACGGTGGACAAACAGCGGCCGCAACGGACGTGGTTTTGGATCGTCTCGACGAGGCCCTATCAGTGAGCCAAGACGTCTCCGAGCTCGATCGTCTGTGTGCGAACGAGGTTCACTGGGACCGGATCGAGTCGATCGAATCGGTCGATCCGGATTACGAGTGGGTCTACGATCTGGAGGTCGCAGACACGCATACGTATCTTGGAAACGGCGTCGTCTCGCACAACTCACAGATGATTTCGTACGTAGAAAACATCGCACCCCGGTCGGTGTACACGTCCGGGAAGGGGTCAAGCGCGGCGGGCCTCACGGCCGCGGCCGTCCGCGACGACTTCGGCGACGGCCAGCAGTGGTCGCTCGAGGCCGGGGCGCTCGTCTTGGCCGACAAGGGGATCGCCGCTGTCGACGAGCTGGATAAGATGGACTGCGTCACCGGCGACACGCTGGTCTCGCTCGCCGACGGCCGCGTCGAACGCATCGACGAACTGGCGCGGGAAGCCGCCGAGGGCGGCGAGGTCGAGGACCTCTCGAACGGGCGCCGCGTCCGCGACGTCGACCTCGACGTGTGGTCGATGGACGAGGACGGCAACCTCGTCGAGCGGTCCGTCTCCGCGGTCCACGAGTACGACGCGCCGTCAGAGCTGACCCGAGTGACGACCGAGACCGGGGAGTCACTGACCGCGACGGCCGATCATCCGTTCTTCGTCCTCGACGACGGGGAGCGCGTCGAGCGCGAGGCGGCCGCGCTTGACGACGGCGACTGGGTGTATGTCCCTCGCGAGATTCCAACGAAGGCGGCGGACGGCGGAGCGATAGCGGCGAGGGGCGGAGACGGGCCAGCGGTCGAGCCGGGCAAGGCCGTTGACGACGAGGGGCTTGACGGCGACGGCGTCGACGCCGCCATGGCGAGCGTCCTCGGGTACCTCTCCGGCGACGGGAACGTCTTCTATGACCGCGACGAAGGCGTCTACGGCGTCCGGTTCACCAACGCGGACGAGGAACTGCTGGACGACTTCGAGCGCGCGGCGCGGGCGGCGTTCGACGCGGAGCCGGTGCGACCGCCGAGCGAACAGCGCGACGACGGCGTCGAGACGGTCCGCGTCACCGGGAAGGGACACGCCGACGCCGTCCTCGACGCGGGGATGAACCTCGGTCGGTACGACGAGAAGTGCTTCCCGACCCCCGTTTCGGCCGGAAGCCGTGCGGCGAAGGCCGCGTTCGTCCGTGCGCTCGCCGACAGCGAGGGGCACGTCGACGAGTCGGCGGGCAACGTCAGGATCGCGTCTGCGAGCCGGGACCTGCTTGATGGCGCGCGGAACCTCCTCTTAGGGTTCGGCGTGTCGAGCCAGCTCCAGCACCGCGAGCGGGACGGGGGCCGCGACGTGTACTACCTCGCGGTGACCGACGCCGACTCGCTCGCGGCGTTCCGGCGGTACGTCGGGTTCACGGCCACGCGAAAGGCGGAGGCGCTCGACTGCGTCGTCGACGCGGCCGGCGGCGGTCGCACGATCCTCGACGTGGTCCCGGAGGTCGACGACGTGCTCGCGCGGTGTCGCGACTCGCTCCGGCTTCACCAGAGCGAGTGCGGGGTTAACGCGGTCACGTACCACGACTTCGAGAGCGGCAGTGCGAACGTCTCGCTCCACCGCGCCCATCAGGTGCTCGCGGCGTTCGAAGAGCGGATCGAGGCGGCCGCCGAGGACCGGAGCCGACTCGACGGGGAACCGACGTGGGAGACGCTCTCAGAGCTGCGGCAGCGATACCACGTCTCGCAGTCCGAGTTGGCCGAGGGAACCGCGCTGTCCCAACAGCGGATCTCCCGAGAGTGGGGCGACCGCGACGAGGTCCGTCAGACGGTGAGCGAACGGCTGCGAGAGATCCTCAACGACGTCGCGGAGACCGACCTCGGGGACCTCCGCGAGTTCGTCCGCGGCGACGTGAAGTGGCGACAGGTCGAGTCGGTCGAGACGGTGCCGCCGGAGTCGACCGAACACCGCGGCGAGGTGCTCCGACAGCGTCTCGCAGACGTCATCGAGGGACCGGTTGAGACGGCCGAAGAGCGCGCTCGCGACCTGCTCGACCGCGGTCCGGTCGGCGAGACGCGAGCGGAGCTGTCGGCGGCGCTGGACGCGTACGGGATCAGTCAGGCTGACGTGGCGGCAGGGCTCGACGTGAGTCAGGCGACCGTGTCGCGCTGGCTGTCGGGCGCCGTCGAAACGGACCGGCTCGACGACGTGCGCGAGGCCGTCGCCGAAGAGGTCGACGCCGTCGAAGCGGAACTGCGGTCCACACTGACACGGATCGACGACGGGGAGCGGCCGCGGGTGTACGATCTGACGGTCGAAGGGACGCACAACTTCGTCGCGAACGGGCTCGTCGTCCACAACTCCTCTGACCGCTCCGCGATGCACGAGGGGCTCGAACAGCAGAAGATCTCCGTCTCGAAGGCGGGGATCAACGCGACGCTGAAGGCGCGGTGTTCCCTGCTCGGCGCCGCGAACCCCAAGTACGGCCGGTTCGACCAGTACGAGCCGATCGGCGAGCAGATCGACTTAGAGCCCGCGCTCATCTCGCGGTTCGACCTCATCTTCACGGTGACGGACAGCCCGGACCCGGAACACGACTCCCGGCTGGCGAAACACATCATCAAGACGAACTACGCCGGCGAGCTCAACACCCAGCGCGAGGAGCTGGCGAGCTCGGAGTTCACCTCGGAGCAGGTGGCGGAGGTGACCGAAGAGGTCGCGCCGGAGATCGACGCGGAGCTCCTTCGCAAGTACATCGCCCACGCGAAGCGGTCCTGCTTCCCGACGATGACCGAGGAGGCGAAGGAGCTGATCGAGGAGTTCTACGTCGACCTGCGCTCGAAGGGGGCCGACGAGGACGCGCCCGTGCCGGTCACCGCCCGGAAGCTGGAGGCGATGGTGCGGCTCTCCGAGGCCAGCGCGCGGGTGCGGCTCTCGGACACCGTCGAGCGCGAGGACGCGGACCGCGCGACGGACATCGTGGAGTCCTGTCTCAAGGACATCGGCGTCGACCCGGAGACGGGGCAGTTCGACGCCGACGTGGTCGAGACGGGCACGTCGAAGAGCCAGCGCGACCGCATCAAGAACATCAAGGGGCTCATCGCCGACATCGAAGAGGAGTACCAGGAGGGCGCGCCGGTCGAAGAAGTGCTCGACCGCGCGGGCGAGATCGGGATGGACCCCGCGAAGGCGGAGGGGGAGATCGAGAAGCTCCGCACGAAGGGCGAAGTGTACGAGCCCAAGCAGGGGCACCTGCGGACGACGTAGATGGACCGCATCTCCGCGATACGAAACGTCGAGGACGCGCTCCGCGAGTTCGAGGACGGCGAGGCCGACCTCGCGGCCACCGAGCGCCGCGTCGCGGCCGTGCTGCGGACCTACGCCACCGAGTTCGACGGCGACGGCGACGTGTTCCGCGCGGTCGGCGACGACCCGGTCGACGGCACCGTGGTCGTCGCGCCGTCAGAGCCGGCCGCGCGCGAGCGCGTCCTCGCGGCGAGCGGAATCGACGACGCCGCGGACGACGGGAGTGGGCCCGATTTCGACGTCGAACGGTTCTGATCGTCCGGGTCCGGCGTTAGCGGGCCGCCCGTCGAGCCGTCGTCGCTGACGCCGGCTGAAACGTTCCGGTCCGGAACGGATATATTTCGAAATCGACCACCGGCGGGCGTGCTGCTGGTCGTGACGTATTCGGCGGCCGCCCGAACCGGTCTCCGGAACCTGTGTCGCCGCCACGAGTCGGTCGTCGCCCGGCGGTTCGGGCGGGCGGCGCTGCTCGACGAGACGGAGTACGCCGCGTTCCTGGCGCTGCGGCTGCGCGAGTCGCACGGCGGAGACGTTCAGATAGAGCGTACCGAGCCGTTCAACGAGTTCGTCACCCTCGATTCGGCGGTCCGCGAGGCCGCGGCGGCCTACGCCGATCGGGACGCGAAGTCGACGCCGTACGCGGCGTTCGCCGCGGGGACGGAGCACCCGGACCCGGACGCCATGCGGGGGAGCGAGCTGTGACCGAAGCGGCCTCGACCCCGTCGAACGCCGGCGGAGACGCCGAGGGAGACGGTTCGACTGACGTGGCGGGGACGCCGGACCCGACCGCGGTCCTCGGGCGGATACCCGCCGAGGCCGGGCTCCGGCGACAGCTCGCCGCCGCCGCGCGCTCGCGGGGGCGAACGGCGTCCGTCGCGGGAGAGATCGCGGATCTCGAGGCGGAGCTCGCGGCGATCGACGTCGATCCGGTCGACCTGACGGCGGCGCGGCGGCGGGTCGCCGAGGCGACCGGCGAGACCGAGCGGCTGAAAGAGCGGGTCGCGGCGCTCCGCGGCGACGCCCGGGCGCGCCGCGCGGTCGACGCCGATCCGGACGAGACGCTCGAGGAGTTGGAGGCGGCGGCCGCGGAGCTGTCGGCCGCGCAGACGGAGGCGATCGCCGCCGAGCAGGCGCTCGAACGGGCGCGAGCGGAGGCGGCCCGGAACCGCGACGAGCGCCGGCGACGGCTCCGGCTCCGCGACCGCCTCCGGAACCGACGGCGGACCGCTCGTCGGGAGCTCGCCGGAGCCGTGTACCCCGAGTTCCGGCGCGCGCTCGCGGCCGTGCCGGGCGGTCGTCCGAGCGCGGCGGGGGCGGACCCTTCTGCGTACGACGGGGATCCGGTCGCGGCGTCGCTCGCGGCGGTCAGGATCGCCGCGCTCGACGGGGTCGTCGAACTGCGCGGGGACGCGGCCCGAGCAGTCAGGGGCTCGGAGCGGAGCACGCGCTCGTTGCTTCGGACGGCTGAGGTCAGGCTACGGGACGCCTGCGGCAGGTCCGACGACACCTCCGGCCCCGGCGAGCGTGGATGCGGGCGCGGAGCCCGCCCCGACGGTTAAGTACGATTCCGCGGGACGCGGCGTATGGAGCTCGACTGGTCCGTCGATCACGAGGACGGCGCGTCGCTCGTCGGAGTCCGAGTGCGGAACGACGAGGCGGTCCCGCGGCGCGTCCGGATCGAGAGCCGGATCGACGGGCCGTTGTTACCGCCGCGGCGCGGCGGCGTTCCCGAGTCGGGATGGGACGCGACGGGCGTGACGGCGGTGCTCGATCCGGGCGAACGCGCGGCGTTCGGGTTCGCCGCGCTCGCGGACCCGAGCGATCCGCCGGTCGAGATCGCGAGCGTCGAGCCCGCGTCGGTGGACGAGAACGGCGGTCACGGGACGGCCGACGGCGAGACCGATCCCGCGCGAGCGGCGGTACGAGACCTCGGATCGCACCGCCCGCCGCGCGCCGCGGTGGACGGAAGGGGAGGACCTGACCGCGCCGCGTCGGAGAGCGGCGACGCGGCGGCCTCCGGTTCGGGTGGAGACGGAGCGGACCGTGCGGGGGACGGTACCGACGGCGAGGCAGGGCGAGAGGAGTCGACGGCCGAGTCACCACCGGGAAGCGCGACCGGCGACGGCGTCGACGCGTGGTTCGCGGCCGTCGAGGCGCGGGTCGAGCGGGCGGAGCGGCTGACCGACGCCGACCTCGAGACGGCGACGGCGGTCGTGGAGGAGCGCGGCGGCCTCGACGCGGTCGCGGAGCTCGACGGGCGCGTCGCGGCCGACGCCGAGCGACTGCGGGCGGTCCGCGACCGCGCCGCGGCGCTGGCCGAACGCGCCGAGGAGTGCGAGGTCCCGGCCGAGGCGCTGGAGGTGTTATCGTGATCCTCGCGGTGGCCGGGGGGAAGGGTGGAGTCGGGAAGACGACGCTCGCGTACAACGTCGCGGCCGAGCTGGACGCCGCCGTCGTCGACGCGGACCTCGGGATGGCGGACCTGCCCGACGGTCGCGGCCCCGACCTCCACGACGTCCTCGCCGGCGCGGCGGACCCGACGGGGGCGGTCCGCCCCGGCCCGGTCGACATCGTGCCGTGCGGGCGGACGCTGGCCGGCGCCCGGGCGGCCGACCTGACGCGGTTGGCGGAGGCGGTCGCCGCGATCGAGCGCGAGTTCGGGACCGTCGTCCTCGACTGCCCCGCGGGCCGCCGCGCCGACGCCGGCGTCCCGCTGGCGGTCGCCGACGCCTGCCTCCTCGTCGTCTCGCCGCGGGCGTTCGCGCTGGCCGACGCGATCCGCACCAGGGAGCTCGCCCGCGAGCTCGACGCCGGCGTGACCGGCTGCGCGGTCAACCGCGTCACCGACCCGCCGCCGGTCGACCCGATCGGTGACGCGCTCGGCGCGCCGGTCGAGGTGGTCCCGGCCGACCCCCGCGTCGGCCGGTCGGTGACGGCGGAGCGGCCGGTCGCGACCGCCGCGCCCGACTGCGAGGCCGCGGCCGCGGTCCGAGCGCTCGCGCGGCGCGTCCCGGAGTGAGAGGCCGCGGGGCGACCCGCGGCCCGCGTCGCGACCGGGTCTTTTTACCCCGACCGTCCCGTCGGCGAGAGCGATGATCGGACTGTCGCTCGTCGTCGGGGTCGGGGTGATCGCCGCGCTCGCGGTCGCCGTCGGACCGCTGTACGCGGCCGACCGCTTCCGCGACCTCC
>ERZ1034573.655-NODE-655-length-10421-cov-10.214548_pt1 | contig 10421 bp, 9 predicted proteins | sample MGYA00520641_ERZ1034573 | MGnify/ENA primary metagenome ERZ1034573 (study PRJEB33760, sample SAMEA4777724) | hypersaline lake metagenome | biome: hypersaline environment; feature: brines | place: Spain | collected 2014-08 | depth 0 m ...
TGATCGACCCCGGTTCGTGACAGATGGCGTCGTGGAACGACTCGCGGGCGATGTCGGCGTCGTCAAGCGCTTGCCGGACTGCCGTGTCGCGGTCGCGGGCGACCCCAGAGTAGTTTTTATTCCAGACCACCCGGTCGGCAGCAACGGTTGTAGCCACATCGACAACGACCGATTCCGGATCGCCGTGCCGAATCAACAGGTCACCACCGCGATCACGGTACCACTCGCGGAGTTCAGCGAGTGCAGCTACGAGGTAGGCGACGCGCGGCGAGCCAGCATGTTCTAAGACGCTGTCGTCGAACACGAACAACGAGAGTAGATCGGTTCCATCGGCAGCAGCTGCGTCGGCGGCGGCCGCCAGCGAGCGGTTGTCGGTTCCTCGAAGATCCTGGCGGTGCCAGTGGAGTTGCATATCTATACCACGGGCGGGCGGGTAAGGAAAGTTGTGGAGACAGGTTAGCCGGTCGACACAGTCGTTAGATCGGTCGTCAGTGACTCACGTCGGCCGTCAAGCATACCGAACCGGTCGCCGCGGCGACGCTCCAGCCAGTACAACAGGTGTTCGGCCCACCGGAGCTTGCGTGCTTTCATCGGCTCGACGGTGGGGTCATCGATGTCCCAACCCAGAAAGCGAAGCTCGCTGGCACCGAACGCATCGGCGATAAACGCTGCCCGGTCGCCGTCGGTAAAGCCGCCGAAGTTGCTGACCGAACCGCGTGGCGCTGCCTGTGTCGTCACTATCGTGTGCTGGCTATCAAACTGTGGCAACCACTCCCGGACGGCTGGGATGTTATCCCCGTGAGCGTGCGCAGCCACACCAATACCGTCGTGTGTTAGCTCGCATGCTGTCTCAGTGTTTTTGTCCAGATCAGTGACCATCAGATCGACCGCGATGCCGGCGTCGGCCAACACATCGACCGCGGTTGAGGCGGCAACCACGGCGTCAACGCTGCCGGGATCGAACGCATCAAGCTCGGTCGCCAATGTGGGTGCGGCACCGACGACGGCGACAGTCGCATTCTCGAAGTCGACCAGGTGGTCGGCTGAAAACGGCGATACGAGTTCGGCGGCGACATCACGGGCACGCTCGTCGGCACGCCGCTCAAATCCGAGATCCGCGAGAATCGCCTCGTAAACCGGCTCCCACTCGGCAAACGCGAGACCGTCGCTCATTGATGTCATGAGAATCGGCTGACAAGCGGCGGGCTCGTTGGCACGGATACTGTACGGGCTGGAACGGCACCATGCACCCCTACCCAACTGCCGTTTCGGCGTCCGGCCGATCGTTTCGTATCACCTGACATATTTTTTTAGCAGCACCGCTCGCTGATACGTTCCACGATCGATGCAACAGCGGGTGTCTCGGCTGTTATCTGGCGGGTGAGCGTTTTGACGCCGGCTGGCGTAACAATCAGCACCAGCCCGTTGTCAGACGTATCGCTGACGGCGACCCCGGCCACCTCCGCGGCGGCCGACAACAGTTGCTCGCGCGCTGTCGCCGCGAGGCCAGCGATCTCAAAGGTGCGTGTAACGCTGTGATCGGCAACGTCGGTGTCTCCGGCACGCCGTTCGAGATGTCGCTCGGCTTCTCGTCGTGTCGTAATATCAAGCTCTTCAATACGTGCCTCACCATCCCGCTCCCGCAGTCGATCACGGCTGAATTCCTTGCCGATCAGCGCGGCGTCTCTGGTTTCAGCCACGTCGTGGGTTCGGATCACGTGTGCGCCGCGTTCAACTGCCATCGCTGTCGCTGCCAGCGAGACCGGCAGAGCCCCTTCGGTGTCACGACCGGCAACCGACCGGAGGAAGTTTTTGCGGTTAATCGACACCAAGATCGGGTGGCCGTAGCCGCGGAACTCCCGCAGTCGGTGGAACGTCTCTCGGTCGTCTTCGACTGTCTTGTCCTCGCTCCAGCCGCCGAAGGCGGGATCGATGATCGTCTTGTCGGTCAGACCGTTCAACTCCAGTGCGTCGTAGATGTCGTCGACATCTTCGATCGCACCAGGGGCTTCGAGGTTCGGCGGTGAGGCCATTTTGCCGACTGCAACATCGTAGTCCGCACAGATCTCAGGCATCTTCGGATCAGCGAAGCCACAGATGTCGTTGACCATATCAAAGCCGCCATTGAGGGCCGCCTCGGCGACCTCGTGGTAGCGGGTTTCGATCGAAAAGATCGCATCCCCGGAGACGCTTTCGATGGTTTCCAACGCGGTCTCAAGCCGATCAAGTTCGCCCTCCGCGGAGAGCACCTCAAACTTCTTATTGGCCGATTCGAGGCCGATATCAACGATGTCGGCCCCCTCGTCGATCAACTCGCGGTCGACATATTCAGCCGCCTCGCCTGGGCTGTTGAACACGCTCGGTTTGTAGGGAGATTCGCTGCTGACGTTTAACACGCCCATGATCCGTGGCGGCTGGTCGTCACCGATCTCCAGACCGGCGGCATCGACAGTTCGCATACGACAGCTATGTCAGCGCAGAGTATAGACTGTCCGGTCGTGCCGCTACCGATGGAGGTTTACCGTGGCGGAGCCAGTCGGTTTTTATTTACCCCGCCGGTAGGGCTGCTATGGGCAAGGTCAACGTCGGGCTTCGCGGCTGGCGGTTTGCGGAAGCTGACATCTTCACCGATGAGGGGCTATTTAAACAGCTTGAGGAGATCCCAAAGGACGACCGGCAACGACTGCTTCGGCTCGTCTCTTTGGTCGAGAAGCCGTGTGACGCCTGCCGGCTGATTCACGGCGAGGATGAGATTCATCGTGCCAGACAGGCGGCGGTCGTCTACGGCGAACCGAACGATGAGGTCGTCCTCTGTGCTGACCACGAGGCGGACTTTCTGTACTGGTATCAAAACGACGGGGGCAGCGAGTATCGCGGCAGTGCTGCGTTCGATGACGCCTTTGAGGAGTGGTTCGACAACGGTGGCCGCGCCCCCGAGGAGTTTGAGACGGTCGAACACGTCGAGACTGATCCCGAGGGGTTGCCTGATCCACCGGACGCCGAGGAGCTCAACGCGATGCTGTCGGAGGGGTATGAGCCCGAGCGGATCGACCTGCGAGAGTACGTTGACGACGAGACAGCCGCGGCAGCCAACGACACGCTTGCAGATGATGATATCGACGGGCTTGACACCGAGTATCCGAGCACCAACGAATGAGTAGTCACAAACCGGTCGTCGTCGTTGTCGACGCACAAACGCCGGGCAACGTCGGCACCATCGCCCGGGCGATGAAGAACTTCGGCCTGTCGGATCTCAAGCTGGTCGATCCACCGCCGTTGGATCCCGGCGGCGAGGCCTACGGGTTTGCCGGCCATGCCCGCGAAGACGTGTTACCGAATGCCGAGGAGATTTCCTTCGAGGATGTCGTTGCCACCTACCACACCGTCGGCTGTACCGCGATCACCGGCGAGGATAGCCGCCGCCACCGGCGGTTTCCATACACCACACCCGCCGAGTTGGCCGACAGCCTCCAGACGGTCGACAGCCGGACAGCCATCGTCTTCGGCCGAGAGGGGCGGGGACTCTACAACGAGGAGATCGAACAGCTCGATCAGATCTGCTCGATCCCCGCAAGCGACGACTACCCAGTCCTCAACCTTGGACAGGCCGCCACGACCGTCCTCTATGAACTCCGTGATCTCACCGTCGACGAGACCCAACTCCCTGACCGCGAACACGAGCGCGCCGCCGAAGACGACATTGAACGGTTTTACGACTATTTCGGGACGTTTCTCGACGCCCAACGCTACAATGATCGAAAACGCGAGAAGACCCAACGGCTCATGCGGCGGTTGATCGGGCGTGCACACCCGACCGGCCGAGAGATTCACACGCTGTTGGGCGCCCTCCGTCGAGCAACCGAGCAACTCAATCATCGACAGGAGCTGTTAGACCAGTACGACGAACCCGACCGGTTCGGCGACGAGACAGCCGGCGACGGCGACACGGAGCAAACAGGTGACGATGCATAGACGGAAAGAGCCTTGCCGACGCTGCTGTAAGCCGAGGTATGGATCTGCGGAGCTTTGTTGCCACCCTCCGTGAGAACGCCCACGCCGCCAATGAGCGGCGGCTACTCGCGCTCACCGGCGACCGTGAGGCCGGTATCGACGCCGCCCATACAGCAGTTGAGGCAGCCGGCGTCGACGACGAGGCGGTGAGTCTGGTCACAACCCGCGAGGGGTTCAGATACCACCGACTCCACCCCGATCACGCCGACGAACTCCTCGGAACAACCCGAGAGATCGTTATCTTTGATTGCCACGAGGGATTTTCCGCCAACGCCCTCGGCCAGGTCACCGGCGCGGTTGACGGCGGCGGCCTTCTCGTGTTGGTGCTTCCGCCGCTGGAGGAGATCCCGACTCAACTCTCCGCGCTGGTTGATCAGGTGGCTGTTCCGCCGTTTTCCCGCGACGATGTTGGCACTCACTTTCGGCAACGGCTGGTCACAACACTGCGCCACCATCCAGGTGTGGCGATCCTGCGACTCCCGCCATCGACGGCGGCACCGAACGACGAGCACAAAGAAATCGAGATCGAACGCGACGGCCTGAGCAATCGATCACAGTCGACACCCCCATCTGACCCACACAGCTACACCGACACCCCGTTTTCCGACGCCGCGTATGAGGCCTGTCGAACCGGTGATCAGGCTCGCGCGGTTGCTGGCTTATCGGCACTGTCGAACCCGGGCAACGCCGTCGTCGTCGAAGCCGACCGCGGTCGTGGCAAATCGAGTGCGGCTGGGCTGGCCGCCGCCGCGTTGGCGGCTGATGGCAACGACGTCCTCGTGACAGCCCCCAACTTCGACAACGCGGCCGAACTCTTCGAGCGAGCTGCCGAGCTGCTGGCGACACTTGATCACCCGGCTGCCGGTGAATCGACCAGCGACGAGGCCGACACTGTCGACCCCCCCTTGGCAACGACAGCTGGCGGTCGCATCCGGTTTAGACCGCCGCCGGACGCAGCCGACCTCCCAAGCGACCCTGACGTGGTGATCGTTGACGAGGCGGCCGCGCTCCCGGTTCGATTGCTGGAACGCCTGCTCGACGCACCGGCTGTCGGCTTCTGTACAACAGTCCACGGCTACGAGGGATCGGGCCGCGGGTTTGCGGTTCGGTTCCGGGAGCGACTGGCTGCGTCCTCCTATGACGTGAGCGATATCGAACTCCGCGAGCCGATCCGCTACGGACAGGACGATCCAGTCGAGGCGTGGCTGGCGTGGACGCTCCTGCTTGATGCGGAGCCGCCAGCTGACCAACTCGTTGCCGACGCAACACCCGAGACGGTGTCCTATCGCACACTTACAACCGACGACATCGCCGACGATGAGAGCCTGTTTCGGTCTGTTGTCGGGCTGTTGGTCGCGGCCCACTACAAGACTGAGCCCGACGACATCGTGCGCCTGCTTGCGGCCCCGAACCTCGAACTGCGCGCGCTGTTGTCCGACGGCCATCCGGTGTCGGTCGCGCTGCTTGCCCGCGAAGGCGGGCTCAGTAGCGAACAGCAAGCGGAGAGCTACCGCGGCCAGCGCGTCCAGGGGAATATGCTGCCGGACGTCCTGACAAGCCAACTGCGGGATCAGACGGCGGCAGAGCCAGTCGGCTATCGCGTGATGCGGATCGCCACCCACCACGCCGCCCGGTCGCGCGGATTGGGTTCGGCACTCCTCTCGCGGTGTCACGACGAGTTCGGTGACAGTGTCGATTGGTTCGGTGTTGGGTTCGGTGCAACGCCGCGTCTGCTGTCGTTTTGGCGCGCAAACGGGTATCGGCCCGTCCATCTCTCGGTGACCCGAAACGAAACAAGTGGGGAACACTCCGCGCTCATGCTGCGGCCGTGTTCGACGGCGGGCAACGACCTCGCAGACCGCCACAGCCGATGGTTCCGCGACCGGATCGCGGGGCAGTTGGCTGACACGCTTTCTGGCGTTGCGCCGGATGTCATTCGCGGCGTGTTGCGTGCGGTGTCAGTGTCGGCTGACGACGACGAACTGGGCACACTCGATCTTGCCGACCGCGACTGGCGGGTTCTCGCGGGCGTCGCCTACGGGCCAGGAACCTACGAGGCGGCTCCGCATGTGTTTCAGCAGCTTGCGATGGCCCATCTCATCCAGCCGGTCGCCGAGCTGTCGCCGCGAGCCGAGCGGCTCCTCGTGCGGAAAGTGCTGCAGTGTGCGCCGTGGGCGACCGTCGCCGACGAAGTTGGATTTGTCTCTGAACGGCAGTGCAAACGTGCTTTCGGGGCGATCGCGAGGCAGTTCTGTGAGGCTGTCGACAGCGAATCCGGTGGCGACATCATCGCCGAGGAACGCGCGACGTACGAGGACTAAGCGTAGGTTACAACAAGCGAACGTACTGACAACCACTCGGTCGCATCTCTTTTCGCATTCGACAGCCCAGTGGTGGTATGGCTGAGGTGGTTTTCGTTGTCGCTGTCGTGCTGTTGGTCGCTGGGATGGTCGGAAGTGTGCTCCCAGCGGTTCCCTCCGGACTCTTTTCGCTGGCCGGAATCTGGGCGTACGCGCTGTTCGGCAGCGATCCGCTCGGCCCGCTGGCCCTCGGCGGGTTGACGCTGGCGGCGATTGGGACGGTCGTCGTCGACCACGTCGGCGGCCCGGTGGCGGCAAAGCTGAGCGGCTCCTCGAACCGAACCGCACTCATCGCGGCCGCCGTTGGCTTCGTCTTGCTGTTCGTGCTCGGCCCGCTCGGCATCATCGTCGGCGTCATCGGGGCCGTATTTTTCCTCGAACTCGTCGAGGGAGCCGACACGGAGACGGCTGCCAAGCGGTCGATCTACACTGCCGCCGGCGTGTTGGGCTCAGCGCTTGCGCAACTGCTGTTGACCGGAACAATTCTCCTCGCATTCGTCGTGGTCACTATTGTGTTCTGAGCAGCGAATCCCACACCCCGCGACGAACACGGCGTTTATTCACCTCGCCACGCTCTGTCGGGGTATGCTGACGTTCATTGGGTTAGGGCTCTACGACGAGGGGTCGATCACCCGCGAGGGCGAGACCGCACTCCGGGCGGCCGACCGTGTGTTCGCGGAGTTCTACACCAGCCGCCTGCTTGGAGCCGATGTCGACGATCTCGAAGCTCACCACGGGATCGAGATCGAGGTTCGGGATCGCGCGGGCGTCGAACAGGATCCGGAACCGATCTTGCAGGCCGCTGCGGACAGCGATGTCGCCTTTCTCACCGCCGGCGATACGATGATCTCGACGACCCACGCCGATCTCCGGGTGCGAGCGGCCGACCGCGGGATCGACACCCGCGTGATCCACGGCGTTACCGCCGAAACCGCCGCCAGCGGGTTGACCGGGTTGCAAAACTACCGCTTCGGCAAGGCGGTCACGCTCCCGTTTCCCGGGCTACACGGATCGGGCGACGTGCCCCCAAGCGTGGTCGACTCGATCGACGCCAACCGCGAGCGGGGGCTACACACGCTCGTCTATCTCGACATCAAGATCGACAGCCACCGCGAGCTCTCAGCCCTCGATACCGACGACCCCTATATGCGAGCCGATCACGCCGCCGGATTACTCGCAACCGACTGGGAAGACGAACTCGCTGTCGTCGTCGCTCGTGCTGGGAGTCCGGAGCCCGTCGTTGCTGCCGACCGGCTGTCAGTGCTGGCCGAGCGGTCGTTCGGCGACCCGCTGCATCTACTCGTCATTCCGGGTGAGCTGCACCACGTTGAGGCCGACGCGCTGGAGGCGTTGGCCGGCGCACCAGCGCCGCTCCTTCCAACTGAGTCGGATCGGTAGTCAGTCACCCTGTTGTGCACCGGGCTGTTCAGCAACCGGCTCGCGCGGTAACTCTAAGGCAGCCTGCAGGTCGTGATCGTCGCCGGTGAGGAGGTAGAGGACATCCTCCAGAACGGTCAACAGCTCCGGTAGCTGTCGGGCCACGAGATAGGTGATCGCCATGAGCGCGACGACCGCGCCGAGTTGGCTGATGATGCGATCGGAAACAAGGAACGACACGCGATAGGGATTGGTCTCACCGAACAGGAACAACACCGCATCAGGGAACCAGTGCATCAACTGGTTGCCGGCGGCGATCGAGATGAACGCGGTGCGGAACACGTTGAGCACGAAGATGATCGGTACGGCCACCGCCAGCGCGCGGAGCTTTCGGCGGAACGGGGCTCTTACGGCCGCAATAAGGCCGCTAAACACGGCGATACTGCCGAGGCCGGTACAAGCCAAGACGATATAGACGTTATAGATGTGGCCGTCGCTCAACGTCCACTGGTAGGTTGCCATGAATCCTTCCGGGCTTTCGACGAGGGCCGGCGAGTAGCCAGCCGCCGAGATGATCCAGCCGGTGATAACGGTCGTGACCTCGATGAGATACTGTCGGGGGGCCGGCAACGCGAGGCCACCCACTGTAATCGCCGGAATCGTCTCAAACGGGAGGTAGATGAATCCCATGACGGCGATCGCCCGCGAGAGGACGAACAGCGTCGTTCGCCCGGTGTAGAGCTCGTAGGCCGCATAGAAACACGCCGGCGCGCCGACCAACGCAAGCAGAGCCTCGACGAAGCTCTGGTGTTCAAACCACCAGAATGGCACCGAGTTGAGCCAAAAGAGCCCAAAGCCAACCCACGCGGTTGTCGCGGTCACCCGCGCCTGCCCCATGAGATCTGTCCCCGAGCGGCGGCCGTACCACTCGGTAACCCCGGCGGCCGCAAAGAGGAGCACGACGATCCAGATCAGCGCGTCCGAGAGTGGCCCCATCGTGAACAGCTCGTCGCGGAGCCACGCGACGGGGGAGCCGGTCATATCAGCCGGAAGGAGACAGCCTCATAAATCCCTTATTGTTGTGTGCGAAGACGCTGACCAGCCGTCTCAGTCGTCGGCTCGTTTGACCGTCATCACCGGCAGCTCGGTGTTTTGGATCACGCGTTCGGCGACACTGCCCATCAGGAGTCGATCCATCCCTGTTCGGCCGTTGGTACCCATCACGATGGTATCGGCGTCGATATCGTCGGCATACTCTGTGATCGTCTCGCCGGGCGCGCCCTCGCGAATACTCACAACTGTATCGAGCCCTGCCGAACTCGCGGCGTCGGCAACCGCATCGGTGATGCGTTCGCCCTCTTCTTGGAGCGTCCCTTTGATGTGGTCACTGCCAAGCTTTGGGGCCATCTGACTCACGCGCTCGTGGTCGACGACGTAGAGAATATGCATGGCAGCGTCATGTTTATTCGCCAGATCGATCGCGTGGGATGCGGCTTCGCTGGCCGCCTCACTACCGTCGGTCGGGAACAACACCGTTTCGTACATATCTCAACGTTTCCGTGCGCCGTTGTGAATTAATCGGTTTTGTGACTTCGACGGCTGTCCGGCCTGCGTGCAGTCGCCGCAGTGCGACAACGGGAACGAACCGCTGGCAAAGACACCGGCTGTAACGCTCCTTGCTACGTTGACTGCGACAGATTCAACCGAAACAACGTCACTAACGGATGCAGAATAGGGTAGAACAGCCCAACAGCGCGTGGGGGCTTACTCGTCTTTCTCGTCGTCTTCGTCGGCGTCTTCGAAGTCAGCGTCAACGTACTCGTCGCCCTCTCCGTCAGCATCAGCAGCACCGCCTGCGCCGGCCGGGCCGGCACCATCGGGCCCGAAGCCGCCTTCGGGGCCGCCCGCGCCGCCGGGGCCAGCCTGTGCCTGTTGGGCCTGTTGTTCGTACATCTGCTTGCCGATCTCTTGAAGCTCCTCGGAGAGCGACTCGGTCACGTCCTGTAGCTCCTCGGTTTCGGCGTCGTCGTCTTCGAGGACTGCCTCGACCTCCTCGATGGCGTCCTGAATGTCAGCCTCAAGATCGTCGTCGACCTGCTCTTCGTTCTCCTCAAGCAGGGATTCGGCGCGCTGGATCGCGCCCTCGGCCTCGTTGCGGGCTTCGATCCGCTCGCGGCGTTGCTGATCCTCTTCGGCGTGTTGCTCGGCTTCCTCCTGCATCCGCTCGACCTCCTCGTCGGAGAGCCCCGCGCCGCCTTCGATGGTGATCGACTCGGCGTTGCCCGAGCCCTGATCCTCGGCGGCAACGTTGACGATGCCGTCGGCGTCGATCGAGAACTCGACTTCGATCTGCGGCGTGCCTGCGGGTGCCGGTGGGATCCCGGACAGCATGAACTCTCCGAGCAGTTCGTTCTCCTCGGCGATCTCGCGTTCGCCTTGGAAGACGCGAACCTGCACCGACGTCTGGTTGTCCGCCGCCGTGGTGAAAACCTTCGAGGCGTCGGTCGGGATCGTGGTGTTCTTCTCGATCAGTCGCTCGAAGATGCCACCTTTGACCTCGATCCCGAGGCTCAGCGGTGTCACATCGAGCAGGACGATGTCGTCGACATCGCCGGCCAGCACGCCGCCCTGAATCGCCGCGCCGAGCGCGACGGCCTCGTCGGGGTTGACGTT
>ERZ1034573.657-NODE-657-length-10391-cov-41.946014_pt1 | contig 10391 bp, 15 predicted proteins | sample MGYA00520641_ERZ1034573 | MGnify/ENA primary metagenome ERZ1034573 (study PRJEB33760, sample SAMEA4777724) | hypersaline lake metagenome | biome: hypersaline environment; feature: brines | place: Spain | collected 2014-08 | depth 0 m ...
ATCGCGGAATTCGCTGCTACATATCACCCATTTACCATTGATTGACACGCACTGAATGAAAACTACTCATTTAATACCTCGACATCAAACTTTGAGCGCCAGCGATAACGCCGACCTGCCCAGATGAACGTATCTCGGGTAAAGCCATACACTCCCAGTGGGACGGCTGCGACAAGCGCCGGCACAGTGAGGAGTAGTGACGCTCGGCGAACGCCGAAGGCAGCATACACACCTGCTGTTACTGCGGTAAGCCCCACTGCGAGGAACGGAAAGAATAGACACCCGACGAGAACGGCGGTCAACGCTCCGAAGGAGAGCTTCGCGACTCCGGGATCGTGGGTTGCGAAAATTTTGTTGAACCGAACGTGTCGTTCGAGCGTCTGTCGAAGACTCCCACCCATTGGTACTTTGCGTACACGCCGAACGGACGTCACGTCGGTGTACTCCCCGAGAAGGCCATCGTCGCTGATAGTCTGGCGGAGTTCCGAGAGAAACCCAGCCTCGTCAAGATCACTTCGGTCAAAGATGACAGCTCCGCCCCAAGCGTGATCACCCACGTACGTCCCGAGCGTGCCACCGAGAACATAAATCGGTTCCAACAGGATCGCGAGTGGGTCCTGACCCACAAACGCCGGCAGTTCCGTCGTCGGACCGTAGTCAGCGTAGTCACGGCGGAGCTTGTCGAGCCAGTCGGGCGGATGGTAAAAATCGTCGTCGGTCCAGACGAGACGGTCGTGATCGGCGGCCTCCATCCCAGCAGCGATGGCATTTGCTTTCCCGGAACACCCGACCGGGTCGCCAGCGGGTACCAACCGAACGTTCTCAGGGAACCGCTCTCGGTCCGTAACCGGGTCGTCCTCGGTATCGTGGATGATGAGGAGTTCGTCTTCTGAACCTAACTGTGCGGCGACATCGTCGCAGGCGGGGGTCCAAGACACCGCTGGGAGGAGTATGCTCGTTGGGGTGTGCGTCTGTCCGTTCGACATCCGTGCTCGAAACGTGAGCGCTAGTACCAATGAGAGTTTTCGATGGCTTCTCTGACTGAAGCCGGACAGAAAGCCCAGAACGGCACAACCTATATTGGCAAAACAAGAGATGGCACACGCACAGTGTCCGGCGTGCGAGATCCCGAAGCGCTCGCAGATTTGCTTGGGGACGAGTGTACCCGCACGATTCTCGTCGAGACAAAGAAGGAACCTTGCTCGGCGGCGGAGCTCAGCGACTGCGCCGGGGTCTCGGAGCCGACGGTCTACCGCCGACTCGAACGACTCCGCGAGTACGATCTGGTTACCGAAGATATCCAGCCAGTCACCGACGGGAAGAACTACAAACTCTACCGGACGGATCTCGATGGCATCGAACTCGATCTCAGCGAAGACGGCTTTGAGATTACGATTTCACGTCGGAAACGGATGGCAGACCGCTTCACGCAGTTCGTAGAGGGAAGCTAATATGCTCGATACACCGCTCCAGTCGATTGATCTCGAAACGCTACGAACGATTCGACAGGTGAGCGAGGTGATCCCGATGATCATCGGTTTGGGGATCGGTTACCTCGCTTACACGGCATACCGGCAGAATCAGAGCCGTCCGATGTTGTACATCGCGATCGGATTCATACTAGTGTTGTTCGTTCAGGCTCCGCTAGCCCTCATCTTCACTTACGTCTTGGAACTTCCCACCGCGGTCCTCAATAGCCTCCTCCAAATCCCTGAATTCACCGGTCTGGGACTGATCCTCTACGGGCTGTGGATGCCACGCCGAGACTGATACCGCGCCCGTGTCCATATACGACGGTAGGTTGACTTCAATCAGTGAAGCCAGGGAAATCGGCCTTTTTCTATGCGTCCATGCGTTCAGGTGTCGATGACCGAAGCAGACACCGACACCAACTTCGAAGGAACCGGATCCCGGTCGGTCGATGACGACCGGCGAACTAATTACGATGGAATCATCGGCCGCGTCGTCTCCGTGCTGTGGAATCGAACTGAGAATCGCCCCCGCGCACTCTGGCGGATCCTCGGAGTGTACGTCGCCGCGCTCGTTGGGATTTTCGTGCTCCCGGCGCTGGCGCTCGCGGGCACCGAACTCCCGCCGTCTGTCAACGGAGCCGCGACCAACCTGATCGGTGCGCTCGTTGGACTCCTCCTCGCAGTTGTGTTCGCGAAGTACGTTGACCGGCGACCGCTGACCGACTACGGACTGGCGTTCAGCACATCGTTCCTGAAGGACTTCGGCGCTGGCAGCATCGTGGCTCTGGCGGGGATGGGTGTGGCACTTCCTGTGAGTCTGCTTGCCGGGTGGGCGACCGTCTCTGAGCTGTTTTCGGGGGGCGTTGGCGCGAACGTGTTGCCGTTCGTTGCTGCGTTTGGAGCGTACATCGTCCAGTGGGCCTCTGTGGCCTTCTGGGAAGAGCTGGTCTATCGGGGCCTCATTTTGACGAGTGCCGTCGAAGGACTCCGAAGTCGGTGGCTGTCCGGCCGTGGTGCGGTCGTGGCAGGAGTGGTGGCGTCCTCGCTGATATTCAGTCTCGGGCACTTTCCGGGGACGCTGGAAAAGTTCGGCTTCCGGGTGATGTTGGGGCTCCTCCTTGGCGCCGCGTACGTGTGGACCGACTCGCTGGCGCTGCCAATCGGCATCCACTTCTTAATTAATTTTGGGATAAACAACATATATGGGCTGGCAAACTTCGGTGAGCCTGCGGAGGTTCTGCCGATGCTGATCCGGCCAACGTTCACCGGTCCGGCACAGTTTGTCGGGGTGTACGGGGCAGTCAACGGCGCAGCCGTGCTCTGTGTCGCTGCGCTCACTGTTGGATACGTTGGTCTCCGGAACGGCGACTTCGGATCGCGGCTGTCATCAGCGTACCTGTAGCGAAATTGCCCGAACAGCCACCCACAGCCGACCAGTGAGTGATCGCAATCGTGTCGTTAGCCGCCGTCTCTCTCGGTTTTTAGAGTCCGAACGCCTTCGTTCGCGTTAAAATCCCGATTATATGAAATGTCACAAATAATATGAGATCAGGGAGCGAACTCTGTCTCAAGAGGTGCCAACCATGACCGACTCCCCGCGAGATGAGGTCCAGTCGTGGACTGAGTCGATGAGTGCTCGCGACCGCATTCGGGCAGTCGCCGGGTCACTTCACGAACCCCGCTCAGTTAACTGGATCAGCGAGCAGGCTGACGCCGCCTGGAGCACAACCAACGAGGAACTTCAGGATCTCGTCGATCAGGGCCAGTTGTGTCGCGTCGAGGCCGGTAAGACCACGCGCTACCAGCCGGACTACACCCGCCTGCTCTTCGAGGAGATTCGCACACTCATCGAGGAAAATACCCGCGAAGAGCTGTGGAGTGAATTGGCCGCGATCACCGAAGAAATCGAAGAGTGGCAGGCGACCTACGACGTCGAGACGTGGGAAGAACTCGAACAGTCGCTTGCTGATGGCGATCTCTCAGGTGACGAACTTCATGAACGCCGTGAGGTGATTACGCGCTGGGAGGAGAATTTGGAAGATCGCCGCCTAATCAAGCACGCGTTGGCGCTCTACTCGGATGTTGAAGCTGCTCGCGAACAACTGATTGACTATAGCAATTCCCGTCAGCAGTAGAGATGATTCGCTGGAATAATAGAAGACCGGTATTGCCCGAACAGCCTGCGTACTCGGTAGAACCCGCAGCTAAGAGATAGTCCTACTCAGTCGCAAGCTCGTCGTAGATTTCCTCGTGCTCGTCGAGGTCTTGGCGTCCGAGGAACCGGATGAGATACTGCCGTGCCTCTTCGGGGGACAGCTCATCGGGAATCTCGGGCTGCTCACTTTCAGCGGCCATCCTTACTCCTCACTATGGGGGTCATCGTCATAATCGTTCGGTTCGTGTTGTTCATCGTCGCCTGTGTCGAGCTTGGGATCACTGGGTAGCTGATCTATGCGTTCGATGCGTGATAGCCACAGATTGATGGTCGCCTCGTACTCCGGGGCAAGCGGCTCTGTGTGCGCCCGCAGATACGCGAGTACGTCGTCTACATCGACACTGGACTCATCCGTCGCGAGCGACTTCAGGATCTCCTTGATCTCTCGATCGTAGTCGAAGCGGCAGCCATTCAACGCGTAGAAAATTCGGGTCGACATGAGCGCTGTTCGCTTGTTGCCATCGACAAATGGATGATTCGCCGCGATAAGGCGCAGCAGCTGGAATGCCTTCTCGTGGAGTGACTCGGGAACCTGGCTGAAATGGCCTTCTTGGATATGTTCGACGGTATATTCGATATCACCTGGCGAAGAGATACCCGCCGTCGTGTCCGCATTTGACTCCACGATCAACTCGTGGATGTCACGGATATCAGCAGCCGACAAATAGCTGATTGACTCCGGTTCCTCGTCCATTATCAATACCCTCTGTGACAACGCTTATCTAACCTCTGCTTTCTACAGATGCTGCTCGCTTCTCTGTGTCGCTCTTGCTACCCACTCTATACTCATCGTCCAACTATTGTAGCGTGTCTCGATGGTTCCGAATCGTTGTTGTTGAGCTGTTCGCCACGTTCGCAGCCTCGGATTGCGTCAGCCATCGGCCCTCTTCGCGACCGGCCGTATAGAGACAGGCCGCGGCGAACCCGGCCGGATGGACGCCTGTCGTGACGCTCGACTCCTCGGCCTGCTCCGCCAGAGTTCGGGCCCGCTGTCGGATCTTGTCCGGACACTCAAGATCAGAGGCGAGACGCGGCACGAACATCCTATGGGCAACGGGCTCGGCAGGGAGGCCCAGCTCCTCGTTCAGCGTGTTGTACGTGTTCGTGACCCGTGACTCTTGCCCGAGTTGCGGGTTCGAGGCGGATAGGGACGTAAATGCGTCGCTGAATGTGCTTGCTCGCGGTCTTCAGGAGTTAGGTCTGGGACAGGCCGAATCTACGCCCGTGGAGACTGCGACCGCTGTGGAAACCGATGGAGGACAGTCTTCGTCGGTTCCTGCAAGTCGCGTCGTTGAAACGGGAAGCCTCGGGGCTTGACCCCGAGGCGGTTCACCTCAACATAGATTGGTTACGGCTCAAAGTTGGGTATTAACCAACAATGGATTGGTATTATCGAATTTGTTGGTTAAACGCTGAATTAAGCCCCCTCCTCAATTGGTGAAACCCGTAGCTTCAACTTGAAGAACTCAAAATAGAATACATCACGATGAAGATCACTGAGAAACTTCAGACTGTGTATTCTGCGTCTATCGAGGAACAAGACGGTGAATATCAGCTGTCAGTGCCAGTCCGGGAAATTGAGATAGGTTCGGTTGAACCCGGCGAGCTTGTCCGTGTTGCCCTTCTTCCGGCAGCTTCGTCACCAACGACGGATGCTGATGAGGAGGTCGTATCAAGCCTAGAAGCCCCAACGGAGTCAGATGAGCCGACTGACCCACCGGTTTCTGAGGGCGAGACACGAGAGGTTACCATCGAGAGTATCGGCGACCAAGGAGATGGCATCGCGAAGGTGGATCGAGGGTACGTTGTAATCGTTCCAGGTACAGATCTCGGTGATACAGTTACTGTCGAAATCGATCAAGTACAGGACAACGTTGCGTTCGCGACGGTTGTAGATCGGAACCTCCACCACGCGCAGTAATTCAACTCGAATCGAAGCCGTTGGTGGAGACTACTCAGAAGTGGTCTGCTGGACGGCTAGTCAGGATTCGACCTCAGCTTCTGTGCCATCAACCTCAATGATATCACCGTCGCCGACGTCCAACGCGTCACGAAGGTCTTCAAGATGCGTGTCAGCCTCTTCGCGGAGTTCCTTCGCCGAGGGCAAATCGACTTCTCCATCTTCGAGCGTTTCTGCGATTTCTTCGAGTCGCTCAATCCGCTCGGCGATGTCAACCTCAGTGTCACTCATGATCAATGGTTGGACGTGGTAGTCTTGAATATCCGGCTTTATCGAGACTCTTTGACTCTGACAAGATCCGAGTGGGGATTACAGTGCGCGAGTCTTGTAGTCCCAAACCGAGAACCAGAGTCATCTGAATCGGTCGATACAAGATACCCGCATATCAGCTCGACACTCAAAATATCATAATATTGTAACGAATCACCTGCGAGACTCAGATCCAGAAGGTGGGGTAGTGCTTCAGCAACCAAACGGAAGGAGATTACCCTAATGGGGCGGTTCGAAATTAAGAAGTGACGGATTTGTAGACCGGTCTTCCGATCAAGAATAGGCCTACGATGCCGAATATAAGTGGTAGGGGGCTACTCGTTTTCTTAAGATACGATTTTGAGGGCGAGCCTTGTACGACATAGGCCGTGGTTGTCTCCCCGACATTGTACTGGTCAATTCTGTCTTCCGCGGCAGTCCTTGTGTCGGACGCTTTTGTTCCTATTCCCGGTCTGATGTTGTCGGAAGTGTATTGGGTTCCGTTGTACGTGTAGCTGTAAGTGACGTGGGGGGTGTACTTGTCTCCGCTTTTTGAGGAATCCATGGTGACCTCTTTGCTCTCTACCGTGGCTTCAATCTGTACCCCTGACGAGAGGCTTTGTTGCTGAGAGTATGCCGTGTATCCAGCAGCCCCGAGCAGCACAATCCCCAGTATTATACTTATCAGAGACAGCTTCGACATATTCGTGATTGTTTAGACTACCAAATGTCGATTTCGGCGTATTTCTCACTCCGCAACACATTCTTTGTATTCAGCACGACCACAAAAACATACCACCACCTGAGGATTTCGACAAAGCCGAATCTCCGGCTTTTGTCACAGTATTCCGACAGCCCACAGCACGACACCGAGCAACAGTAGGGCAACAAGGACAAAAACGACTATCTGTAGTTTCTGGGCTTGCTGCTGTGCCGCCTGAACATCTGTACTCGTTTTGATCTTCTGATACCCTTGCTCGATCCTGCGTTCAAGGGTTTCAGTCTCCCGCTGGACGTGTGTCTCATATGCCTGGTCGATCCGAGCCTCGAGGCCGGCAACACGTCCCCGAGCCGCATCGGCAGTAACTGCCTCCGTTTCTGCGGCGTGTTCAACCTCTTGGAGGGCGCTGTCTATCTGAGAATCGAGGTCATCGAGACGACTTGAAGTGACTGTGGAGTAGGCGGTGTCGACCCGCTGTTCGAGATCTGCGGCCCGCTGAATCTGCGCCTGTCGATTTTCTGCTGCTCGTTCAATACTCACGACCGCGTTGTCGATCCGGCGGTCGAATGTATCCAACCGGTCAGTGACAATCGCCTCGAATCCAGTTTGGAGCCGGCGCTCGAGTGTGGCAACCTGATCACGGACAACACTCAAATCAGTAGTTGCCACAACCCCAGCCTGAGTCGGTGTAATCGCTGCCTTGTCTGCGACAAGTTCGGCCAGCGTCTCATCGTCCTCGTGGCCGATAGCGACGACTGTGGGCGTTTGACAGTCGGCAATGGCCCGAACGACAGGCTCCTCATTGAAACACCACAGCGTGTCGTCTGCGCCGCCGCCACGGGTTACGATGAGACAGTCGACGTCTTCATTTTGATCTGCTTGCCGAATTGCGCCAACAAGTGACGGCACAGCGTTGGCCCCCTGGACTGTCGCGCCAAAGAACGTGAGCGTCACCCCAGGTGCGCGTCCCCAGGCGGCTTTCCGAACGTCCTCTCGTGCGGACCCAGTGAGTGAGGTGACGATGCCGAGATTCGAGGGGTACGGCGGAACCGATTGTTTCCGGTCATCAGCGAAGAGCCCTTCGTCAGCCAATTCAGTACGTAGGGCCGCTAATTCTTGCGACCGTTCAGAGTCACCAACCGGCCAGTAGTTTTTGACATTGAGCTGTGTCCGGCCACCATCGGTGTAGAAATCGACATTCGCGCGGACAATGGCCTCTTCGCCCTCTGTGATGTCCTCATCAATTCGGTCACGGAACGAAGACCAGATGATACACTGGATAGTTTCCTTGCCATTGACGTCTCGTAGCGTGAAGAACGTTCCATACCCCTTCGCTGTTACATCCGATACTTCACCGACGACATACGTAGGAAACCGATCCGAAGCGGACTCAAGGGTTGCTGCGATCTCGTCGTTGAGCCGGGCAACAGACCACGCTGGCTCGTCAATTTCTGCGTGCCCACTTCTGCTGTCATCGTCAACGGCCATTCGCTCACGCCTACGGCATCGGGTGGTTTAGTTTGTTGGCTTACCTGAATTCGTTGTTCGAGTACCCTAGTGGTGATCTGGGTGTGCCGGTCAGTGTACAGGTGTTCTCAGTGAGAATCCTCAGCTCAGGTCCCAAAATTTCACTGGACTCACCGAAACCCCTCTGTCTTGCCCATATCCGGGGTAGATAGTCACTTGGGATATATCACGAACATATGGATGAGACGGTGCGAGTCGGCGTCTTGAGTACGCACAACAGCAAAGAGACGAAAGCGATCTGTAACGCGATCGCTGACCTCGGGCACGAGCCAGTGTGGCTTCGTGCTGAGAATCTTGCGGCGACGGCACGGGATGGTGCGACACACATCCACCCGCCTGTCGATGTTGTCATCAACCGGCTTTTGGTACCCTCACAAGCACGGCCGTTGACCGCGCTGGGGTTCGTGGCTGGATTAAGCGCAGATGTCCCGGTGTTGAACACGCCGGAAGCGGTCATCACTGCGACACATAAATTTGCGGCGTCAGCCAACTTGGCAGCGAACGGCTATGCGGTGCCTGCGAGTGCGACCCGAATTGGTGCTCGTCGAATTGAAGAACTAAAAATCCCGACATCAGATGACGGGTCCATCGAAGCAGTGCCCCACGGGTCCGGTGAACAGCGGATTTTCAAGCGGCCGATTGGGACCCACGGTGACGAGACAATCATGATTAACCCGGGCGAGTACGTCCCGCAGCTCCAACCAGAAGAGCAAGGACTCGTTCAAGAGCTCATCGAGACACCAAGTGGGGACCACGAAGATGTCCGGGTGTATGTCGTCGACGGCGAGGCACTCGGTGCGATGCGGCGGCACGCTCCTGCTGATGACTGGCGGACGAATGTTGCCCGGGGCGGTCGAGTTCGTGATGCGACCGAAACCCTCCCTGAAGCCGCAATCGATGTTGCGGAAGGCGCGACAGAGACACTCGGATTAGACATGGCCGGCGTGGATCTCATCGAAGGCGTTGACGGTTGGTATGTACTTGAGGTGAATGTCACAGCTGGGTTCAAAGGATTCTTCGAAGCGACCGGCTACAGTCCAGCACCACGCATCGCAGCGCTTGCGATTGAACGGGCTGGTGGAACGGTCAACCCTGAGCAGATTGCGGACCTCGCAACAACACTCGATGACAGCGTCCCCGATTGTAAACCAGATCTAGAACAGCCGCCGGATCCAGCCGATGCTGTCGTTGGTTACACTGAGGAAGTGCGCGTGGCTGGGACAGCTGGCGCGGAAACGGTGGTCGCGAAGGCGGACACTGGGGCAACACGAACGAGTATTGATCTTGAGCTCGCCGGGCAGATTGGGGCAGGACCGATTCTCGGGACAAAAAGTGTGAAGGGCGGCAGCAGTAGTGACGACCGACCGATTGTCCCTGTTGATATCCGTGTTGGAGAGTTCACGCATCAGGTCGAAGCGAACGTGCGTGACCGAAGCCACTTGGACAACGACGTTCTACTTGGTCGAGACATCCTCGATCATTACAGCGTCCGCGTTCGGCGAGACCACGACGATGAGACGCCGAAGCCAACGTACTACTCCGCTCCGTCAACCGAAGAGTAGTACGGCCGCCAGCGACGAAAGGATCGGCTTCTAATCGAAGTTGGCCCTCGACTTCAGCGTCGCACTCCGGACATTGGAGGTTGAACCCCTCATCGTCCAAGATGGCTGCGTCCTGCCAATTCTGTTGATCAAGGCAGCTCTCAACCACCGGAGACCGCCGATAGAATTGTTCCGAGAAGCGATAAACAGGCGGCGGCAATTATTAGCAAGAGTCTGGCGGCAGGAACGGTAAAATCCTCTGGGTCGGTTCGTAGTGACTTATACCCGGCAGTGACGAGCATTCCACCGCCACCAATTGCCATGAGCAGAATCGGGATACTTCGGTTACCAACCACGAGTGATCTCATAGCCGGTCCGCCAACTGAAGCTCCAACCACGGCGATAGAACCAGTGTAAATATACAGATCTTCCATAGACGGAATAACAACTCGCAACCACTTGAAAGATATATATGGTTTTACAAGCTCGGGGTGTCTATCACTTATTGATTGTTTTATTCACTCCTCTGGTAACAGATTATAAAATACGCCTACTACACCGGAAAATCATAGTCATCGGACGTAAATTGGACAACAGCACTGACTAGTCGTCAGCGGAACCAACTGTCTGTTGGATGAATCCGTCTGGCAACGCATCGAGATCTCCCACTTGGACGCGCCAAAGATCAGCGTACAGTCCATCGGCA
>ERZ1034573.661-NODE-661-length-10353-cov-63.512138_pt1 | contig 10353 bp, 10 predicted proteins | sample MGYA00520641_ERZ1034573 | MGnify/ENA primary metagenome ERZ1034573 (study PRJEB33760, sample SAMEA4777724) | hypersaline lake metagenome | biome: hypersaline environment; feature: brines | place: Spain | collected 2014-08 | depth 0 m ...
GGTCAGACCACACCACGCTGGATATTGTAGACCAAGTCAGAAATCAGGGAGTAAACCCTGCGAACCAGACAGCAAACGAAGTTCCTGGAATAGGATTCACTCAATTACTAGTATTGGCAGCAGCTGCATACCTATTCTACGTTTCTAGAATATTCGCCTCCTGAGCCATACTTAAACATTTTCCAGCTAATAACCAAGCTAAATTAATATCTTATCCTCAAAGAGTCAACCATGGGTCAGGAACTAGGTATCACGGTTAGAAAGGACAAGAAGCCTTCTGAATGGTATACGCAGGTCGTTAAGAAAGCTGGCTTGGCGAAGTATGCTGAGATCAAGGGCTGTATGATCATAAAACCTTACGGGATGAAGATCTGGGAATCAATAAAAGAGAACTTTAACGACAAGATAGAGGAAACGGGAGTCGAGAACGCATACTTCCCACTATTTATTAGAGAGGATCAGCTTGAGAAGGAGGAGGATATCGTTGAAGGCTTTGATCCGGAGGTTGCATGGGTTACACATGGCGGGGAAAAAGAACTTGAGGATAGAATCGCCGTGAGACCTACTTCGGAATCTGTAATTGCTCCGTACATGTCTGAGGAGATAAGGTCACACAGAGACTTACCTTTCAGGATTAATCAGTGGTCTAACGTGGTAAGATGGGAGGCTACTGATACTAGACCGTTCCTCCGTACTAGAGAGTTTTTGTGGCAGGAAGGACACACCGCACATGCAACAGAAGAAAATGCAGACGAGGAGACGATGCTGAGACTTGAGCAGTATCAGGAGGTTATCGAGGACCATCTTGCTATCCCGAGTGTTTTGGGTTATAAGCCTGAGCATGATAAGTTTCCTGGTGCCAAATATACTACGACTATTGAGACTTTGATGCCTAATGGGAAAAGTATCCAGTCAGGAACCAGTCACCAGCTTGGTCAGAACTTTGCCGATGCGTTTGATATTGCCTTTGAGGATGAAGACTCTGAAACTCAGACCGCTTGGACAGCATCTTGGGGGCTCTCAACTAGAACGATCGGTGCCTTGATTATGGCACACGGTGATGATGACGGGCTCAGACTGCCTCCTTCTGTTGCACCGCATCAAGTGGTCGTCGTACCTATTTATCAGGAAGAAAACAAGCAGAAAATCCTGGAATACGCTGAAGAAGTATCCAATAAGCTGGAGGAAAACAGCGTGAGAGTGAAGTTTGACGACAGGGATCACAGGACTCCCGGATACAAGTTCAATGAATGGGAACTGAAAGGAGTACCGCTCAGAGTTGAAGTCGGACCCAATGAAGTAGAAGATGACGCCGTTTCAACAGTCAGAAGAGACACAGGTAACAAGGAAATGGGTGTTGACAGGGGGGAGTTTGTCTCTGAGGCAGAGGATATCCTTGAAGATATTCAGGAATCAATGTTTGGCGAACTTGAAGAGTACCTTCACGAAAACATTCGGAAGGCAGACTCCAAGAATGAAATCCTGTCGACAATCGGCAAGAACCGCGGGTACGTTAAGACTAAGTGGTGTGGAAAAGAAGAATGCGAGGAGGAAGTTAAGGACCAAGTAGCGGCAGAGATCGTAGTCCTGCCGTTTAGAGAAGACTCCAAACCGGCAACAATCCAAGAAAACTCAGAGCAGATTTCGGGAGAATGCGCAATTTGTGGAGAAAAAGCTGAGAGATGGGCGTACTTTGCTAAAAACTACTGAAAAACATAAGTTTCCTTTTTTTGTGAATATCTCCATAAAGATTACGAGTTTTCTCCGCTATTTTATCCCAGTCCATTTCTCTAGCTTTCTGAAGGTTCCTTTTACCTTTCTCAGTCGCTTCCTCGTCAAGGTATCTCTGGATTGCATCCCCGAGGTTATCCGTTGATTCGAACAGTATGGAGTCTTCTTTACTGGAGTGTTCAGGTATACAACCTTTTTTTGGCGCTATCACTGGTTTGCCGAAGGACATGGCTAAAACCAGGATTCCTGAGGTGGTAATCTTTCTGTAAGGCAATACTATGCAGTCCGAAGCGTTCATGTATATCTGTATTTCTTCTTCTGGTATGAAGCAGTCGTGGACTTCTATCCTGCGATCTTCTGATGCTCTTTTCTTTATTTTTGACGCAAGTTCGGTATCACTGTCGTTTCCGGCGATTATCAGAGCTGCCTTTCTACTTTCGATTTTTTTGAACTGTTCTACAAGTTCAGATATGCCCTTGTATTTTCTTATCTGGCCGAAGCACAGGAAAACTGTTTTTTCTGCGTCAAGGCCCAGTTTTCCTCTTGCCTCGGCTTTTCCGATTTTGTTTGGATAGCTATCGATGTAGTTGCCATGTTCTATCACTTCAACCTGGTTTTCCGTTGCTCTGTAATTTCGCTTCACTTCTCTCTTTGCTGAATTACAGTGAGTTACTATCCTATCGAACAGGAACTTTGTGCAGAGTCGTTTGAATATTCTCTCTGTCCTATGATTCTTGCCGTCATGTGACTCAATGTTGTGTGCGGTCCAGACGGTTTTGTAGTTATTTAATTTCAGAAGTAGCAGCTTTAGGGCTGTGGAAAACGTCTTGAAGAGTGTTTCCGGAAGATTTTCTTCGTGGATATAGGGTGCGAGCCAGTGAAGGTGTACTACGTCAAGGTTTTCCTTCCTTGCCTTCTTCGAGATCGAGCAGTTTTCATCAAAAAATTCAACTCTGTGTCCCTTTCTCTCCAGGGCCTCTGCCAGTTCCTGCTGGTAAGGGTTTGCGTCCGAGTAATCGGGGAAGAATCCTGTCTTTACCATACTTCTACGCTCTGTTGTCGATTCTCGGTGGCCACTCCGAGTAAGAAATGGCTGAAAGATTTTCTGTGTACTTGAGAGCTTTCAGGAACCAGAGGATGCCTTTCAGGTTCCTGTCTTCCCGGAAGAAGGCTTCAGAAAGTTTCGAGTAGTTATCTCTGTAAATCCTCCTCTCCTTGTCTTTGGGCAGGGATTTTATCTTTTCACTAAATTTTTTCAGGTAGAGTCTCTTTGCTTTCTCCAGTTTATCTGCCCTTGGCTCTGTGTATCCAATCTTCGAGAATAGCGGCTCATCGACGACTTCCATTTCCCCTTTCTCGACAACCCTAAGAAGTAGCTCCCAGTCTTGGTGTCTCGGAAATCTTTTATCGAATCCGTTGATTTCTTCTAGGGCTTTTTTCTTCAGGAGGAGTGAAGTACAGCCACCGATCCTGATATCGAAACCTCTTAGAAGCCTGTAGACCATATCTTCAGTGTCCTCAGCTATCACCTCTTTTTCATCCCCAGCCAGTTCTTCTCTGGAGCTGTAGAAAAAATGCCAGGTGAAGCAGCCGAAGCAGTCTTCGTCAGTCGCCTCCATCTTCCTAACCTGTTTCTCTATCTTTTCTCTGTCGAAGAAATCGTCGTCATCAAGAAAGGCGATATACTCTCCCTTTGCTTCTTCCAGACCGGTGTTCCGAGCTGCTGCACCACATTTATTTTCTTCGTGCTGGACGATAGTCACAATGGATTTTTCAGAGATCTTTTCCGGGATTTCATCGTCGGGGGCGTCGTTGACCACGATTATCTCGATGTTTCCGTAGCTTTGGTTCTCAGCGCTTTCTACAGCCTTTGCCAGCTCCTTGTTCCTTCTGTAGGTAGGTATCACGACTGATACCAGAGGATGATCCGTCATAAGGTTGTACTAACTTTTGATTCAGTGGATTACTTAAGTCTTCCAAAAAGTGCTGTACACGTGGAAACCAGTGTACTTCACGTAATTGACAACATGTGTCTTGGCGGAGCCCAGAGGATAGCCTCCACGCTTGTCGAGAACAACGATAACCACAGGCTCCACGTTCTCAGGGAGTCGGAGGAAGTTCTGGACGGCTTCGATGACTATACAGTTACAGGGTCTTCCTCCAGGTTCAACCTCAGGTCTTTCTACGATGTATGGAGACAGGTGCGGAAGCATGACCCTGATGTAGTACACTGCCACCTGAAGAAATCAAAGCTGACAGGTATAATGGTCAAGATAGCAACTCTGAACGGTTTCAGCCTTGTACTCCACGAACACGGCGAGATCTGGAAGGAAAACAGGAAATACGAACTCATACTTGAGCATATGGATCCTGTGATAGACTGTCACATTGCTGTATCCCGGCACACAGCAGAACTTCTGAAGCAGAGAGCAGAAGTACCTGAAGAGAAGATAGAGGTGCTCTATAACTTTGTAGACACGGAAAAATTCAGTTCAGAGTCTCTGAACTCATTGGAATCCCCTCCAGCCAGCGATGAGAAGAAATTCACGGTCGGATACGGAGGTAGGCTCGCAGAGAGAAAGGGTTGGAAGACGGTTGCAGAAGCCGCCGAAGAGCTTGGAGAAGGTTTCCAAGTATTAATGACAGGTTCAGGTTCTGGAGAAGAAGAGCTAAACAGCAAAGAAGAGAAGACAGACAACCTGCACTACCTTGGCTACCTGAACGATGTAAGGACTCTTTTCGCAGGTATAGACTGCTTTGTGCTACCTTCAGAGTGGGATCCATCGCCCATGATACTCTACGAAACCCATTCATGCGGCATTCCACTGATCTGCACTGACACACCAGCCATAGATGAACTTGTGGAAGACAGAGAGAATGGACTCCTCTTCCCGACCGGAGATATTGATGAACTTGTATCATGTATCAGAGAGCTCCGGGGTGATGCAGATCTTCAGGAACGGATCAAGCAGGAAGGGAAAAAATCCGCAGAAAGACACTCCTACATGAACTACGAAAACTCGCTTGAAAGCCTCTATACAGATCTCACACGGAAATAGAATCTTATAGATAACTTCTCCGTAAATCTGTTAAGTCTTCATAAATCTGTTCAGGCTATGAAATGGGAAAAAATTTCTGATCTGGCAAGGAATTCTATGATCTATCCATACATTGATAAGGTCAGGGAATTTGCTGACTCGGTGAGACGACGATTCGACTACATCAGGGCAGAGACCGAGTCAAGGCTTTCACGTCACTGTGCTGATCCTCTGACGCTGTACGCCGTTGACCCCGGGGAGATAGAGGTTGCTCTTCAGAGAGATGTCTTGGATGATAGCTGGTGTCTTTCACCTGTCATCGGCGGTAGATGGGACAGAGAAGTGGAGAACATAGAGAACTACGACATCGTGTATTCTCTGAAGAATCATTTCAGGCACGGAGCTGAATGGACTGAGACAGATCTCTACTCCCGCGCCCTCTCATGTCTAGAGGGGGAAAGAGAATGGATCGGTCACTCTGACTTTTCAGACATGGAGGAACTCAACATGTATCTTGAGAAAATTGATCAACTCTATCAGAAAATCAGGTCACAAGGGTACAGGACGCAGAGAGAACTAAGCACGGATGAAAACCTATCTTTCTGGACTCCAAACTCTACTGCGTATGAGAGACATGAAGTCACGGTCCACCTGGACAGGAAAGGTGATTTGATCCTTGAGGACGGCTGGCACCGCTTTGCAATTGCAAGAGCAGTTGGCCTTGAACGAATACCGGTCAGAGTAGCCGCCAGGCACAGAGATGGGCAGAACAAACTTGAGAAGCTCCCGAAGTATTGATGACTGACGTGAGAAACCCGACGAGTAAGTGTCTGAACAGCAAGGCCGGAAAACTTTAACCGCTGCACAGCCTCTTATCGAGCATGGAGGCTTTCGAAAAAGAGATAACTGTGGGCACAGTTGTCGAAGCGGAGAGATTTGAGAAGGCTGAAAAACCACAGATCTTCAACTCTGGATAAACCTGAGGGATGAAGAAGTGCAGAACGCTGTCTAACTAGGCTACAATCACGGACCAAGGAATGTTGAAGGGCGACAGGTTCTCCGCGTGGCCGACTTGGGAGAGATATGGGTCGCCGGCTTCAAGTCAGAGGTGCTGACCCTTGGAGTGCCGGACGAAGACGGTAAACCTGTGCTGGTGTCACCGGAGGAGAAAGTTCCGGAAGGTGGAGAACTGTACTGAAGTTTCTATATCTTCGCGTCTTTCAGATCTAGGTCTTCTTCAGCTCTCGGTATGTCAAGCTTGTTCTTAATCTTCCGGAACTTCTGGTGGTCGCTTTTCTCCAGGAGTGTGATCGCTTCTCCTTCTCTACCCTGGCGTCCTGCACGGCCGATCCTGTGGGTGTAGGTGTCGGCTTTGTCCGGTACGTCGTAGTTGAAGACGTGTGTTACGTCGTCGACGTCGATTCCTCGTGCTGCAACATCTGTCGCAACGATTACTTTGATATCTCCTTTCTCAAATTTTTCCAGAGTTTTTTCCCTCTGGTTCTGGCTCATATCGCCGTTGAGCTCCTGTGCATCGATATTGTTCTTTCTCAGTTTGTCTGCCAGCCATCTGGTGGTGTTCTTGGTCTGACAGAATACTATTGAGAGATCTCTGTCTCTCTCCTTAAGGAGTGTGTACAGGGTTGAGAGTTTCCGGTCTCTCTGGACGTTCATGTACTTTGGATCTAGGTTACGGGTGTGTTCAGTCTGTTCGATCCTGATTGTCTCCGGGTCGATATCGTAGCGGTCGCACATCTTCTTCAGTGCACGTGGGATCGTTGCCCCGAAAAGCAGGTTCTGTCTTTCCTCCGGCAGGAAGTCTATTATCTGTTCAAGCTCGTCTTGGAAACCCATGTCCAGCATCCGGTCTGCCTCGTCAAGTACAAAGTATTCAAGCCTTTCAACATCCACTTTGTCCTGTTTTAGGAGGTCGAGAACTCTTCCAGGAGTTCCTACCACTATATTGGCTTTTTTCGCGCCCTGGATCTGTGGCTCGTAGCTTACTCCTCCGTAGATAGTCACTGTATCTATGTCTTCGTCTCCTGCGCTGGAGATCTCGTCTTCAACCTGTTTCGCCAGTTCCCTGGTCGGTGTGAGTATGAGGGTCTTGATTTCGTCACCTGAAATGTTCTCGATTATGGGGAGGCTGAACGCCAGTGTCTTCCCTGAGCCAGTCTCTGACTCTACCAGAACGTCCTTTCCCTCGAAAATTACCGGTATGGCTTTTTCCTGAACCTCTGTAGGCTCGGTGATGTCCATATAGGACAGTTGTTCAATTATACTTGTCGAAATACCTAGATCACTAAAACTCATTTTTATAAAACACTTCTCTTACAACATACAGTTCCATGCGAATTGATTTAACTTCTTTTACCTCATAGAGTATCATTAAACTTGGGGGAGGAAGCCTTGAAAGATGTTGTAGTGACCGGTGCCGCAGGATTCATAGGCTCACATCAGTCAGAGGTTCTCATTGAAGAGGGCTACAGGGTTCACGGCATTGACAGCTTCCACCCGTACTATTGTAGAAAGTTAAAGGAAGAAAACCTGGAGAAAATCCGTAAGACAGCGAAGAAAGAGCAGGGAGAGTTCAGGTTTACCGAGGGATCGATCCTTGAGGAAGATGCTCTGCAGAAGCTTCCTGAAAGCCCCGAGATGGTTTTCCACCTTGCAGCTGTGGCAGGCACAAGATCCTCGTTCGATAACCCTTCAGAATACACGCACGTCAATGTCCTCGGCACATCAAGGCTTCTACAGTACCTAGAAAACCCTGGAAAGTTTCTTTTCACATCTTCATCCTCTGTCTACGGCGAGATACCTGAGAAAGAACTTCCTGTAAGAGAAAACCGAGATTTAAGCCCTGAGACTCCTTACTCAGTTTCAAAGTCAAACGCCGAGGAACTGGTGCGCCGGTATTCCAGGATCTACGGATTCGAACACGTTATCACGCGGCCTTTCACGGTTTACGGGCCACGCCAGAGGCCTGATGAGCTCTTCACCAAGTTCATATCTATGATTGAGTCAGGAGAGGCTCTTACGGTTTACGGGGATGGAAAGCAGTCCAGGGACTTCACACATGTAGAGGATGTCGTGAAAGGCAATCTTCTCGCAGCAAGACACGGCAACAGCACATACAATATAGCGACAGGAAGAAGAGTCACAGTTAACGAGGTTGTAGAGCTGCTGAAAGATCAAGCGACCAATATAGAGGTGAACTATCTTCCGGAGAAGAAAGGCGATGTCTCCCATACCCACGCCGATATATCAAAGGCGGAAAGAGAGCTTTCCTATACTCCACAGCGAAAGATGGAGGATAGCGTGGAGGACTGTTTTCGATGGGTGCGCGAGATGATGGACAAGGGACTGCTCCGGTCGCAAGGTTGAAATCAGTTGCATGCCAGATTTAATCCGTGGAGTTATCAGTCGTACTACCAGTCTACAACGAGGAGGATAATCTCCAGCAGCTGCACTCTGAACTTGATGAAGTAATGGAGGAAAATTTTGATTCATGGGAGATAATATTTGTCGACGACGGCTCTGAAGACTCAAGCTTTGAAGTGATGAGGAAACTGGCGGATTCGGATCCAGATGTGAAGGTAATCAAGCTGAGAAAGAACTTCGGGCAGACACCTGCGATACAGGAAGGCCTCAGGAGTGCTGAAGGCTACACCATCGTTACGATGGACTCAGATCTTCAGAACGATCCAAAAGATATTCCAAGACTGGTTGAAGAGCTCGAGAAAGGTTACGGCTGTGTGGTCGGCTGGCGCAGGGACAGAGAGGATCCTCTGCCAAAGAAGGTTACGTCACAAGTTGCAGCACGCATGAGAAGTTTTTTTCTGGGCACAGAGCTCCATGACTACGGCTGCACACTCAAAGCATTCACCTCAGAGGCCGCTGAAGACCTGTCGATCAACGGCGAGATGCACAGGTACATACCGCCTATACTGGAGAGAAGAGGCTACACAGTTACAGAGGTAGAGGTCAATCACAGGGAGAGAAGACACGGTGACACAAAGTACTCCTGGAGGAGAATACCGAAAGGCTTCGTAGACATGCTCAATATCTGGTTCTGGCAGAACTACAGGACACGTCCAATGCACGTCTTCGGAGGCCTCAGTGCATTAACGTTTCTGCTGGCGGTAACTGTGGCCTCTGCAACCCTAAGCCAGATTATCAACGGACAGATAAACCTTTACAGAAGCTACATGCCGCTTCTGACAGTCTTACTTTTCTACATGAGTGTAAACTTCTTTGTCTCCGGCCTGAAGATTGACCTCCAGTTCAGAAACTTCTACCAGGCTTCAGAGAAAAAGAAATACGAGGTAGAAAAAAGAATCAGTGATCAGGAATGAACTTTTGGCAGAAATCAAAGATACTAGCCGGGAAAACAAGACGTCAGGTGAACTTGGAGAACTTCAGACGACTCCTGAAAAATCCTTACCTCTTTTTCTCATTTCTGAGAAGCCTTAGAGCATCTTTAAAATCTCAGAAGCTTGACAGAGATACTGAGATAGAGGAGATGCCTGAAAGACTCTCTGATATACTTGAATCAGATGAAGAGGAGTTAAAAGGGTACTGGCAGGAGATAAATGATTCTGAAGAGTTCTATAAGATCTTTGACTCCAGGTGGAAGGATCTGAAGGATGAAGACGTACTTAGAGGTACGGCAGGTCGCCTTGACGCTAAGTTTATGTACACCCTGTGTAGGGCGGTTAAGCCGAAGACCGTGATTGAGACAGGTGTGCGTTACGGCGCCTTTGACGCACACCTACTTGCTGCGATGGAGAAAAACGGTGAAGGAACTCTCTACAGCATTGATCTACCTGAAGCCGTCAAAAAATACGAACTGGGCTACCTGATACCTGAAAACCTCAGTAACAGGTGGGAGCTCAGGACAGGGGACTCGAAGGAAGTACTTCCTGAACTTGTAGGAGAACTTGAGACGGTGGATATCTTTCTTCACGACTCCCTTCACAGGCCACATCACATGAGAGCTGAGTATAACTCCGTATTCCCAGCTTTGAGTGGAAAAGGAGTTCTAGCCAGTCACGACGTTTTTATGACGGATACATTCCAGTCCTTTGCCAATGAGAAATGTCTGGACTGGAGAAGAATTAACAATCTAGGTTTAGGAGCTAAAATAGGTGATAAGACAATGGAAGGCGATGAATAGTGAATGTTCTAATGTTAAACTACGAGTATCCTCCGGTAGGCGGCGGAACAGCAAACGCAAACAGGTATCTGATCCGTGAACTTGACAACAAAGGTGTGGAGGTTGATCTGGTTACTTCTTCGCCAGAGAAGTACTCAGAGGAGGAGATGTCTGATGGAACAAATATTTACAAGCTCGACGTCGGCAAGGAGGATCTGAACTACTGGAGAAAATCTGAACTACTACTTTACATGTTCAAGGGGGCTGCAAAGGCCAGGAAGCTTGAAAGAGAGAATGATTACGATCTTGTGCATGTCTGGACAGGTTTTCCTTGCGGTCTGATGGCCAGGTTCCTGAAAGAGGACTATATAGTGGCTCTGAGGGGGAGCGATGTACCAGGGTACAGTTCAAGGTTCTCGAATATCTACC
>ERZ1034573.662-NODE-662-length-10346-cov-6.832766_pt1 | contig 10346 bp, 6 predicted proteins | sample MGYA00520641_ERZ1034573 | MGnify/ENA primary metagenome ERZ1034573 (study PRJEB33760, sample SAMEA4777724) | hypersaline lake metagenome | biome: hypersaline environment; feature: brines | place: Spain | collected 2014-08 | depth 0 m ...
CGTCCGCCTCGACAAACACCAGCGAATCGTCGTACGCGATGGTGAGTGCGTAGCCCGCGACGGCCGTCTCCGGCTCTTGCTCGCCCTCGATAGTGAGTGAGACAGACACCTGCTCGCCGGGCATCGCCGTCTCCTCGCTCAGCCTCACCACGACAGCCTCCTGTGCCGATACTCTCCCGACCACCGCTGCCCCGACGGCGACCCCGCCGGCCGCCCGCAGGAGGGTTCGCCGACCGACCGCGTCGCTGGTTGTCGATCCGGTATCAGCCTCGTCGGGCGCGGTGCCGTCGTCTGCCATACAGCTATCGTTACGACAGGCAATAAAAAAAGCACTCATTTTCTACCGTGCACCCGCCTTCGTTCGGCAGACAGAACCGGGGTGTGGCTTCCTCCGGACCGTGGTTTTGGCTCCTCCGACCGACTGTCGGTCCGTATGGTCATCGACGGCTTCGGTCGGTTCGATCTCGGTCGGTCTGAATCTCTCGCGAGCACGCGTCTGCGAAACCACCACCTGGCGGGTCACAGCCCGGGTTCGTACGGCGACGACGGTGAGTGCCGTCTCGATACCCGGAGCCGACCACGGACAGAACATGTCGCCCGGCCCGCCGCGGTGTCTGCTTTCCGACTGGTACGAGCTGTGACAGTCTGCCCGTGTTACTGGTGCTCACACCACCGCTCGCGGTCTGCCGCTGGGAGCGGTAGCCGTTGTTGCTTGCTCGGACGATACCCCGTTCAGACAGTGATAGAGCGTCTCAAACCCCACGCTGTCGTCTGCCGGAAACGGCGGTGAACACAGTGGGAGTACACAAAGTATTTACCGGGCGCTGGTAAACGAATCAAGTGTACAGCTACCGATGAAAACAGGCTGGTCTCGGAGACGCGTTCCGTCGTGCGTGGCGATGACGCGTGTCAGACAACCCGTGCCTGACATCGGTGGGCAACAATAAAATATGAACGCAACAAACGTACTCCCTGACAACAACGGACGCGTGCTAGTGCTTGCAACAGTGCTCGCACTGTCCATGGTCGCGCTCGCCGCCGCATTCTCCGGTGGCGCCGCAGCCAGTCAGCACGACGTCGACGTCAGCTTCAACGACACAGAAGGTGACGTTGGCGATCAAGTGGCAGTATCGTTCGACATCGACCCGGCCAACGCTCCTAACGCAGAGGTCGGCGCGTACGATGTCGAGATCAACTACGACGAGACTGTTCTCTCCTTCGTGGAGATGAACGGTGTCGACCTCGCCGACCCGGTGGTCAACGAGCCCTCGCCCGGCACGCTCACCGCGAACGTCGGCCAGGCCACGGGTGACCCGGTCCCTCTGACCGCGGCGAACGTGGTCTTCGAGGTCAACCAGGGCGTCCCGGACGGTGAGGTCGCAAACATCTCACTCGACGACGCCAACTCCCAGTTCAACGACCCGATCGACCCCGTCACCTTCGAGTCCCAGGACGGTAGTGTGACCGTCGGCGCGACGGACAGCGACTACCAGCTGTCCAACCTCGTGCCGCAGGACGCGACGGTGACCCAGGGCGGTGACCCGATCACCGTCTCGGCCGACGTCACCAACGAGGGAACGGAAGCCGGTGACCAGACAGTCGTGCTCGAAGTGAGCAATCAGAGCGGTGTCGTGTTCAGCGACTCCCAGTCTGGTATCCAGGTCGGCCCCGGTGAGACCCAGACGGTCTCCTTCCAGGGCGTGCCCGCAGGGACGCTCGACCTCGGTGACTACACACACTCCATCAGCACGAACGACGACTCCATCAGTGGGTCGTTGACCGTGCAGGAGGAGCCTGACTTCGTCGCAGGCCCCGGCCTCGACATCGTCATCACCGACGGGCTGACCATCGGTGACGACTACCCGCTGAACTTCAACAACCTCGGTGGGGACGTCTACGGCCCGACGAGCCCGATCAACACACCGACGGCAGTCGACGAGCGGTACGCGCCGTTCATCCAGGGCCAGCACGTCGGTATCACGGGCCTGCCGGTCCAGACCGACACGTACGAGTGGGTTGCAGACCAGGGTCTGCTCGGTAGCTCGACCGCTTCCCAGACCGTCGAGGCGTCGTTCGACGCTTCGGTCGGCTCGGCCTCGCTCAGCTACAGTCAGTCGGTCGCCCACGGGCTCGCGCCTGCAGATCTCCAGGTCGCTGAGGTCGCAGGTATCGACGCGGCTGACCTCAACCTCGATATCGGTGCATCGGGCGTCGATATCACCTACGACCCGGCTGATGCGACTGCAGACGACATCCAGGTCCGATTCAACATCGAGTGGGAAGCCGCCGACTCGGTCGAGGGTCTCGATGTCGACGCGAACAACAACATCGACTTCGGAACGGCTCACCGCCTCCAGCAGAACGACGAGCGTGTGAGTGACACCTTCGTCACCTTCGAGACCGGCACGACCGGTATCTCGAACAACGACGCGGTGGCGCCGAGCAACTTCGACAACGAGTTCCCCGACGCCTCGCTCGACGGTCCAACCGCGTTCCAGGTTCGACAGAACCAGCTCGTCACGTTTGAAGTTGCAGACAACGAGGACGCACTCGCCGTCTACGAGTACCAGACCGACAACGACGGTAACGTCGTGCTCGAAGATGGCAACCAAGTCGATCCGAATCAGATCTCCTTCGACCAGACCGAGCCGGGTCAGATCGCCAACCTCAATACTGGTGACCTGAGCCCTGGTGACTACGTTGTGGAGTTCCAGAACAGCGGTCAGGTCGTCGGGCTCCAGGTGCTCGAACTGAACCTCGGTGCCGACACGCCCGCTGACACCCAGCGTGGCGAGTTCGTCAGTCTCCCCGTGAGTGCCGACTCGTCCGCCGAGGGTAACGACGTCGAGGCGTACTTCTACGAGGCAGGAACCAGCGGTATCGGTAACGTCATTCACGTCGAGCGCGACCAGCTCGGTGGTGACGGTGACGCACTTCTGGACGACGTGAGTACGACCGCCGACCTCAACGCCGCAGTCGGTGACGAGTTCTACGCGGTCGTGCGACACCTCGACTCGGGTGTGACCACGCAGACCGGCACGTTCGAGGTCGTGGACCGGACGCCCGACCTCATCCCGGCGGACGACGTGAACATCGTCTCGCCGAGCCTCGAATCGCCTGACGTCCCCGGACGGTTCGACCGTGGCGACGTGATCCCGATCGAGCTCGAGCTCGAGGGCGGGAACGTCGCGACCATCACGTTCGGTGACGCAGAGGAACAGAACGTCGAGATCACCGCGACCGTCTACGACCCGACCTTCTCGGAAGGCCAGGGGGACACGACGATTAACCTGTTCCTCAGCACCTACCACATCGGTCACGGGTTCGTCGCAGACGGCTCGGTCGACAATCTCGTGCTGAACACGCCGCCGTGGTCGACTGCGGGTGTCGCGGACAACCGCAACCACGGCTTCATCGCTCCGCCGGACGACCCGACGTCGGCGCTGCTCCCCGCAGAGCGGCTCGACCGCGAGGCGAACGTCTTCGCGGAGGGTAGCATCGACATCTACGGTGGGTCCCAGGGTGGCGCAGTGCTGTCGCCCGATCCGGGCTACGACCTGCACGCCACTGGTGGCGACCTGCCGTACACCCTCATCGGTGACGACCGGGACGACGAGCGTGACGACGTGAACTTCCTCACCGTCGACGACCGCTCGACCCAGGACTTCCGGTTCTGGACTGCACCCGGCGAGGGTGACGCTGCGATCAACATCGGTCCGGGTACTACTGCCGAGGACATCGAGAACCTCGTCAGCCAGGGACTGATCAGCGAGCTCGAAACCGAGACGGTCACCGAGACCGACGCAGACGGTAACGAGTTCGAGCGGATTCGGTTCAACGGCCAGGTTGCCGAGGGCGACTTCCTCATCGTTCAGGCACAGGCAACCGGTCTCGAGGGGCCGCTCCTCGAAGCCGAGCTCCGCCAGGACCCCTCGGGTCCGAACATTCAGGACCTCATCGACACCATCACCGGCGCGGCCGACGACGGTGTCATCACGAGTGAGTTCCTGAACGCTACGAGCGAGATGGTTCCGGACAGTCAGCCCGGTGACGAGCCGAACAACCGACTGCTGGACTACCGCTTCGACCTGATCGAGAACGAGACGAGCTACCAGCAGCGTATCGCCGAACCGGAGCCCAACGAGGAGCTCCTCGTGCCGAACCGTATCAACCCCGACCTGGCGGTTAGCAGTGTCGTCGCCAACCTGAACGCGGACAACACACCGAGTGACTTCTACGTGCCGTACAAGGTGGGCGTCGACCTGCCGGTTCCGACCGGGGCCAACACGGATACCGAGACCCTGACCTTCGACTCGAGTGCGATTCTCGAGCCGCGAGGTGGCACGCAGCCGAGCGTTCCGACCTCGGTCAACCCGCTTCTGACGGCCGACAGCATCGGCCTGCAGACGGTCGACGAGCTCGGCTACGTCCCGGCGCAGGTCTCGATCGACAGTCAACACACCGGGCCGAGCGGGCTCGAAGTGCCGCGGGTGGACAACTACACCATCACCGGCACCAGTACGATGGCCTCCGGTACGACGGTGGACATCGTGCTGCTGAGTGAGACTGACGAAGCGACGCCGTTCCTCAAGACGGCGGAGGGTGTCGAGCTGACCGCACAGGACGACAGTCCGCTGTCGGCCTGGGAGGCGACGTTCGACTTCTCCGAGACGCGTGACAACGTCGAAATCGTCGGTGGCACGGTGTTCGAGGCAGACATCACCCGCGCCGGTGCGGGTAATGTCGCCGGTGGTGAGGACATCCCCGGCCTCGTGCTCAACGACCCGGCCATCGAGACGTTCACGCTCAACAACCAGCGCAGTGACGGTGACGTGGTGACCATCGCGGCCTACGAGGCCAACCGGGTCTCCCAGATCACCATCCAGGACGCTGACGGCAACGTGCTCGGCACCAGCGACGTGCTGCCGCGTGGTCAGCTCCAAGAGCAGTTCAACATCGAGCTGGACCAGGCACTCAGCAGCAACCAGCAGGTGACCGCAGTGGCAGAGATCGTCAAGCCCGAGGCCGGTGACGAGCTCGCCTCGGAGACCGCGACGATCAACATCGAGGACCAGAGCGAGGCGTTCTTCAGCGTGAGTGACCTCACGCCACAGAGCGCCACGGTCGAGGATGGTGCAGTCATCGACGTCTCGGCGACCGTCGAGAACATCGGTGACCTCGAGGCCACGCAGGAGGTGACCCTGGAGATCGGTGAGGTGCCGCTCGTCCAGGAGCTGACGCTCAACGGAAGCGAAAGTGAGACAGTCACGTTCGCGGACATCAACGTCAGCGCGGTCGGCCCCGGCGAGTACACGCACACGTTCTCGACCGAGGACGCGAGCACGTCGGGTTCGCTGACCGTGCAGGAACCGCCTGCACCTGCCGTGTTCGAGATCATCTCGGTGAGCCCCGAGGAGGCAACGGCCACCCAGGGCGACACCGTGACGGTGTCGGCGACGGTGCAGAACACCGGTGACCAGGAGGCCACGCAGACGGTGAACCTCGACATCGACGGGATCACCGACTCCAGTGACCTCACGCTCGGCGGCGGCGAGGCTGGCTCGGTCAGCTTCGACGTCGACACGAGCGGTGTCGACGCCGGTGACTACACCCACACCGTCTCCACCGAGGACGACGAGTTCTCCGGCTCGCTGACCATCGAAAACGTGACGATGGACGACAACGAGTCCGAGGACGGCAGTGGTGACGGCAGTGGTGCTGGCTTCGGTGTCGCCATCGCCGCACTCGCCCTGCTCGGTGCTGCCCTGCTGGCAGCCCGCCGCAAGGCCGAGTAACGCCGCCCGCGTATCGCCCCCCCGACTGAATCGGTTTTTTATTTTTTCACCTGCCGGGAGTGGCGACGCCAGCCGAGAACTGTTACGGAGAGTCTCGGTATCAACGCTTATCGCCGGGCCGTCACTAGTCGTCTCGATGACGCGACCCCTCGATACCGACGAGATAACGGCCATCTACGACGACCTCGTCGACACCTACGAGCTCGAGTGGAGCCGGCGAGGCCACCGGAGTATGCACCTGGCGTACTACGACGACGACCACCAGGCGGCCGGCGAGGCGGCGATCAACACGATGCGGCTGCTCTCCGAGACCGCCGGGGTGGCCTCCGGTGACCGCGTGCTCGATATCGGCTGTGGGGCCGGCGAGGACGCCGTCTGGAACGTACGGGCACACGACGCCACGGTGGTCGGAGTCGACATCGGCGAGCGACAGATCGAACTCGCACGCGAGACCGCAGAGACACACGAGGTCGCCGACAGCGTCCGGTTCGCACGGGACGACTTCCACGAGCTGTCGACGGTCGCAGACGACTCCATCGACCTCGTGTGGGCACTAGAGGCACTCTCACACTCGCCGGAGCTACCGCGTGCACTCGCACAGGCCCGGCGGGTGCTGGTCGACGACGGTCGACTGGCGGTCGCCGATATCTTTCTCCGAGGGCCGACCGACGACGACCGGGTGACCGCGGTCGAGGAGGCGTTTGGACTCCGGATGGGGAGTATCGACAGCTTCGAGGCGGCGCTGACGGCGGCCGGGTTCGAGCAGGTCGACGTTGCCGACCGGACCGACGGGGTCCGACAGTGTACGGAGAACCGGCGGCAGTTCGCGCGTTACGCACACCTCGCCGGCCGGCTGCTCGGCCCGCTCGGGCCGTTCTCCGACCGCCAGATGGCCGCGTTCCGTGGCTCGTCCCGGATGCACGAGCTCGTCACCGATGGTATCGTCGGCTACTACGTCGTCACGGCGACCCTCGGAGACTGACCTCGGGGCCGGTGGCCTGTCGTGACAGGCAGGCTCAGACAGGGTCGTTCTCCTTTCGGGTCAGTACCCGCAGGAGCAACACGGCGGTGACGAGGAGGTACGCGACTGTCGCCGGCAGGAGCAGTTCCGTGGCGAGTGTGGCGACCGCGGCGAGATACGAGATGCCCAGTAACAGGAGCAAGAACCCGGCGACGACGAGCCGGTCGACGGCGGTCATCCGGGTTACTACCGCTCCCCGAGCGGGGCAAACGACCGTTGTCTGGGGCCGACGTACTCGGCACGGGGGCGGATGAGGCGGTTGTCGGCCTGGTACTCGAAGACGTGGGCCAGCCAGCCACCGGTGCGTGCCATCGCGAAGATGGGTGTGTACATGTCGATCGGGATGCCGAGCTGGTAGTAGACCGAACCGGAGTAGAAGTCGACGTTCGGGGCGACCCCTTTCTGTGTGAGCCGTTGCTCGTCGACGAGATACTCGGAGATAGTGGTCGTGTAGTCGAGCCAGCGGGTTTCACCGGATGCCTCGGCGAGGTCCTGGAGCTTGCCGCGAAGGAGCGTCGCCCGCGGGTCGGTGACGTCGTACACACGGTGGCCCCAGCCGGGGACCCGCTCACCGCGGTCGACCACGTCCTCGACCCACTCGCGGGCGGTCATGTCACTCTCGTCGAGGTCGAAAAGCGCCTGCATGACGTCCTGGTTCGCCCCGCCGTGTAGCGGCCCGGACAGCGCGCCGATCCCACCGGTGACCGAGCTGTAGACGTCGGCGAACGTCGACGCGACGACCATCGCGGTGAACGTCGAGGCGTTGAGCCCGTGGTCGGCGTGGAGTGTCAGGGCCATGTCGAACGTCTCCGTGGCGACCGCACCCGGTTTCTCGCCGGACAGCATGTACAGAAAGTTGGCTGCGTGGGGGAGCTCCTCGCTGGGTGCGACCGGCTCCCTGCCGCGGCGCAGACGGTCGTAGGCAGCGAGTATCGTGGGTGTCTTTGCGACGATACGCCGGCCCTTTCGCTTTGCGGCCTCGATATCCCGTGGCGCTGCATCCCCCTCCGGGTCGGTCGTCGAGAGCATCGAGACACCGGTCCGGAGTGCCGCCATCGGCCGCTCGTCGGCGCTCGTGAGTGCGTCGAGTGTCTCTAACACGCAGTCGTCGACGGAGCGTTCCGTGGCCATCGCCGAGGTAAACGCCTCGAACTCCTCCTCGGTCGGGAGCGCCCCCGTCCAGAGCAGGTACAGCACCTCCTCGTAGCTCGCGCCGCGCGCGAGGTCCTCGATGTCGTACCCCCGGTAGAGCAGTCTCCCGGCCGCGCCGTCGATGTCGCTGAGCTCGGACTGTGCGACGACCACACCTTCGAGTCCCTTTGCGAGTTCTCCGTTCATAGCCTACAGTTCCCCAGGGCCGGAGATAAATGATGTGCTCCACCCGGTCGATACTGGATGTCCGTACCGGTACGGCCCCGTTACCGCCGGACTTTTTCACCCGAAACCCGTGTCTAAGGTATGTCTCTCCCTATCGACCCGGCGGCTCTAACAGCGGCAGACATCGGCGAGGAGCGTGCGACCCTCGAGATGGACCACGAGCCGGCCGTCGAGTTCGTTCGCGAGTGCTGTCTGGCGGCCGGGTTCGGTGTACCGGTCGAGTTCTCGCCGTCGGCACTGCTCAACGAGAAGGTCGACGCCGACCGCGACCCCTACTACGTGCTCGGCGCGTGTAACCCGGAGATGGCAGACCGTGCGCTCGATGCCTCCGACCGGCAACTCGGGGGTCTGTTCCCGTGTAACGTCATCGTCTGGGAGACCGAACCGGGTGTCCAGCAGGTCTACCACGTCTCGATTATGCGCATCGCCCGTCTGGTCGGGATGGCCCCCGACAGCGAGGAGTGGGCCGGTATCGTCGCCGACACCGGCGAACTCGTCGAGGAACTGTTCGAACAGGTCGAGGCTGGCCCCTGACCGGTGGACTCCACGACCGGCCCCGGGGCTGAGCCGGCGGTGTGAACCCCTGCAGACGCGGCCAGTCCGACCCCGAACCGCAGGGGATAACTTTGCTCCGGCGTAACACTGTTCGATGAGCCAGCAACTGCCGGACGTGCAGGCGACGAGTCCGGACGTCGAGGTTGGATTGAACCGGGTCGGTGTCACCGGCGTCGAGAAGCTCGTCGAGGTGGCCCGTCCCGAGCAGCGCCCGGTCGTACTGATGGCGGAGTTCGAGGTGTACGACGATCTTCCGTCCTGGCGAAAGGGCGCCGATATGAGCCGGAACATGGAGGTTGTCGACGAGATTCTGGAGACGGCGGTCAGTGAGCCGACCTACCGTGTCGAGGATGTCTGTGGCGATGCGGCCGAGCGGTTGCTCGAGAAACACGAGTACACGACACAGGCCGAGGTTCGCATGGAGGCAGAGTACGTCACCCGCGAGCGAACACCGGCCTCGGACCGCCCGACACAGCACACCGCGGATATAATCGCCGGTGCGACCGCCACCGACGAGGGAACCCGTGCGGAGGTCGGCGCACGGGTCACCGGGATGACTGTCTGTCCCTGCTCACAGGGGATGTCTGCGAGCAGGGCTCGCGAGACGCTCCGGGACCTGGCCGTCGACGAGGGCACTATCGAGCGGTTTCTGGATCGGGCACCACAGGCCGGCCACTCTCAGCGCGGGCACGCGACACTCACTGTCGAGGCCGACGGTGCACCGGCGGTCGACATCCGCGAACTGATCGATATCGCCCGTGACGCGATGAGCGCCCGTATCTACAACCTCGCAAAGCGCCCCGACGAGGACCACATGACCGTCGAGGCACACCGCGACGCCAAGTTCGTCGAGGACTGTGTGCGTGCGATGGCAGAAGGGGTCGTCGAGGAGTTCCCGGCCCTCCCCGACAGCGCCGTCGTGACGATGAAGCAGTCGAACGACGAGTCCATCCACCAGCACAACGCCCACGCGGAGCGGGTCACCGATCTTGCGTCACTCAGAGCCGAGGTCGAAACCCCCAGCCGCCGCTGACCCCTCTCTGATTCGTCTGTGTACGACCACCCGGTTGCGACCGCCCCGGGTCGTCGTCGCCGGGTACGGTCTCCCGGCGGAGACAGCGTAGCGGTCGATAACCCCTGGCCACCGGTCGCCGGTGATAATGACAACCCCTTTTTGTGTGCGGCCCGTTCTCTACTACTATGTCGTCGGTTGATTGGGAGGATGATGACCCCTTCGAGGACCAGCGGGACCGGGTAGAGAACCCGATGAAACGCCTGTTCCGTTCGTACGGGGCTCCCTACAAGTTCCAGGCTGTCGTCGGTATCGTTTCGAGTATCTTCGCCCGGTTGCTCGACCTGCTCCCGCCGCTGATGCTCGGTATCGCGATCGACTCGGTGTTTCGCGACACCACCCCCTATCACGAGGCGTTTCCGATCGGTGGTGAGCTCATCCAGCCGTACGTCCCCGGAACCGAGACCGGCCAGTTCTGGCTCACTATCGGTATCATCGCCGCCGCGTTCGGACTGGGTGCTGCCTTCCACTGGGTGCGCAACTGGGGGTTCAACTCCTTCTCCCAGAACATCCAGCACGACGTCCG